>Ga0065715_10000453_pt1 | contig 11446 bp, 10 predicted proteins | sample MisBulReplicate1_FD_59102 | JGI IMG/M metagenome (GOLD analysis project Ga0065715, IMG submission 59102) | Miscanthus rhizosphere microbial communities from Kellogg Biological Station, MSU, sample Bulk Soil Replicate 1 : eDNA_1 v2 (version 2) | ecosystem: Host-associated > Plants > Roots >...
GGCGACGGCGGTGCAAGCGCGATCAGCCGCAAAAGCAAAAATTCCATTGCCCGAGTGGAAAGCGGGAAACGTGCAGGACGTAGATGAGCTTGTGGTGATTTATCACAACTGGGATGAAATCCGGCGGCTCATGTGGGATTACGTCGGAATTGTGCGTACCGATAAGCGACTGCAACGCGCGAGCGCGCGACTACGAAATCTCCAGCGAGAAATCCGCGAGTTCTATTGGAACTTCAAAGTCTCAGTTGATCTGTTGGAACTACGCAATCTTGCAACCGCGGCCTCCTTGATCGTCGATTCAGCACTTTCCCGCAAAGAAAGCCGCGGCCTGCATTACACGCTCGACTATCCAAGCACGGACGACCGCCACTTCAAAGGCGACACGATCCTGAGCCGCAGCTGATGCTGTAGCCGGTAGCATTGATGCCGCGCCTGCTTAGCAAGGCATATCCGGGGATCACCAGCGCCGCCCAGAGCGGGGCGTCGATTCTTTGCTCTCGACACGTCGGCAAGATTGATTCGAAACTTCAGGACTATGAAAACGACTCCTCGATCTTTCGCTCTTGTCACCCTGACCCTTCTCGGCTTCGCGCGTTTGCCAGCAACGCACGCTGTGATTCCGCCGCCGGATGGCGGCTACCCCGGCGGCAACACAGCAGAGGGGCAGAACTCTCTCTTCAGTCTCACCACTGGCGGATTCAATACCGCTGTTGGATATTTTTCGCTAAGAACCAACACGACCGGCAGCTTCAATACGGCGATCGGCGCTGGGACGCTGCTTGCCAACACCGCCGGCCAAAACACGGCTACTGGCGCAGGAGCACTTCTAAGCAACAGCACCGGCGACAACAATACGGCCAATGGAGCGTTCGCGCTGTTTAGCAACACCGAAGGGGTTCTAAACACCGCCACCGGCGCTAATGCGCTCTTTAGCAATACGACCGGCGACGACAACGTGGCCGTTGGTTATCAGGCGCTTTATCATAATACGACCGGTGGAATCAACACGGCGGTTGGTTGGCAGGCGCTCTTTAGCAACACCGAAGGCAGCAGCAACACGGCCAGCGGCGTGAACGTGCTTTTCAACAACACCACTGGCTTCCAGAATACGGGCTCGGGCGACGGTGCTCTTTTTTCCAATACCATTGGCGCCAACAACACGGCCAGCGGCTACGCTGCGCTCAACAACAACACGACCGGCAACTACAACACTGCAATTGGTCAGTACGCGCTCGCCTCCAACACCACTGGTTCGACCAATGTGGCAATAGGCAGGGAGGCTGGCGGAAATGTTACCACAGCTAACAGCACAGTTTGTATCGGCACGGTATCCGGCGAGAACGTGAGTCAAGCCACTTGGATCGCCAATATTTATGGTGTGACAACGCAGAGCGGTCAAACGGCGCCCGTCATTGTGTCGAACACGGGTCAAATGGGCACAATGGCTTCCTCGGAACGGTTCAAGAAGGACATCACCACAATGGACAAAGCCAGTGAAATTATCTTGTCACTCCGCCCGGTGACGTTTCATTACAAGAGCGACACCGAGCGTACGCCACAGTTTGGTTTGATCGCGGAAGAAGTGGCAAAGGTGAATCCCGCCCTGGTGCTGCCCGATAGAGAAGGGAAACCGTACACGGTGCGGTATGACGCGGTGAACGCAATGTTGCTCAATGAATTTCTCAAAGAGCACAGCAGAGTCGAAAAGCTACAATCAGCGATGGCGCAGCAGCGAAAGGATTTCGAAGCGGCTATCGCTCAACAACACAAAGCTACCGAAGCTCTCATCGCGCGGCTGAACGACCAGGCAGCGCAAATTCAAAACGTGAGCGCTCGAGTTCAGGCGCACGAATCAGCATCGCAAATGCTGGTGGAAAACGATTAAATTTATATACCTCAATCAGTAGCCCAAACTTCAATAATATGAAAACAATCATCCAATCCCTCGCGGTCGCCACCCTCCTACTTTTCAACCTTGACGTTCTGACAACAACGGAAGCAGTCATTCCGCCACCGGACGGCGGTTATCCCGGCGGGAATACCGCCGAAGGACAGAATGCCCTGCTTAATCTGACCACAGGCGGCTTCAATACCGGGCTTGGCTTCCTCGCGCTCAAAAGCGACACGACCAGCAGCTTTAATACTGCCGTAGGCGCCGGAACGCTTTTTGCCAACACCGATGGCAACAACAACACCGCCACCGGCGCCGGCGCGCTCTTTGCTAACGGCGTCGGAGTCAGCAATACGGCTACCGGAGCAGTCGCGCTTTTCAGAAACACCACCGGCAGTAACAACACAGCGACTGGCCAACGGGCGCTATTCAATAATACTACGGGTTCATCCAACATTGCCATTGGCCAGGCTGCGCTCGCAAACAACATGAGTGGCAATTTCAACATCGCCATTGGCTCTGGGGCCGGTGTCAACATCACCTCGGCATTTGGCTGCATTGCTATCGGACATCAGGGCGCAGATGTGAACCAGAGCTGCTTTATCGGTAACATTCGCGGCGCTGTTGTAGCTCCAGACGCCGTGCCAGTATTGATCGATTCCGCCGGCAAGCTCGGCACCGCGAACGGTTCTTCTCGCAGGTTCAAAACACACATCAAACCAATGGATAAGGCCAGCAATTCTATCCTGGCACTCAAGCCAGTGACATTCCACTACAAGAGCGACCAACAAAATGCGCCGCAATTTGGCTTGATTGCCGAGGAAGTCGCCGAGGTGAATCCCGATCTGGTCATGCGCGACGAGAACGGCGAAATCTCGACCGTGCGGTACGACGCGGTCAACGCAATGTTGCTGAACGAGTTTCTCAAAGAACATCGCACAGTACTGGAACAGCAAGCGACGATCACGGAATTGAAATCAGCGTTGGCGCAGCAGCGAAAGGATCTCGAGGCGGCGATGGCGCAGCAACAGAGAAGGACGGAGGCTTTCATCGCGCGTTTGAACGATCACGAGGCGCAGATTCAGAAGGTCAGCGCCGAAATTGAAGTGAGTAAATCAATTTCGAAGATGCTTGTGGAAGATTAACGGAGCAGCCATCCTAATCGACCCTTACGCTTTCGCCGAAAGCACAAGCGGTCGTTCCGCCGCCCGATGGGGGCTATCCGGGTGAGAATACGGCAGAGGGTCAGAACGCGCTCTTTAGCCTCCGCTGGTTGAAAACCGGTAAATCCATGTTCATCCGAACGTTAAATCCTGAATTCTGAAGCTTCGTCTGGACCATTGCATCGGAAGATTCGGCTTGCCTAAGAGCTGGGAATCGGATAGAAGAGTGCGGCGTTTGTGATGAGGAGACTTCTTGCGGCTTGTCTCAGTCTGGCTGTTGCTGGTGCCCCGAAAGTCTTCGGGGACGAGCAATCTACTTCTCCCTACGCGACGGCGGCAGACTTTGCCAAGTATGCGATGAAACTGCGGGAGCAGGCACTGCTCAAAGTGGAACCGCAAGTTTTCATCCCTACTAGTTCACGCCCGGCGATGCAGCGTTACCCGTGGAAAACGAACATCGTAACGACCGTCTTTTGGGTTGGAGAACAGGCTGGAGGCAATAATCCCGTCCCCAATTACAAGAGTTGCTGGGACTTTAATTGGACCACAAATTACGGTGGATACGATAGTCCCGACGCGAGCGCGAGGCGAAATTACATCCCCGTGGCGTTCGTTCCCAAGCTGAATCCCTTCTACTTCGCGCTGCCATACAACGATGTCACGCATGGCCAGTTTAAGCCGGAAGCGCCGCTCGTGATTCCGTGGTTCAAACAAGCATACACAGGGCAGGGACAATCGGTATGCCGGGACCATTGGATCGCCATTCGTAAAGGCAATCGCACCTGTTATGCTCAATGGGAAGATTGTGGCCCATTTCGCACCGACCATTTTCAATACGTCTTTGGCAATGAGCGGCCAAAGCCAAATCTTAATCATGGCGCCGGGCTGGATGTTTCGCCGGCTGTGCGCGACTACCTCGGATTAGCGCCGACCGACGTGACCGATTGGCAGTTCGTCGAAGTACGTGATGTGCCCCCTGGGCCCTGGCGCAGCTACGGCGAAAATAACCACTTCGTCATTGCCCGTAGCAAGACGGAGCAGCGAATGGCTGATCGGAATATTGACGCCGCGAAAAAGTAGTTTTTTCCCCGGCGGCCTATGGGGTTGTAGCAGGCTGCTGCATTGGCGCGGCCGATGGTGATGGCGAGGGAGTGGCGCTCGCCGGTGGATTTCCGCCGGCCTGTGGACTCGGATGCGAAGGTTTGGGCGTCGCCATACGGATCAATTCCGATACCGTGACGAATTTGAAACCCTTGGCCTCGAGCGCGTCAAGAGTAGACGGCATAGCTTCGATCGTCCCCGGATGAATGTCGTGGGACAACACAATCGAACCGGGCTGCGTCTCCTTTAGAATGCGGTTACGGACCACCGGCGGTCCGGGCCGTTTCCAGTCAAGCGGATCAACATCCCAAAGGATGACTCGATATCCGAATTCATCATGAATCCAGTGTTTTTCGCGTTGCGTAATCGATCCGTAAGGGGGTCGCATCAGGGTAGGACTACTGCCGGTAGCGCTTCTAATTGCATCATCAGTTCGCCGCAGTTGGCTACGAACGCTGTCGTCCGACATTTTGCCGAAGTTGGGGTGGGACCAACTGTGGTTTCCGATTTCATGTCCTTCCCGAGCAGCCCGCGCAACGATTTCAGGATGTTCCGCGACGTTTTCGCCGATCACGAAAAAGGTGGCCTTGATGTGATGCGCGGCAAGCAGATCAAGCAACTTGGGAGTAAGGGTCTCGCTTGGTCCATCATCAAACGTCATGGCGATGTAAGGGCCATCGACATGCACCGAATTAAACGTAATGCCCGGATCTTCAGGGGTGGCTTGGGTTTTGTGCGCCGTATGGCGCGGCGCCGGCGTGGGATCCGCGGCAATCGCGACGGCAACTGACGCCAAGCAAATGAACAACAAACGGTAGACAAACATGAGCACGAAAGTGGCACACTGAACGCGTGTGTCTAGCAGAGGCCGGCACTTACACAGTACGCAGGCGATTGGCTCGGAGATAAAACCTGGCGAACTTTGCCCTTGCGCAGAGATCAATGCGACCTCGGGCGAGTGCGCGTTTACCCTTTCCGCAACTTTTGCAGCTCTTCGATGAAAGCGTCCGGACCGCCAGAGAAGTAACCCTCGTATTGCCAGAGTTTCTGCCCGTCGCTGTTGACTGCAATAATGGTGGGAAACCCGACAACCTCGTACTGCATCGCCAGTTGCCGATTCTGCTTTCGCAGCTCGGCACTTTGGGCCTTAGCGCGGGGAAAATCGAGTTCTACCAGCACCAGGTTGTTATGCGCATATTGCTTGAACTGCGGTTGCGACAGAACTTCTTTGTCGAACTTTATGCACCAGCCACACCAGTCTGACCCGGTGAAATTGAGCAGAAGGATTTTGTTACCCGCCTTGGCCTGTTCCTGCGCTTTTTTGTAATCATTCAGCCAGTCAGATTCTGCAAGCGCGGATTGCCCGCAGGGAAAAATACAGGCCGCCAGCGCAACAAGAATCAGTCGATACATTTTCACCTCATCATGATCGATGCGATCACAATCCTACGCAAGAGCGGTACTACGTACCGCCAATGCAACGATCTTTCTTTTACCGAGCTTCGCAGATAGCCCGGCGGAACAACGCCGGGCTATGAACGAATACCGAAGATTTAACGCAGATGTTTCGAGACGAGCTTGGTCATCTCGAACATGCTCACCTGGCTCTTCCCATTAAATACAGGCCTTAGTGAGTCGTCGGCGTTGATCATAGTCCTCTTCTTCTTGTCTTGGAGACCATTCCGCTTGATGTAATTCCAGAGCTTCTTTGTCAGCTCGGAGCGTGGTAGCGGCTGCGACCCAACGACAGCAGCAAGCTTATCATCAGGTTGAACCGGTCTCATGAAGGCGGGATTCGGTTTGCGCTTGGAAGTTTTCTTTTTGGTTTTCGGCATGGACGCTTGACTAACGTTTCGCTTGCAAGAGAGCAAGATTAAATTTGCGCAAAATCCAAAAATTTTANTGGCCGCCCATTCGGCGTATGGCCAGNACCGTCATATCGTCCGGCGAAGTGTTGGCAGAGCCNTCCGGAGCAGCGTGCGCTAAAACCCCCGTGAGCAACGCNTCGGCGGTGGGTGCAGAGTGATCCAGCATTTTTTCGAGCTTCTGCGGAGTCAGGCGGTGCCGTTCATCCTTTGTCCAGCGAAACAGGCCGTCTGTGTACAGAAGAAAAGCATCCCCTGGTTCGAGGTCGATGGCTGTTTCCGAAAATTCCGGCTGTTCGATCAAACCCAGCGGAGGCGCAATCGAGGCGACCGATTGCGTCATGCCGTCACCGCGCATGACCAAAAGGGGAGGATGGCCTGCTCCCACAATGCTGGCGTTGCCGGTTACAGGGTCGAGCGCCACGCACATTGCCGTCATAAATGAGCGCGAGCCAAAGATGCTCCGGAAATCATGGTTCACGGCTTCCATCACGGTGGCGGGCGTATCGTGCTCGGCATGGCCATGGTGAAAGAGAAGTTTTGCCAGCGTAGTAAGCAACGCGGCCGCGGCGCCGTGACCGGTGCCATCTGCGATCCAGAACAAGATCCGCCCGTCTTTCATTCGCAGCCAGCCATAGATATCGCCGCCGACCTGGATCACCGGGCGATAACAAGTTGCGATCTCCCACCCCGGCAGCGCCAGTGGTTTTTGCGGAATCAACGATTGCTGCGTTAAACGAGCAGCTGCCAGATCGCGCTCAAGATTTCGGCGCCATTTCTCGAGTTCATCATTCTGCCGTTCCAACTGCCGCCGCATGGAGCGGAGGCGAAGCTGGGTCTCGATTCGAGCTTGCAGCACTGCGGCATTGACTGGTTTTGTCACAAAATCATCCGCGCCCGCCTGCAGACACGATACCTCGCTTTCTTCACTCCCGTGGGCGGTCAACATAATCGTGGGAATCTGCGCGACTGCCGAATGCCGATCCGAGCGCAGGCGTTTTAGCACTTCGGCGCCGTTCAACCCCGGCATGTCGAAATCAAGCAGCAGAACCGACGGGGGCTTGGCTAGAACCGTTTCCAGAGCTTCGGACCCGTCCTTGGACACACGACACTCGTAACCAGCAGCCGTGAGTAACTTCGAAAGCACACGGCGACTCATCGGGTCATCGTCGACGACCATAATTTCCGCACGAGAATTGTCGTACATCTCTTCTTCCGATTCGGATCAGACCTGCCGTATCATTGTATGGCTACGCTGTTTCTCGAGATGCGCAGCGGTCTCAGAAAAAAATGATTTAATGATTGGCAACGATTGGGACTCCGGATACGATTGCGGGAGTCTTTACACTTATGAAATTTTCATCGTCGCTTGCGCTGGTTGCGGCCTTTGTCCTCGTCTCTTGCTCTGAAGAGCCACCGCCGCCGCCAACCACCCACCACAGACCCGCGAGGTATCCCGCTCAAACCGCGGAATATCCGCCGCCGCAACAGCCCTTCAATCCGAACGGGCCGGTTCAGCCCACGAATCAGCCGCCAGTAGAACAGCCGGCGACCACGCCTCCCCCGACAGCCGCGCCGACAAAAGTCGCGAAGGGAGATTATCCGTATGGAGTTCCGGTCCCTGGCAAACCGCACCTGGTGGAGAGTCCTTATTCCCCTGGAAAATACATTGATGTTGAAGGATTTCCTCCGGGAACCGAGGTGAAGGATCCTTACACCGACAAGATCTTTCTCGTGCCGTAACAGCCTTCATCCTCGATGATTTAGCCGGTTGCGCCGATGCTGGGTCGTATATACCGGATGCCGGATTAGCGCGGTTCGTGCTTTCCATTGGGCAGCATTTAAGCATCCTGTATCGGTTCCTTTTTTATTTGCCATGGAGTTACGGGTAAAACGAGCGCCGCGAATCGACATCGAAATTACTGTACCCGGCGATAAGAGCATTTCGCATCGGGCGGTGATCGTCGCCGCGCTGTCGAATGGGGTATGCACGCTGCGGGGATTTCTTCCAAGCGAAGATTGCATGCACACGGTGAACGCCCTGCGCGCCCTGGGTATAAAGATCGAGCAGCCTGAGCCGGCGACACTAATCGTTCACGGGAAGAAGCGAGTTCTGACTGCACCAAAAGAGGAAATCAACTGTGGCAATTCAGGTACGACCATGCGGCTGCTCGCCGGTCTGTTGGCCGGGCAAACATTTGAAAGTCGGCTGGTCGGGGATGCTGGACTGTCGCGACGTCCCATGGACCGGGTTATCGCACCGCTTGGCGAGATGGGCGCCAGCATTGTTGCGGAAGGCCCCGACGAGACTGCGCCACTTCGTATCCGTGGTGGTTCGCTGCGTGGAATTCATTATCGCCCACCTGTGGCAAGCGCACAGGTGAAAGGTGCGTTGATGCTGGCGGGCCTTTTTGCCAGAGGCAAGACTACCGTCGAAGAGCCGCTACCGACGCGAAATCACATGGAAAAAATTTTCAATTATTTCCTGGTGCGAACGGCAGCTGACGGTAATGGCAGTGTCAGCGTGTTCGGCGATCAGGTTCCGGAGTCGCGCGACTTTGCTATTCCCGGCGACATCTCCTCGGCGGCATTTTGGCTGGTTGCCGCTGCAGCGCAACGCAGAGGCCATCTGCTCATTCGCGACGTTGGTCTGAATGACACACGAACTGCATTGCTTGCCGTTGTGCTTCGCATGGGTGCGCAGGTGCGCGAGGCGGTTGAGGATGTCGATCAGGTTGAACCGCGCGGCATTGTAGAGGTTACTGGCTCCCCGCTCAAGGGAACCGTCATCCAGGGCAAGGAGGTACCACAGCTTATTGATGAGCTACCGATTTTGTCTGTTGCGGGCGCCTTGGCAAACGGCAAAACAATTATTCGGCATGCAGAGGAGTTACGCGTAAAGGAAACTGATCGTATCGCGGCAATCGCGCACAATTTGCGCACTATGGGCGCCCACGTTGCTGAGCTGAGTGATGGGCTCGAAATCCATGGGCCCGCTCCGCTGCACGGTGCTCGCGTGGCTAGCTTCGGCGATCACCGCATTGCGATGGCGTTTGCCGTAGCCGGTCTTTTCGCTGATGGCGAAACTATTGTTCAGGATGCGGAATGTATTCGCGAGTCTTATCCAGGATTTGAGGCGGTGCTTGAAGAGTTCACGAATCCGAAACGGATGCAGGTCAGCACCCCCGTGATCGGTTCACTTACCCCCACTGCCCCAGAGCCAGGCTAATTCACAGGAGCCGGGCTCAGGCGTCCTACGATTGGAGCGCATTGCATTGCTGCACAATGCGCGACTAAACTGAGACCCTCGGTTATATGCACTCTTCTCGGCGAGATTTTCTTCGGGTAATCGCGATTGATGGTCCGGCTGCGTCTGGAAAGAGCAGTGTTGCGCGAGAGCTCGCCCGGCGGCTTCGCTTTGTTTACGTCAACTCGGGTGCGATTTATCGAGCGATCACCTGGCATATCCTTGAAAAGGGAATCCATGCAGAAGATCTCGACGGCGTTGCACAAACTCTCGAGTCAGCGGCGGTTACCAGCTGCCTTTCGGACGGCGAGTCGCGGGTCCTGATCGATAATGTCGACCCTACAGACCACTTGCGTGATGACCGTGTGAACGAAAGCGTTGCCCGCGTCAGCAGGTTACCAGTGGTTCGCGAAATTGTTGGGAAGAAACTTCACGACACTGCCCGCGGCGAGAATTTAGTCGTGGAAGGGCGGGACATTGGCTCTGTTGTTTTCCCCGACACGCCTTACAAATTTTATGTTGATGCTTCTCCTGAGGTGCGTCTCCAGCGTCGCGCTGCACAGGGGGAACGCGACGAAATCGCCCTGCGCGATCAGGCCGATTCATCGCGTCCCGTTTCACCGCTCGTCATCGCGAAAGATGCACACGTGATCGACACGTCGCACTTGACCGTAGAAAAAGTTGTCGGCGAGATTTTCGCCCGGCTCAAAGAAATGGGCCTTCGGATTTAGACGATTTGGCGGTTCAAGTTCCGCTAAAGCCGATCGCGAACTTACGAATTAGTTCTGTGTTAGGATGAATTTCTATTACTGGCTTGGCTATCATCTTTCTCGTCTTGTCGGTCGCTTATTTTTTCGATTTCGTGTAATCCATCGGGAACGGATGATTCAGAGCGGGCCCGTGATTCTCGCAATGAACCATGAGAGTTATCTTGATCCGCTACTGGCAGGGACTGCGTGCGATCGAGCGATTTACTTTCTGGCTCGGCGGACGTTGCTGGACGCGCCGGTGCTCTGCTGGCTGTTACCAAAGCTGAACGTGATCCCAGTTAATCAAGAAGGCGTCGATCGCAGCGCTATTAAAGCGTTAATCCGTACTTTGAATGCCGGGAACGGCGTCCTGGTGTTCCCCGAAGGCTCGCGCACTCTCGACGGTGACTTGCAGCCAGCCGAGCCCGGATTGGGCTTGGTGATTGCAAAAACGCTCGCGCCGGTCGTGCCGATGCGAATCTTTGGCGCGCACAAAGCCCTGCCACGTGGCGGTGGCGGTTTGCACTTTGTGCCAATTACAATCGTCATCGGCGAACCGATTCGTTTTGACGAGGCCGAAATCGCGCCGCCGGGGGGTAAAAAGGTCTACCAACAAATGAGCGAGCGCGTTATGGATGCAATCGCGGCGTTGCGCTTGGATTGAGCGCATTGACTCCTTTAACTCGAAGAAGTGGCGGCAGGCGCGACTCTACCGTGCCCAACGGAGCCGATTCAGAGTCTCCGGAAACCGGAGTCACAGCGTTGCGCGCGTGAAACTGGCGCCGATACTAAGGCGTGAATTCACGCCACGGGTCCGGCGAAAGGCATCAATCATCTCCGGTCCCAGGGAGCGCATTTATCGCAATGCTGCTCATCATTGGAGTCCTGGCATTATTGGCTGTCTTTGCCAACGTCGAGCGTTTTCGCCATGCTGATCTTGAGAAGGTCGAGGTAAGATTGGCAGGTTCACCGACACCGCAGCCGCCCTAACTTTCGTTTGACTACCACTGGGCCTTCCGTTCGTTAGAATGGCGGTACGGCAACATTATTTACTCCAGATATGAAAAGACTTTTTGTCCTATCGATGCTCATCTCTTTTGCGATGGTTTCCTCCTGCCAAAAACAGAGTTCGACCTCTGAACAACAACTTGCTCAACGAAAAACGGACCTGGACGCACGCGAGAATGCATTAGAGGAAAGAGAAAAAGCCCTGGCGGAAAGAGAAAAAGCGATAACGACCGCCCGAAGGCTTCCCGCCGCCCCCGCCCCCCAGGTGCGGCCCCTTAGCCCGGACGCCGCGCAGGTAAAAGCCGAAAGGGAGAAAAGAATACAACAGCTTCCCGCTGAGGTTCAGGCACAGGGTTTGATCGCCGACCCCGATAGGATCAAAGCTGAAAGAGACAATAGAATACAAGAACGAATGGCCCAAA
>Ga0065715_10001106_pt1 | contig 11437 bp, 8 predicted proteins | sample MisBulReplicate1_FD_59102 | JGI IMG/M metagenome (GOLD analysis project Ga0065715, IMG submission 59102) | Miscanthus rhizosphere microbial communities from Kellogg Biological Station, MSU, sample Bulk Soil Replicate 1 : eDNA_1 v2 (version 2) | ecosystem: Host-associated > Plants > Roots >...
CACCAAGAATTAGGCGAGAAGTTCAAAAAGACCAATAATTTGGAGAGGGGGTACACAAATTAAAGTATTAGGTATTGCCAAATGTTACTTGGTTGTCCTGCCCTAGAATCTCACTAATTTTATCTTGCAGTAAAGAATACTCTTGCCAAATTAATTTTAAACGTTAATTATTCCTGCAAAGTCTTAATCATCTCTTTATAGAGTTCCAGGAATCTTTGTCCTTTGGGACTTATCTTATAAGTTTTCTCGTGATTATCAAACTCTAACAGATTGCTCTTTGTAAGTTCTTCAAGACATGAAGTTGTATTTGTGTGGGACAGACGCGACGCATACATTAATTTTGTCTTCCGAATCTTTTCTTGAGTTGCAGTTAGGTCTAGCAATGTGCAATAGATATCAATTCTGCTCCGATAGCCACCTTGTGTTGGCACAGGGATAGCAGATTACGGGATTATTAAAAAATTGAGAAACATTGTTACGCATTAAGACTTGATGAGTCAACCTATTCATAATGTTCTAGTTTTTACCCACCTATGAAATCAAAATTAGTTATTATGAATTATACTGTATCAGCGTGTGATCTTAACTAAGTCAATAAAGCTAAGACAATCCATAAATGATTAAGCGAACAAATTGGATTAGGCTAAACTGATGTAAATAATTCCATACAGAAAACAATGTAAAAAACTTTAGACACACCTATACTAGACATTGTTATAACCAACTCACCAACCATGAATCGTTGTCGGATGCAAGTGCATACACACGATTGCTCTTCAAGTCTCAAAAAGAGAACATAGTTAAGCAATGCATTAAATATAGAATTGCTTTCATTTACGAAAACAGACATGGCAGGTATCAAGTACAAAACTTACATACTTGAGTGGATGATAAACGCTGGTATTATTGTTCATTGCGACCGGAGCCCAAATTTTATTATGCTCTAAGAAATGATAGGTCATGATTAGAATTCACCGCCATTCCAACCCAATTCTTCTAGTAATAATATTCGCATGTCTCATTACCTCGTCGATGCCGAATGGACTTATTCAGGCATATTCTAACGCTTCACCTTCTGACGGAGCTAGTAATAACCAGAACCCTATAGATTCCGTTGGGAGTATCTCTAATGCCAAGTCAGTGTACGATACTCTGACGATGCTTGTCTCTTCTGCGGTAAAATCTGTAATCCTTACTGTTGTAGACGAAGCACATGAGCCTCCGGCATCTATTCAAAAGCATGTATCAGACCACAATCCATTCCTTGTTCCTACGAATTTGATTATGCCACGGGGTGTGACTCTTTCAATTCTTGATGCGGATGCACCGTGGGATACTCCCCACCCTCATACCATAGACATAAAAGATAACAGCTCGGGAAAGATGATTTACACTACGGGAAAATTAGATTATACAAATAGTTCAAAACCAGTAGTCTTGCCAATTGGTAAATATGTCATTTCAGATAGAAAGTATCCTTGGATCAGCGGTTTAGTCACAGTACTATCGAATGAAACGTCTCCAGCGAATGCTCACCTGACAGTAGGAGCATTTTACACTACAACTAATAAAATATTAAATAATAAAGACAATGACGGAGGGACGCATCCAGGTTGGCTGGGATATTACGGGACTGAATTTCCTCTTAATGGGTTCCAAATATTAAGCGAATACAATTTTCATTATGCAAAATGCAAATACTGTCCTAGTGGCTTTTGGCCTGATTTGAAATCTGCTAATCAAACACTATTGATTTACAGTACCAATAAACCTCTTTCTGATGCGACTTCTAATCTTGCAAAGCTGGTTTGGAACAATGTATACATATAATTAATAATGGTTATTCGCGTTCGATTAGACCATGGCCGTATTCGGGCCCTCTAAAAACCATTCAAAAGTTATTAATGTATCTTACTTGACTCGGTAAAATATCCCAAGTTACAATTCAATGAGCGATGTCGAGAATGAGAATGAGCGGGGGCTAAACAAGGTATTGGGCAAGAAAAGAATAAAAGATTATGACGCGATTTCGAATGAGGGATCAGGATAGTAGTAGTAGTAGGAGAGTAGCAGTGAAAATATCTGAGAATAAAAAAGCCATAGTTGTCGGCGCCNTTGCCGCCATTGCAGTTTCAACTGTCATACTGCTAATTTTGACCTCTCAAAATTATTATCAAAAACTACCGGCAAACTTAGGGAGAACTTCGTTAGCACGGTTCAACGTTACTAATGCAACGGATAGATTTGGGATACTAAAAATTTATCCTACAGCTAAAGACGGGGAAACATGGTTTTTTAATTCTGCCGATCCAAATGACGGCCAGTTCGATCCAAATGGTGCAGAGGTATCAAGAAATCAAGATGGCAGCTGGCATGTTAATCCCGGCATCACTAGAATATTAGCCTTTACTAAAAGCTCAGGACATCCATCAGACAAACTGAGGAGTAATTTGCCAACCTACAACTATTCGAAGTTAGCCGAGCAGGGATACTGGTATAAACCAAGCGATTGGAAGAACGTGGAAGTTACTGGATACTTCAAATTCTTATCTGCTGATCCTACTGCTTCCGAGGGGAATGCGCTTTCACTTGTAACTCGTAGTGTAAGACACAACGAGAACGTTCATCTGGGCTGTGGAGGGTCTTCTTACCACAATAACATTGAGCTATTCCATGGAAAGTTTAATTTCAAAAAAGAGGAATGGCACGTCCATTATGATATACTTCCACTATCAGAAAATGGAATAGGGCCCACTTTTGGAAGATGGGTCGGATTCAAAGGCATTGTTTACAATTTACCGGACGGGAAAGTTAAGCTTGAATCTTACGTGGACAAACAAGACAATAATCATTGGGAGAAGGCCGACGAGTATGTGGACTCTGGAAATTGGGGAGATGACATGACTCGGTGCGGCGCGAAAACCCCCGGAGCTTTAGTCAGCTGGGCATCACCCATGGTTATTTTCAAGTCAACTTACGTAACCTATGATTTTGGGTATCTTTCTGTTAGGGAAATTCAGCCATTTAAGTAAATTCATCAGCATAAGATTAAACCCCACTCTGTCATATTTCTGCATTTATTGCTATGATTTTTCAATTAATCATGGATAGTTTTTTAGAGCAACTCTCTTCTTCTTCAGGCTCATGAATTTTCTAAATCTCACTCTCTGGTTGATTTAAAAATAAGTCCAGTTAATCCCTGTTCGTCTATATGTCGATGAAACTCTGCTTTACCGTTACTCTATTGCTCATCTGCTCTTTTTCGTATTATATGAATACTATGGATGTTAACGGCAATCAAAAAGAATATCCTGAAAGAGACAGATCAGCTCTTGAGGCTAATAATCACAACAGCTTAAACTTGCTAACTCATCCAGAAAATCATACGAATTCCGGAAGTTGCCAAAAACAAAAGTTAGAACATGGCACATGGCTTTATCCGCAAGAGGTCAATATGGCACTTAATAAGACGTTATTGAAAGATCTTGTCATTAGAAAAATCAGTGTGATATATTTTTCGATAGGAGATGCGACGAATCTATCGGCCCAAACACTGCATCGGTATCGTATGTTTATAGAATTAGCTAAAAAGACCGGTATCAACGCTTATGCAGTAGTACTGGAAGACCCTTCATTTGTAAATGCAAGTTCATCAGACCTTCGAGAGAGGTTTGGGAATATAATTAAACTTACAAAGAATATGTTTAATGTCTTTATTGTCGACGTAGAACCGCAAGTGGTCCATGGATCAAATCCGGAAAATTATCTTCACAAATACGTTACCATGTCTTCTGTACTTAGAAAAGTGGCCGACAAACATCATGTAAAGTATTATGATACCGTTCCTGATTGGTATCAGACGAAAATGAAAAATATCGGAATTGTAGATGGCCTTAATTCACTGTCAAGCAGTGGGATATACCTTTTAGACTATAGCTCAAACGTTACTCAAATAATTACTCGACTAGATGCAATTAAATCAGATGTCAACAAGTGCATAGTACTTAATTTCAAAATTAGCCCTTCCGGAAATGAACCATACCTAAACTCTTCGCAAATCCCGTCTATCATAAGTTACCTGAAAGCTCGCGAATCGGGGTTCGGGATATTCAAGGCAATCGATCTAGTAGGTCTACCTCAGAACCTATTTTCGTAATGAACTTGAAGGGTTTTTGTGTGTTATTAGTATTTAGGGAAATACAAGTTCGGTTTGGGTGAGACGTCTACCTCTCTTTTTCTTTAATCCGTTTTCGGCGAGCAAGTTCTGCATCACTCGGAGTCTCAAGACCAAACGATCCTGTCCTAACTTCACCTGCTCGCTCATATGAAGCAATGATGACTCCATTTGGTGAAATCTCGCTCTTAATAAGTTTGAATGCCGATGGAATCGTACCTTCTGCAAACAATCGTTTACCGGTGCCTAGTGTGACAGGGAAAATCTTTAGCCAAAGTTCGTCAACCAAATTGTGCTTCAAAAGGGTCTGGACAAGGTTGCCGCTACCATGAACCTGGATATCTGGACCATCCTGCTTCTTTAGTTTCTTAACTTCCTCCCCAACGTCCCCTTCAATCAGTTCAGAATTGCTCCAGTCAAGCTTCGTAAGCGTCTTTGAAGCCACATATTTCTTTGCGTTATTAATCTTGGCTGCAAACGGGTCATCTCTAGAGTTTACATACGGCCAGTGCGCCGCAAATATCTCGTACGTTTTTCTGCCAAGTAACAAATCCAAGGGTTTGCTCATCTGCATGACCATAGCTTTGAGAAGATATTCATCGAAATATCCGGCAACCCAACCTTCGTACTTGAAGTCTCCAGTAGGGTCTTCTTCAGGACCGCCTGGAGCTTGCATCACCCCGTCGAGCGAAATAAAAGTTAGGACAATCAGCTTCCTCATTTTATTCTCCCTTTTGGAATTTAGGCACTATATCCATTGGACTACATTACTCTTAAAAATGTCCATAAATTTGTGCCAAAGAAGGAAAGAAAAAGGAAGTCTATAAAGAGAAACGTGCCGATAGGCTTGACAACAGAAGTCCCATCAGCATGTGCTTGTCTTCAGGAAGCGAACTGATACAGAATATCAATTTATTACTACTCTTTCTTATCGTGGTTAAACTAGGTTGTTGCTGTTCATTGCCTAGCGGTGGCAAATTGCATCTCTAAATTAGAGCGAGACTGGAATTTTCAATCTACAACACAAGCTTCAGACATGCACAGTAATTGTAGCGCAATAATTGTAGCGAAACGCAGAGTAGTGAATAAATGATCCTTCTTTGTTCACTTCTTAGTTATGTAACTGTTGGGGGAAGTTATCCGACAGATAGATTGTTTTGACGTCAGCCTACTCAGCTGTACCCAGCACTTTCAAGTCGGTTAACCAACCTGGGTCAGCACCAACTTTTCCTATTTCTGTAAGTTTAATGTAACGAGCCGATACAGGGTCCCCACCGAAGTTGTAAATTTCTGGGGCGGAAGCGGTTCCAGTATTAGAGAAATATTTCGGTGGTGTAAATGATGTTCCATTTAATGAAAGACTAACCGTAAAGAACTTGACTTCGTCAATTGCTTGATTCAGTTGAACTTTAACTCCGCACACTTGTTTTTCGGCGCCTAGGTCAGCAAGAACCCAAGGTCCAGACTGCTCGCTCATATTAGTATTGTTACCAAGGGCAGAATTAGTCAAAGAAGCATTATCATTTGTACTAAGTGTACGGATTGGAATTTCTTCTACTAAACACCCGTCGTTTGAACTGCTATCTTGGGACGCAAATATTGTGGGTCCTGGTTTAATTACACTACCTTCATTGAGCATTGACCCATAGACGTTCGCAATTTTATTTTCCAGGGTGTCGACTTTGCCACCATTCTCTCCGTTTAGTGAATTTATGCTTTTAAATTGTGAATTGCTCTCATAATTAGGATTCACACTCTGAACATTCTTACCATTCATCTCGTTTCCTGCTTGAGGATTTTCCGGCGAGTTTGCCAGGGATAAGGCTTGACTTTTTCCAAAGTCTATAAGCAAGGTGTATGTTACATATCTGTCGTCGGGATAGATGGCACGGATTTCCAGTGTACGTGGCCCTGACACATCTGATACACTAAAGCTATTAGTTCCTAATTTGTTAACGGGACTTACCGCCGTAACATCGGCGTCATAATCTATAACTAGCGCATTTGTCTCTCTTGGCTTGGAGTCAAATGCGACACTAAAAGATTGCCCCTGGGGGATACTGACTACAGGTTGAAAGTCATCTGGAAGTTGAGGAAAATTGATCTTCTTAACGTCGTTTCCCTCCACCACTACAAACGGCAGCATCGCATAAGTATGACCTTGGTAGGAAAGCTTTACAGCTGGAATATTTTTCTCAAACTTTACGGATATGGGTTTACCAGAGTCGGGGAAAGAATCACTGGACTTTAGTTGGTCAGTCTTCGCCTTATCTGATTTTGCCATTATATTTTGGGGATAGAGGCTATTTCCAGTAATCAAAATCAATAACATAGCACTGAGAATAAAGACATTAACTACTACAGAGCTTGTATGGGTTCTATTTTTATTCAAGCTTTTTCAATAAATAATCTAGGCAATGCTATAAACGGAATGTCGAACAATGTACAAATAACAGTCACAGGTCGATGAATTCATAAACCATAATAATTGTTAGATAATTTGGTTCTTCCGAGTCAAGCCAACCCATTCCAATTATAATTTATTCAGCAATATACTCGATAAAAACATCTATTGATGAACTTAATAACGCATGTTGTTATAAACTAATTAATTATTCAGGCTTTGGTAAACTAGACGAAAGTGGAAATTACTTGTGCTAGGTATGAAAATCGTTGATATCCTATAATTTATCATGAAAACTCTAAAAAGAAATGAATAAAGAATAATATCGTAAGCAATGCCTCAAAGAAAAAAATATAAAAAATTTTACTAACTTTTTTACTGATCAATGTACATGCCTCGTAATATGGTCACGGATTGTAGCAAGAGCATCATACAATTGATCGTCAAGTCTCAAAAAGAGAACATAGTTAAGCAATGCATTAAATATAGAATTGTTTTCATTTACGAAAACAGACATGGTAGGTTCCAAGTACAAAACTTACATTCTTACGTTGATGATAACGCTGGTATTATTATTCACTGTCAATCAATTACATTTGGGACAGGTAACTATTACAAGCGCCGCGGAGCCGCAAAATACTCAAAATTCGTTGATCCAGACCAACTCTTTATCACTTCCAGACTTATATAGCAAAGTACGAAATTCCGTAGTTCAAGTCTCAAGTACCGTGGGTACGCTGGACGGTGAAGGAACAAGGCTAGGTTCTGGATTTGTTTACGATAAGGAAGGCCACGTTATAACTAATTATCATGTAGTTGAAACTAATTCAAAAAAGGCGCAATTTGATGTAGCCTTTTCTGATGGTAACTCTTACACGGCTCATGTAGTCGGCACTGATCCATATTCTGATCTGGCGGTCCTGAAACTTGAGGGTGCTCCAAATACTGCGCTGATATCACTTCCAATAGCAAATTCTTCACAATTACAAGTAGGTGATTCTGTTATTGCAATCGGAAATCCATTTGGCCTTGCTGGTTCTATGACGACTGGAATTGTTAGCGGCCTTTCCAGAATATTGCCCTCTAGTGACGAGGCTGCGACGAACCCTTTGGCTCTATCGTTCTCAATTCCTAACATTATCCAGACAGATGCGGCAATAAATCCAGGAAATTCTGGAGGCCCTCTTCTTAATTCTAACGGGGAGGTGATTGGTATTAATACTGCCATTTATTCTGACACCGGAGTATATTCGGGAGTCGGATTTGCGGTACCATCTGATACCATATTAAGGATAGTGCCATCGCTTATTCGTATTGGAACATACCAACATCCATATCTGGGCGTAGCTGGATCTGATATCACACCGAGTCTTGCCAGACAACTTGGATTGAAAGAAGCAAGAGGCTTTCTAATTACAAATATCACGCCAGGTGGACCAGCAGATAAATCTGGCCTGCACGCTGCGCAGTTAGCCCGGACTGATACTGGGACACAAATTGCGTCAGGAGGAGATATAATTACCAAAATTGATGACAATACAGTAAATAAGATAGACGATGTCCTTTCGTATCTAGAGACTCATTCCTCAGTCGGTGATACCGTTCATCTTACAGTGAACAGTGACGGAGTTATTAAAAACGTAAATGTAGTACTTGAGGCGAGGCCATCGCAGCAAACGCTTCAAAAAGTTGCTGCTGAAAAATCTGGTTCAGGTTCTGATTTTGGGTCCCAGCTTGGCAATGGAGATGATAGCCTATACAATCAATGCAAAAGATTTGGAGGCGAAGACTTTTGTGGATTCTTTTTTGGCAGGTAATAAATGATCATGAAATTGATTATATGGATGATAAAAAGATCGCTCTGATTTGATTATAATTCTAGCATAGCCTCATTTTTTTGCTCAGTTTATTTCACCGCATCATGGGGAGCCGATTGATTTTTTAAAACATGAATAGAATTTTCGCAGGTTGAACTATTTAATTTTATCGAGTCGATATTATAAGATTTGTTCAAGTAAATACGCACTTGCGTGTGATCAAATATGCTAGATTTATTAATCATGTTTGAGATGTCTGGATATTGATAGAATACATAGCCAAAAATAGATCATCTCAACCGAATTCATTTGGCTTGACCTCTTCGATTCTCATAGTGGTATTGGGAATAGTGTTACTCAGTGGAATTGGCATTAATTTGTACAACATTAATCGAGCTCATGCGCAACAGCCATCACTCGAACTTATTAAGGTTAACAAATTGTGGGAAACATCAAATGATCTGAAGAACCCAGAATCAGTAGCATTTTCTCCCAAGCAAAACGTCTTGTTTGTTTCGAATATAAATGGAAATCCAACTCAAAAAGATCAAAACGGATTCATTTCTAAGGTCTCGCCCACTAATGGGAGTATAATTGAATTAAATTGGGTATCAGGATTAAATGCACCAAAGGGTATGGCCATTTCTAATAATGGCAATAAATTGTATGTCTCAGATATTAACGACCTCGTTGAGATAGACATCGACAGTGGAAAAATAATAAAGCGCTACAATGCACCGGCAAGTGCTTTTCTTAATGATTTAGCATCAGACAATCAGGGAAATATTTACGTGTCTGATACGATTACCAATACTATCTACAAGTTAGATGCCAAAGATATAGGCGTAAATGGTACCTCTTCTTTGCAGGCTTGGCTACAAAGCCCGCAATTGAACGGCCCTAACGGTTTACACGTGGACAATACTAAGGATAGATTAATTGTCGCTTCTTTAGGAAATATGAGTAAACCTGGAGCCGGTATAGAAGTTGTTGATTTGAAGAGTAAGACTGTGACTGTACTGGGAAAGGTGGGAACGACCTCTCCATTTGGTGGTCTTGATGGAATAGAATCTGATACCGTAGAAAAGTATTATTACGTTACCGATAATCCAGCAGGAAAGCTTTATGTTGTCAACGCAGACGGATCAGGATATAGAATCTTGATGGATTTACACACGCATGGAGTTGCTGACCTAGGACTGATACCGTCTCAAGGTACAATTATTATACCAGTGATGCAGGACAATAAACTTGTCGCATTCAAATTAACAGAGTAGTGCAGTAATTGTAATGTGAATCGTGTATTAGGCCCAAGCGACGGTTTGATCTAATCTATTTGAAAAAATTCTACCAACAAAAGAAACTGTTTATTTGCCGAAAGAAAACGGATCGTTACTTTCTTTTGGATTTGTTGGCTCGTGAACTGGCTTTGGGGATGATGGTGATGATGGATTGTTTTGCAATTGTAGTTCATTTTTTAATTTTATTTCTTGATAAGAAGGAGTACTTATGCTATTAGCGTATACATTATTATTCTCAGCCGCTCCCTCTTCTATACGTAGTTCATCTGATAGATTTGGGATGTTTCTAACTACATTATTGTAAATTACATTGCCGTAAGATTCCTTATCCAAGTCAATGCCTCGGCCGCTATAGGAGACATTATTGTTGTAAATTTCATTACTATGTGACTCAGAGATAACTATTCCACTATCTTCGTGACTGACAATATTATTCCTCGCAACAGAGTCATACATATTCCTGCTAAACATTATACCCATTTTTGTATTATTATATACTCTGTTACTATCAATTAATACGTTATAACAGTCCAATGAGCAAATAATGCCTATACCGCCATTATCATGTACTACGTTATTTCTTATTATCATATTATTTGTCCCCGTATGCGGATCTAGGCCATAATGGGCATTATGGTGTACTGTGTTATTTTCTATTGTAATGTTGCTTACCCCATGTGAGTAAAAGCCAAAGTAAAGGTTGTGAATATCATTATTTTTAATAACACTGCCGTTGCCGCCAAAATAAGTGATACCATCATCAGGACCGCCGCCAACTCCGCCTTCGTAGCCTAGATAGGCTATTTCTGAGTTAGATATGTCCGTGGTACCCGTAGCATCAGATTCGATGCTAATGTAAGGACGGGGAGTTCCTAGCACCATGTAATTTTCACTGAGGTCTCTGGTTCCAGGATTCCTCCCATAGTCGTTTGAGGACAGATTCCATGAAGTTATCTTAACTGAATCTAATTTCAAACTTCCATGGACCTCAATAATGTTTGTTTCCACTCCTCTTTTTCCCTCACCTCCATTACCTTGTTTCGTTAGTAACTTGAGCCAAGAAAGGTCAGATGAATTGACGTAGAGCATGGCACCTTTGTCCACCACTATGCTTGCATTCAAAAGCCAAACACCGTCTGCGTTCTCCATACTCAAAATGCTTGGATTATTTAAGTGATTATCAATATCTCTCAGACTGGCCGTTTGACACTTTACTGTAATTACCATCTCTGCAGGGTCGTATGATATGCATGAGGCAGATTCGGGCTTAACAGCGTGCACATTTGCTTCCAATAACGACATCACACACAATACGGAAAGTAAAAGAGATAATCCAATAGGAATTGAGTATATAGTTTCAATTCTAAGCATTGCAGGTATTTCGCAAAAAACTTCTTTTAGATTTAGATAATCAGAGCTGTTAATTGCTTTTGACCCTGTTGTTCTTCTTTATCAGAGGTACAAATTACATGATCAGGGTAGGCTCGGTATACTGTCAAATAACTTTCTGTCCTTACTGTTGAGCGTCGACCAAAATGGTCCCTACCTCTTTTGTTCTATTTCGGTTGCATTTCTATACTGTGGAATAGTTCTTCCCTTTGATTGATTTACTTCCTGCCCAGCGATTTAAGGAAAGAATTTACCAGTGAGAGAGGCCCCGAGCCCCGTTTACTTATTTATGGGGTTGAAATGACTAGTTCACAATCCGATGAAGCAGTATCTCCATCGGTAGGATTTATGA
>Ga0065715_10000901_pt1 | contig 11411 bp, 9 predicted proteins | sample MisBulReplicate1_FD_59102 | JGI IMG/M metagenome (GOLD analysis project Ga0065715, IMG submission 59102) | Miscanthus rhizosphere microbial communities from Kellogg Biological Station, MSU, sample Bulk Soil Replicate 1 : eDNA_1 v2 (version 2) | ecosystem: Host-associated > Plants > Roots >...
AGCCACAGAGAATTTGGATCAACCTTTTGGAATCAGCAGCTCCCGCAATCCACAAGCATGCTCAACAATCTCCCCCGGCAACCGCAGCCGCTGATCATCCAGATACCGATAATCCTGCCGCGCCGCCGTCAGCTGATTCAGGTCCAGCTCCACTGCAAACTGCCCCTCCTCCCGTCCGGCCTCGAACAACAAAGTCCCCAGCGGATCCACCAGCGCACTGCCACCCGCGAACACCAACCCGCCATCGCCCTCTTCCACCCGGTTGACCATCAGCGCAAACGCCTGGTTTTCCTGGGCGCGGGCCATGATCGCGGTGCGGTGAGTCGGGCCGTAAGGGTCCATGTTGCCGTTGGTGACGATCAGCAGTTCGGCCCCCAATTGCGCCAGGGCCCGGGCGGTTTCCGGGAATTCGATGTCGTAGCAAATCAGCAGGCCGACCCGCACACCGTTCCACTCACACGTGGCGTAACGGTCGCCGGGCTCGAACACACCGCGGTCCGACGCCCACAGGTGCGTCTTGCGATATTTCAGCGCGATACCTTCGGGGGTGATCAGCAGCGTGGTGTTGTAGAAGCGGCCGTTGTCGTTTTCGGCCATGCCGATCACCACGGCGATATTGCGTTCACGGGCCGCAGCCAGCACCGCGCTGACGGTCGGACCGTCCAGCGGTTCGGCGGTTTCGGCCAACGCCTCGAGGGTCGGGAAGCCCATCAGGTGGGTTTCGGGAAACACGATCAGCTGCGTATCGGCAGCACAGGCCGCCATCGCCTTCAGCGCGCGGTCGAGGTTGTAAGCCGTGTCGTTGTCACGGCCCGCCAACTGGGCGAGTTCGACTTTCATGGGTATTCCTTGTTCTTGACCAGGCTGGCAGAAAGATTGCCCGGTCGGTGTCTGTGCGCCAGTATGCGCAGCAAGCCACCGGCCGGGAAATCACGCCGCTGGGGTAACCCGATAGGGGTAGAGGCATGACACTTTCGTTAGACGACATCGCATGGCACCGCTCGGTCGGGCAACTGATCGACGCCCTGGACAAGCCCAATTTCTGGACGCAGCTGGTACGGTTGCTGGATCAGTACGTGACCTTCGACAGCTGGGTGGCGCTGCTTTTCAGCGCCGATCAGCACCCGCAAGTGTTCGCCGAATGCCCGGGCGCGGACGGCAGTCCCGATCAGTTGTTCCAGGACTATCTGCGCGGTTTGTACCTGCTCGATCCGTTCTACATCGCCTGTCGCGAGCAGTCGCGCACCGGGCTTTATCGCCTGTCGGAAGTGGCGCCGGAGCATTTCGAGCTGACCGAGTATTACCAGCGCTACTTTCGTCTGAATGTGGTGGCCGATGAAATCCAGTTCAATTGCCAACTCGAAGGCGACCGCACGCTGTGCCTGTCACTGGGCAGCAAGCAACGTTTCAGCGGCCAACAGATTGCCTTGCTGTCGCTGATCCAGCCCTGGGTGCTCGGCCTGTTACGCCAGCGCCTGCCCTACGAAATCAACGAAGTCGTGGCCCTTGCGCCAGCACCACCGCCAGTCGACTGGCGCGTGCAGCTGGAGACGTCGGTGCAGCAACTCAAAGGCGCGCAATTGACCGCCCGGGAGCTGGATGTCGGACGCTTGATGCTCAGCGGTTGCTCCAGTAAAGAAATCGCCCGCAAGCTGGAAATCTCTGTTGAAACCGTGAAAGTCCATAAGAAACACATGTACAGCAAACTGGGGATCAAATCCCAGTCGGAGCTGTTTTCGATTTTTCTGCAGGCACAAAATGCCTGAGCACCCGTCACTTCATTGATTGTTACCACTTATCGGAAACAGAAGAGACCTGTTATTTCTGACAGTAGACCCGACCCACCTCCCCGCTAAACAATCCGTCTGACGTTGATGTTCAATCAATGCGGTTATGCCCGCACTGCCTGTCCTGGATCTAGCTGAGTAACTAACTCACTTCGTTGATCTAAGCGTGCTCTTGCATGATCAGCGCGTTGCAATTGGACGTTTAAGGTAATTAAACGTTTTTACTCATCAGCCACGGACAGGTTTCCTTATGTTTACACGCCGCTCCTTTTTGACATTCGCGTCACTCTCAACGGCTTTCTGCGCTCTGAACATCAAGTCAGCGGCAATCGCAGAAGAACATCTGAAGCTGGGTGCGTCTGAGGTGTTCTCCTTCGACAGTTTGATTGAACGTGCGCGAGCCTTAGTGTTGAAGCCCTATATCGCTCCAGCAACAGCTTCTGCACAACTCCTGTCAAAGATCGACTACGAAGCCCATGGAAAAATAAAGTTCGACCCGCAACATGCGCTTTTTTCAAAAGGGTCAGGACAATACCCTGTCACTTTTTTTCACTTGGGCACCTACTTTCGTGTACCGGTCCGCCTGCATTTGATTAAAGAAGGTATTGCTCAAGAGATAATCTACGACCCGAGCTACTTCACTATGCCTGCCGAAAGTCCGGCTCATGCACTTCCCCCGGACAGTGGTTTTTCTGGATTTCGTCTTCAGGAAAGTCGCCGGGGTGACCAGAAAAAACGCGACTGGAAGCACAATGACTGGGTGGCCTTTCTCGGTGCCTCGTATTTTCGCGCCATTGGCGAGTTGTACCAATATGGGCTTTCAGCGCGCGGCATCGCGCTGGACGTCGCGCAACCGGATACGGCTGAAGAGTTTCCAAACTTCACGCACATCTGGTTTGAAACCCCCAAGGAGGATCGCAATGAGAGCGTGACGCTGTACGCGTTGCTCGACGGCCCCAGCATCTGTGGCGCCTATCGCTTCACCATTCACCGGACCAAAGGTGTGGTCATGGATGTCGAGTGCGCGCTATTTCTGCGCCAGGATGTTGGACGTTTTGGCATCGCCCCGCTGACCTCCATGCATTGGTTCAGCGAAACCGCCAAGCGCACCGCTGCCGACTGGCGCCCCGAGGTACACGATTCTGATGGCCTGGCGCTTTGGACCGGGAACGGCGAGCGCATCTGGCGACCATTGAACAACCCAGGGCGCACCATGGCGTCGGCTTTCAGCGACGACCATCCACGAGGTTTTGGTTTATTACAGCGGGATCGGGACTTCAACAATTTTGAGGACGGCGTGCATTACGAACGTCGCCCCAGTCTGTGGGTAGAACCTCTTGGCGATTGGGGGGCAGGCAGCGTTCAGTTGGTGGAAATCCCCACTGACGATGAAATTCACGACAATATCGTCGCCATGTGGGTCCCTGCTGAACCTGCCGAGGCAGGCAATACCTATCGGCTACGTTATCGCCTTCATTGGTTGGCGGATGAACCCTACCCTTCTGAATTGGCTCGTTGCGTGGCGACGCGCTTGGGCAATGGCGGCCAACCCGGCCAACCGCGCCCCAAAGGCGTGCGCAAGTTCGTCGTAGAGTTCAAAGGCACACCGCTGGAGAAGCTCGCCTTCGGGGTAAAACCGCAAGCCGTACTGTCTTCCTCGAGAGGAACATTCTCGAATGTATTTACAGAGGCCGTACCAGATGGCGTGCCAGGTCACTGGCGTGCTCAGTTCGATTTAAGCGTCGATGGGAAAGATCCGGTGGAACTGCGCTTGTTCTTACTCCTGGACGGCAAGACGCTGTCGGAAACATGGCTCTATCAATATCACCCATTCGATTCACAATCTGGGGCGATAGCGCTGCAACATCCTTCCGAAACTTTTAACGTTTCCTGAGAGGACTACCGGCCATGGATGTCCGACGCCTCATCAGAAACGCCATCCTGACTACGCTCGTGACGGGAACGTGGGTTCACGCCTATGCGGATTCATCGTCCGGTAACGATAATCTGATTGAAACATTGCTCGCGCAGATGACACTCGAAGAAAAGGCCGGCCAGCTCACACAACTGGGTATGCAAGCGACGCCCACCGGCCCCATTGTGGATAACAAAGGCGAAAACATTGTTCGTGTTGAAGACTCCGGCTCTCTGCTCGGGGTCTATGGCGCCGAAACCACACGTCAACTGCAACGCAGGGCTGTCGAAGGGTCCCGCCTGCATATCCCGTTGCTGTTCTCATTCGACGTGGTTCATGGCTTTCGCACCATTTTTCCAGTTCCACTTGCCGAGGCCTCGGCCTGGGATCCTGAACTGTCACAACGCACTGCCCGTGCCGCCGCCGTCGAAGCAACCGCCAGCGGATTGCACTGGACCTTCGCGCCCATGGTCGATATCGCGCGTGACCCACGTTGGGGTCGGGTGGTAGAGGGTGCAGGCGAGGACCCGTTTCTGGGTTCCTCGCTGGCGGTTGCGCGTGTACGAGGTTTTCGGGGTACCGATGAGAAAAATGCGTCCATGATGCTGGCCACCGCCAAGCATTTTGTTGCATACGGGGCCGCCGAAGGTGGGCGTGACTACAACACTGCCGATATCTCGGAACGTACCTTGCGAGAGGTTTATCTCCCGCCGTTTCGTGCCGCTGTAGAGGCAGGGGCAGATGCGATCATGCCTGGATTCAACGAGATCGCGGGAGCACCGATGCATGCAAACCGCTCGCTGCTTAAGGAAAGACTGCGCGATCAGTGGGGCTTCGACGGGGTCATTGTCAGCGACTACTGCGGCATACCGGAACTGATGGAGCACGGCGTCGCTGCAATCCCCACGACAGCGGTCAATCTCGCACTCGAGGCCACGATGGATATCGACATGGTCAGCGGTCTCTACGCTAAGGAATTACCGGCACTGGTGCGCAGCGGGCAAATTCCACAGCGCTTGCTGGACGACGCTGTGCGGCGTGTACTCCAAACCAAACAACGACTGGGCCTGTTCGAGAACCCTTATCGCTACAGCGACCCGGTCCGCGAACGTCAGCTGACCCTCTCGCCCCAGATGCGCGCGCTGGCGCGGGAAGCGGCGCAAAAATCCATTGTGCTGTTGAAGAACGACAACCAATTGTTGCCGCTGCCCAAGGACATCCACAAACTCTTGGTGGTAGGCGCGCTCGCTACTGACGCCAATGCCACATTGGGCTCTTGGTCAGGGGACGGCCGCCCCGAGGACTCGATTACAGTTCTTGAGGGAATCAAGCGCGCGGTATCGCCCGCGACACAGGTCATCTACAGACCAGGAGCCTCGCCCGACAACGCCGAACTCTCAGGGGTCGACGAGGCACAACGCGCCGCCGCGGATGCCGATGTGGTGATTGCCGTTCTCGGCGAAAGTGCGGATATGAGTGGCGAAGCACGCAGTCGTGCATCCCTGGGCCTGCCTGGTGCTCAAGATGCACTGTTGTTGCGGTTGATCGAATCAGGCAAACCCTTGGTGGTCATTCTCATGAACGGTCGACCCTTGGCCATTCCGAGAATGGCCGAGAAAGTGCCCGCTATCCTTGAGTCCTGGTTTCTCGGTTCCGAGATGGGCCACGGCGTGGCCGATGTGTTGTTCGGTGACGTGAATCCAAGTGGCAAGCTCCCCATCACTTTTGCGCGCTCGGTCGGGCAGGTACCCATTTACTTTGAGCACAAGAATACCGGCCGCCCACCGAGCAAAGAGGCGGTTTTCACCTCGAAGTACGTTGACCAACCCTGGACGCCACTTTATCCCTTCGGACATGGCCTGAGTTACACGACCTTTACATACGACACCCCGAGACTCAGTGCAACGACGCTGACAGCGAGTGAAAAACTGTCGGTGCAGGTGACGGTCCGTAATACCGGCAAGCGAGCGGGAGAGGAAATCATCCAGTTATACCTGCGCGACGATGTCGCTAGCGTGACGCGTCCGGTGCGCAGTTTGCGTGGATTTGTGCGGGTCAGGCTCGCTCCGGAAGAAACACGAACAGTAAGTTTCCTGCTGGATGAGGAGGACTTTGCGCTGCTGGATAAATATTTTCTGCGAGTGGTTGAGCCCGGAACGTTCACGGTGTTTGTCGGCGGCAGTTCTGCCACGGACAATCAGGCGAGCTTCGAGGTAACGTCCGGTAAACGATTGCCGGGGCTCGGTTCAGCCATACCGCGGATGCTGCGCGAGACTTCAGCCATGTGAATGCCGGGGCGGTGTCATTCTCTTTTCACGGGTTCCCTACGGGCGCAGAATGCGGACTGCCCCACCAAGTCCGAACCCAAGGAAACCGTATGAGCCTGTCACTCCTGAGCCGCTACGCCTTCTTTGCTGCCTGCGTGATTTTCACCCTCGCCAGCCTGCCCTTTCTGGAGCACGACTGGCTCTGGCCGATCACTGTCGCCACCGGCATTCTCAGCCTCGTGGGCCTGTTCGATCTGCTGCAAAGCCCTCACGCGGTGCGCCGTAACTACCCGATCCTCGGCAACATCCGCTATCTGGTGGAGGGTATTCGCCCGGAAATCCGCCAGTACCTGCTCGAGTCCGACAGCGACGCCCTGCCCTTCTCCCGGGCTCAGCGTTCGCTGGTCTATTCACGGGCCAAGAACGAAAGCGCCGACAAACCCTTCGGCACCTTGATCGATGTGTATCAGTCGGGTTTCGAATTCATCGGCCACTCCATGCGCCCTGCGCCGTTGAGCGACCCGAGCAGTTTCCGCGTCACGGTCGGCGGCCCGCAGTGCACGCAGCCGTACTCGGCGTCGGTGTTCAACATCTCGGCCATGAGCTTCGGCTCCCTCAGCGCCAACGCCATTCGGGCGTTGAACCAAGGGGCGAAACTCGGCAACTTCGCCCACGACACCGGTGAAGGCAGCATCAGCGCCTATCACCGGGAAAACGGCGGCGACCTGACCTGGGAACTGGGCAGCGGCTACTTCGGCTGTCGCACCGCTGACGGGCGCTTCGACCCTGAACGCTTCGCCGCACAAGCGCAGACGCCACAAGTGCGGATGATCGAAATCAAGATGAGCCAGGGCGCCAAACCCGGCCACGGCGGGATCCTGCCCAAGCACAAAGTCACCCGGGAAATCGCCGAAACCCGCGGCATCCTGATGGGCGAAGATTGCATCTCGCCGTCGCGGCACAGCGCGTTTTCCACACCGATCGAGTTGATGCATTTCATCCAGCAGTTGCGTGAACTGTCCGGCGGCAAACCGGTGGGTTTCAAGTTTTGCCTGGGGCATCCGTGGGAATTCATGGGCATCGCCAAGGCCATGCTGGAAACCGGCATCCTCCCCGACTTCATCGTGGTCGATGGCAAGGAAGGCGGCACCGGCGCCGCGCCCGTAGAATTCACCGACCACATTGGTGTGCCAATGCGCGAAGGCCTGTTGTTCGTGCACAACACGCTGGTCGGCCTGAACCTGCGGGACAAAATCAAACTCGGCGCCAGCGGCAAGATTGTCAGCGCCTTCGACATCGCCAGCGTCCTGGCCATCGGCGCCGACTGGGCCAACTCGGCGCGTGGCTTCATGTTCGCCATCGGCTGCATCCAGTCGCAAAGCTGCCACACCAACAAATGCCCGACCGGTGTCGCCACCCAGGACACACTGCGCCAACGCGCACTCGTCGTCCCGGACAAGGCCCAACGCGTCTTCAACTTCCACCGCAACACGCTCAAGGCCCTGGCCGAAATGCTTGCCGCTGCCGGGTTGGAACATCCTTCGCAGCTATCGGCCAAGCATCTGGTACGGCGCATGTCGGCGACCGAGATCAAATTGTTCTCGCAGTTGCATGTGTTCTTGAAACCGGGGGAGTTGCTGACTGGGGAAGTGAATGGGGAGTTTTACTCGCGGATGTGGCAGATGGCGCGGGCGGACAGTTTTGAGCCGAATGAGGTGGTTGCTGCGTAAACAACGATTGAACGCCAACCTCATCGGGAGGTTGGCTTAACACCAAGGAAGGACAGCATGCTGAAAGTCATCGCTCGGGATTTCATCAAACCCGAATACACTGAAACTGTTCGCCCGTGAAGCGGCCCAAACATCGGGATCGTCGGCTGAGAAGCCCTCATGACTCACATCCACGCAACACCACAAACCTGGAAAAGAAGAACTCGCCAATCAGGTACAACAACCAAAACGATGTCACCGTCACCAAACCATGCACCTGCCACAGATCTGCAATATGTCCGACGCCATAGCTCACGACGCCCATGACAGCGCTGAACAACAGATAGCCCAGCACCATCGCCTTCCTGTCAAAGGTGTAAAGCGCATGCACATGGAAGGAAAAGGTGACCGCGATGCAAAACGCCACAAAGTTGCTGATCGCCTGACTGAGTTCGGCGGCGACGGTGAGTACGAAAAAAATCTGCCAATGGATGAGCGCATTGATCACGCCGATGAACATGTAGCTACAGAATCCTTTCAATAACGCTTTCATGCTGACTCCTGCCAATATCCCTGTTTCAGGTGCCTTTCAAACTAGGTGACTGCCCTGTAGCGGTCTACTGACAGAAATAACAGGCAGGCGAGGATTCCAGACCAACGGTCACATCTAACGATATCGTCGCGAACAGTGCCCCTCACCTTTCACCAGTGCAGCCTCTTAATCGGCGCTGGCTCTTTCATGACAATAAATCCGTAATCGCCAATCAGATAAATCCGGTAGTACTGGCTCTCCACCAGCGGCGGATAGTGCTGATAACCCACCCGGGTCGCGTTACGTCGCTCCTTCTCCGCAACGACGTTGGTGATCCCCACTTTCGGCAGGTTCTCGGCCAGCATGTAGAAGTCGATGTTCAGCAGATAGTGCAACACCGGCATCTGCTTGAACGAGCCTGCTGCCCCCAGCAACCAGTGATCGGAATAGGTCACTGACATGTAAATGCGCTTGGCTTCGAACAGCTGTCGATTCGACACGATGTCGTGTTGAAGACTCAATAGCGCGCTGGCCGCGAAGGCTTTCTGCACCGTCAGCACGCGCCCGTAGGCGTACGACAGCGAAAGCATCGCCAGCAACGGAATCACCAACAACAGCGGCAGCCGCTGGTGGATTCGTGCCAGCGCCAGATGGCTCAAATAGAACAACAGCACCAACAGGACCGCGAAGCCCATCAAGGTCCTGGCGCCTTCATTGAAGTCCCGGAAAAACAGCGCCATACCCGACACCAGTAAGGTCACTGCCGGTAATGCCAGCACACAGATCAGGCCGATCAGCATTTTTTTTGCTGTGCTGTCCTGGCGCGTCACGACGTTGAGCCCCAGGCGAACCGCGCCAGCTATGGCGCACAGCAACAACCCGGCGAACACCCAGGTAAATCCGCCGTGAAACAGCAGCACGACTTTTTCCAGCACCCTGGCGATGTTGACGTGCAGTTGCAGCAACGGCTCCGCGTTCCAGTTCAGCAGCAGGGTGCGATTGTGTTGAGTGAACGGATAAGCACTGACGGCGTAAATCAGGCAGCCCAGGAAGGCCTGAGCGATTTTCCAGCCGATCAACCCGCACCATTGCGGCCAGGCGAGTTTGTCATTGGCGCCCCTGAGTACCTCCACGCAACACAACCCGAGAAACACATTGAAGCTCACCTGATACAGCCCTATCGCCAAGGCAACCAGAAAGGACGGCACCAGCCACTGCTGAATGCGCGAGGGGGGACGGAAGGTAATCGCATAGATGACCGCCACCACGCTCAACGCCATGGCGGGCCCGTCGTATTGATAAGACAGGTTTTGCAGAAAGAACGGGTTGTACCAGAGCGGTAGCGTCACCAGGCAGCAGGCAATCGTCGGTTGCGGGTAGTAATGAAACGTCAGGCTGGTCAGCGCCGCGGCCATGGCCAGTGTGGCGATCAACAGCGGCAGCGGAAAGATGTTCGGCGCGGCATTGCTGAACGTCAGCAGGTTGTAGAACAGCTCGCTGAACAACCGCCCCTGCCCCGTCCAAGCCAAACCGGCCGACAACGATCGCCAGTTGTCATCGATATACGGATAGTCCGCGAGGAGCAACGGCACCACATACACCAAGGTCGCCAACAGAAAAAACAGCCAGACCTGCCGACGCCCGAGTTCCTTGCTGAAAAAGTCGCTGAACCTGCCCATGCTAAAACCCGAGCCGGTCTTTGCCGCCAACGATGTCTTTCACCACATAACGCGGCCGATGCTTGGCTTCGATGTAGATGCGGCCGACGTACTCACCGAGGATGCCGATGCCGATCAGTTGCACGCCGCCGAGAAACAGAATGGCCGTCATCAACGACGGGTAACCGGGGACGCTGTTGCCGAAGAAAATCTTGTCCAGCACCATGTACACCGCGTAGAGCACCGCGAAGATCGAAATTCCGCCACCGACGTACGTCCATAAGCGCAACGGCACCGTACTGAACGAGGTCACGCCTTCCAGCGCCAGGTTCCAGAGCTTCCAGCCATTGAACTTGCTGGTGCCCGCCGCTCGCTCGGCGCGCTCGTATTCCACCACCACGGTGTTGAACCCGGCCCATGACAGCACGCCTTTCATGAACAACTGGTGCTCGGGTAGCGCGCGAATCACATCGACCACCTTGCGATCCATCAGCCGAAAGTCCCCGACGTTTTCTTCGATGCGGGTGTAAGCGATACGGTTCAGCACACGGTAGAACAGCGAAGCGCTGTGGCGTTTCAGGTAACCGTCGGCGGTGCGATCCCGGCGCTTGGCGAGCACCACATCGGCGCCTTTTTGCCATTGGTCGATCAACCGCGGGATGACGCTGATCGGGTCCTGCAAATCGACATCCATGGGAATCACCGCATCGCCGGTGGCATATTCCAGGCCGGCGAACAACGCCGGTTCCTTGCCGAAGTTGCGCGAGAAGTTGATCAGCAAGACCTGTTCATCGGCCTGCGCCAGGGCCTTGACCTCCTCAGCCGTGCGGTCGGAACTGCCATCGTTGATGAACACGATTTCGACCTCAGCCGGGTCAAGCCTCAACTCGCGACGCACGGCCTGATAAAACAGGCTGATCGCCTGTTCTTCATTGAATACCGGAACGATCAACGAGACTCTCATGCACTGCGCTCGCGAAAGACCACGTACTTTGAAAACAGAAAGCCAAGCACCAGGCTCAATGCCGAAAAGATAAACACCGTCAGCAGGCCATGAAGTCTCCATACGTCACCGGCATGGCCGACGCCCAGACTCAGCGCCCCCATAGCTCCCAAGAATAGAAGATAACCGCCGACCGACGCCTTGGCTTCGAAGGTATACAGCGCGTTCATGTAGAAGGAAAACGAGGCGGCAACGCAGAAGGCAGCCAGGTTGCTGACCGCCTGACTGAGGCCGGCCCCCACGCTCAGCAGGAAAAAAATTTGCCAGTGGATCAGCGTGTTGGCGACCCCGACTACCGTGTAGCTGGAAAATCCTTTCCACAAAAATCTCATGGTGATTCTCCCGTTTCACGTCATAAAACTTTGAACTTGTCTACTGTCAGAAATCACAGGTGGGCGGACCTTTCAGACCAGCGGTCAAGGCTTGCCTGAATGCCAGGAGACATCCCGTAATATCCCGGTTTTGCAATTGCCCGCGAATCACGCCACCCTGCGCGCCGCCGATGTGCGGCACGTAATCTTTGGCGCCTCGGCTACTCCT
>Ga0065715_10089296_pt1 | contig 11388 bp, 10 predicted proteins | sample MisBulReplicate1_FD_59102 | JGI IMG/M metagenome (GOLD analysis project Ga0065715, IMG submission 59102) | Miscanthus rhizosphere microbial communities from Kellogg Biological Station, MSU, sample Bulk Soil Replicate 1 : eDNA_1 v2 (version 2) | ecosystem: Host-associated > Plants > Roots >...
TAGTTCTAATGACGGAATAAAAAATATTCTTAAATTATTCAACCTTGATATTCTTTTTAGTAAAATTATCCCTATCATTAATTGACATAGCTTAATATTTATTGAATCGATACGAATGTGTTGAAAATATCTCTCTAGAGTATCACACCAAAAGCCTGTCTACGGAGGCCCGATTACTGCAGCAAATGTCTAGGTACTAGGATGTTATGATCACTTAGGATCTATTATTCTATTATAATTATACTTGATATATTTGAGTTATAAATAGAATAAGAAATCTCAAATATAAAATAGCAGTTGTCAAAATTATAATTAATTTATAGACATCACAAATATACTAAAATTGCCTAAGATTCTTCGGAAGTGACTATGAATAGAATAAGTTTGGTAGTAACAGGATTGATTGCAATTGCTATTCTCGTGCATGTGAGCAACTTTAGTTCGTCTATTTACGCGGACAAGTGCAGTCAAAATGATCCGAATTGTGATAAAAGTAAATCTTCTAACACTGAGAAGAAGTGTGAGACGAAAAATAATAATAAAAATGAAGATAACGGAAATTCCAATGTAATCGTGGAAAATTCCAACTCTCATGCTTCCGAAGACAAATGTGCTCCTGAGCCTGAAAAGAACAATAATTTGCTAGGCGAAGGCCCCTATAGCTTCCCAACGGATACACTTACTCTGCCCGGTTAGATAAAAACTGACTAAATTCATCTATCAATTTTTGTGATCTCCCACTAACGTTTTAGTATGAATAAATCACTCGGGTTGCGAGAAATAATAGAATTACAATCCCTTTATCGATTTAATACGGTCCCCATATTTCTTTCCACATATGCTTGCAATGCGTACAGACAATTAGCTGGAGAACTTTCCCGTCAGCTCTGCGCACAGATTCAATACTTCTCTGAACAGACTTGCATTTAACACAAGCTTGAGATGTTAACGCTAGGTCGTCCCTTTTTATCGTCGCTGGGTGCTCCACTGGCGTACTTACGATTTTATCCTTTATTTGAGCTTAGCATTTTCTTATAGAAGATGGCTCTAATTGATTAGACTTTTGCTGATTATGCTAATCATTATGCACACCCACTATCTGGACAGGTACCAAGACTCACAAAATAATCAAAGACTATAACTCGTTTTAGGATCGGAATGGGGATAGTATATTCGCAAGCATGGCATATAGCGAAACGTCGATGTACTATGCGGGAACAAAATACAAAATGGATAATTTATTAGTGAAAATATTTTCTATAAAAGATGGTAAATTTTTAGACAGTCCTCTTTTTGAGTCTGTAAAAGAAATTTACACGTTTCTTAAAAGCTAAATAGGTAATTACCGAGCCTATTATTAATATTATAATAATAGGTAATTCAATAAAGTACATAGAATTCGTATCCGATACTTTTAGGGGAAACTCAAATGTCGTTATCTGGTTTGTTGATGAGTCTGCATCCAAGCTGTTATTCAAAAAATCAATGTGTAACCCATACAATCCAGGCTCCCTGAACACATAGGGATAATTCAAGTGTCCCCCTGCCAGGAATATAGGTTCAGTCTTATGAATTTCCGAGTCATCTTTCATTATTATAAGCACAACAGGAATATCTGTAAGTGGAAAATCAGGATTGGAGCTGCTGATACTTACAAGAATATTTGTCCTCTTTCCGACAACTGGCGCCAAGGGATTAGTATTGATTTGAACATCATAGAATCCAATTTTCTGACGTAAACCATTATTTGGTATGTCGGCTAGAACCGAACCAACCGGTTTGATTACAAAGATAATCAAAAACAAGATCGTACAAATATACAAAGCCAATACTCGTCGATAATTCATGTCGACATATCACCATGTATAGGAAGTGTAGTTAACATTCAGTCTTACGTATTAGAAATATAAGTATATGCAATTTTAACCGCTCGCCCAGCTACAGCAACGAAAGAGCACTTCATCACAATGGTACAAAATGAACACTTTGTAACAATTAGTTTAAAGGAACATTTCTCCCATGCTCCTGTATCACCCACGTTTATTCGATTTGACAGTCAACTAAGATTTGAATTTTTGAGGACTTATCTTTGGAATTAACTTAGTAGCCTCGCGATAATAATTCTCTAATGCTTTTGGATCATGGAAGCAATCTTCACAAATACAAAGTTGTGAGACTGTACGACGGTCGCAATCTTCTTCAAATTCACATGCGGGACAGCCTGCTGGTTTGCTACAAATTACGCATTTAAGTTGAAGGTTATGGATAGAATCAGGGGAGGATAATGACTTCAAATCATTAGAATGACACTCTATGTGCTTAACTGCTTTAGCAGATCTTGACCACATCGCGTTCTCTCCCTTGGGCATTAGATTCCCGCAAGTTTTACACTTGCTTGCGAACTTTAGTACCAAATTTATCCAGTCATTTGTGCCCCCAACTAGCAACGTGAGAGATCTGAATTGGTCATAACACGAATAATAAGTTAACTCACTGTGGTCTAAAGTGGACTTCTTTAATATCAGGTTTTCATTAGTCATAGTTTGAAGAGTGCAAGTAATGGTATATCAAGGACTAGATACTGCAGCAACTCAAGTTACATGTAAGTCGATTCGTTTTAACAAAGTAATAGCTTAGAGTAGTTTGGTATCCACTTCCCTTACTAAAAAAAGGATAATCCGGTTCAACTTTTTTTATTCTATCTTCGTAATATTGCATAAAAAAATTCCCACTACAATCAGACATGGTTCATGCTGAACAAACTCTAAATATTTTCAATAATTCTTATTTCCATTTGGGCAAAAGTCTAATCAATAGAAAGGAAAAAACCGCTACTGTTTGATTGCATCCAGCCACATTCTCTGTGAATGGAACCGTAATTATCTACATTACAAGTAGTTCAATGACTAAACTAACTGTTCTTTTCCAGGATGATAATATCTCTGGTCTTCAAAAAATCCATCTTTTACTAAAATGTCCATAATCTTTGCTTTTAGATCTACTATTTCCAGATAGCACGAATCGCAACATGGTAGTCCTAAAAACTCTGTAGTTGCATCATTGGCTAAATCGATCTTTTCTTCGTCCCCGAAGCAAAAGTGGCATCTTCCTTTTTTACTTTCCAAGACTGCAATACTATTTATTATTAATCACACACACATAAAAGAGTAACTCATAGCAATCACATGAGTTATAAAGTAATAAAATACCGCCGAAATAAGACTAGAAAGATCCTATTCCATGTTCGACTCATTCTTTACAAATTCAATCACATTAATTGGCGCACCGTTTACATACGCCGAACCAGTCTCCGATCGTGTGTCTCATTTCAATTTCAGAGAAATTCATCCCGCATTCAAAACAAAAAAATTTTGCTTGAACTTTTAGTCGACGTAACAAATTTGCGCAATATCTAGAAAACCATTTTGAAGCTGCCTGGTAAGCATACAAGACGTATAATTGTGTTTCACGTAAATTAAGTCGTAGGAATAGTGATCTTATTTTTGTAGTCGAAATCAAACAGAACGATTCTTTTACTTTAATATTCCCGTCAAATACTATCATACTTTTCGTTTTCTCTCCACACATAAAAGATATACAACACTTTAGTGGGGGGGCGGGGATTAAAACTGGTGCCGAAACGTAGATTCCTCTACACGGTTGAATTTTCACGCTCTACTTCTAATCTATATTTAGATGAGAAAACCGAGGGCACGGAATTTCACGACTTGGTAAGAAATTTATTTGCCAACTGGAGTATTGAACATAATATATGAATATCTTCCTCGCTGCTTCTGCTGTTGTTGGTGTTATGTTACTTGTGTTTGTTCTTTATGCATTTCTCACAAACACACCCACCTCCTCTCCAGCCAGTGCGCAGAAAAAAAGAATTGATAATTCGGGCATGATTATCAATAGTTCAGTAAATGACTCTTCTGAAAATTCCTCAGACAACTTACCTTAAACGTGACTTAATTAATGACCATCAATGGTGTCGATGAAATGGCATGCTTTACTTTAGTTCTAAAGCCACTTGTTCTATTTGAGCAGAATTACGCATAAGGAATCCATATATAATCTATTAACCTCTCACCTTATAGATTTAAGGCAGTGCCTGATTCACAGTCATATAGGGACAGAATTTACATAATCAAAGATATAATAATGAAACTCGTTGAATATGGCGAACTTAACCAGACAGCACTTGTAAGTTTTTGTGGATTAAATCTAAAGAAGCATAGAGTAATTTTTGAGAAAATGGAACTTAATGGGTTCATTGCCAAAAGCGAAACTCCCCTGGGTAAAAGGATTGTAACAGTTTATAAGCCCACAGAAAAGGGTCTGGATTTTTGCCGAAGCATACTTGAACCATATGAGAAAATGTTCCCAAGGGCCGGTCACCTAACAGAACAAATCACTTGAGCATATTCTTATTAAAGAAATTTCTGAGACATTCCTGTTTTTCTTATTCCTGATCCTCGGCTGTTCCAAAATTTGACGCAATTTCTCTGTCAATTTTCTCTTTCCCTCTCAAATATTCTTCATAACGTTTACTCCACAAATCAATGAGTCGAAACTGCCTTATACCAGTAAAAATCCAGATGGATGATATTATTATTACAGAGGTGAGTAATGTTACCAAAACGATTCCAAATTCATCTCTGTTATCCATTAGGCCAAGAAATGAGGGGTGTCGAATCAAATAAAGCGAAAGTGCCAACGCGAGAGGTGCTAAAATCAAAGCAGATATGGATACGCCTTTGAGAGTTCGTCTAATTTTAGACATTTGATCTATGAAGCTATCTAGCATTTTTAGAATGTCTGTACGTGAAGAAATGTTTTCCTCATCATTAGACACGATATATCACCAACAAGTAATCACTCTTATAGCTTTTCATTAACTTTTTTTATTTGTAATACTATTATCAAACTGGTCATTCATCCACCGTCCCTTGTTTCTTTCCTAGACCAAAATAGCAAGAGTGACATTGTTTTTTCGAATATATTACTCCCCTACTACCGCAAGTAGCACACTCAGTCTCGTAATCGATTGTAGAGTCCAGCGACTTCGCAGACTGCAGGCAACTCCCACAAATTGGTGCATCTAAATTATAGCTGGAAAGAAAACCGTTTCCGCACTGACTGCACTTGAGGCTGTACATTTTCCCTTTCGGTTTCCATCTTCTAAAGGGGTTCATCAGAATTGACTCCATGTTCACATTGACTAAATATATACATACTTAATTAACTTGAGTTAACCTTGTTAATTTTAACACCGCTTTGGATATAAAAAGTATTGCAAGTCTATGCGGGCTAACGGACCATGACCTTCGTAATGAATTGACCTTATAAATTTATCATCTTACTTCAAAATCAAATTTAACAGTTTCCGTTTTTATGGGAATAAAATTAATTCCCAGTACTGACACTTGTATTGTATACTGTCCTGGATTTTCAAACTTATAGGGAATGGTAACAATTCCTTCAGCTGTATGAAGTAGAGGTTGTCCGGTCAAAGCTGATGCTCTAAAAACCTCCTTACCAAGCTGACTAATTGCAACATCATAATCAACGTGAACTTGAACTGTCTCACTTGAATGTTGTAAAAAGGTTATCTTAAATTTTGAATCACCGGCTGTTAGAGGAAATGGAGAGGCTTGAACCATAACGTCTACGCTTTTTCCGTCAGTTGGACTCTTTGCGGTTGGTGAAGACAATGGAACTGAATTAGTTATATTTGTCATATCGGTAGTGGAATTAGTATTATTTGAGGCCGTAGAGATGTTGGAATCGTTGGATGTGTTGTTCCATGCAGAAGCAATTGGTAATCCATGGTGTATTGCCGGAAGTACAAAAAATGGAAGTAGCATCGACATGAGCAGTAAAACATGACGATAAATTTCTTTAGTCATAAGGTGAACAATATCTAGAAGGACCAGAAAACTAATAAACCTTCCACAATTCCATTCTATATTGGAATTGGGTTATTAGAAATAAACTTACATTTTTTTGTCTTTTTGGCGGGTTAGATAAATATTATATATCGTCTATTTTCTTGCTTTCCTTATGCTCGCTTGAATGAAAAAAGAAAGGTGTTCTTGCCCTTTTGTCTATTAGTTGTACTCACTTTTAGTTGCAAGATTAAATTCATATTAGTACCATTAACATTCACATTCTCGAACGAAAGAAGAAATAGACTAGGGCATTTTTCAGATTGCTAGGATCTTATGCCGGCTTAGAATGCTAGGCTTTTTACATTGATTCATCTGGCAGTTACCAATAAAGATACTAATAAATTAATTGAACTATTATATCGTCTTACCGTTTCTTTCCACAATATCCCAAAAAACAACAATACATGGTGTTTAAGCGGCATATTGTTTCCGAAAACTAGATGGCAGTAAGAGCGAATAGGCAATATCTCGCACCTAAGTGAAAAATTCACTCTAATAATCAACGGCTACTAGAAACACGGGGTCCGAAAGATGATCATTTAGATTTCGGTTTTAAACCGGGCTCGATTCAAGAATTTCCTATTACGGAGTTTCCATATATTTAATAACTTTATATTCAATATGACCGTATGAATGCTGGGACACGTCCCTATCTGCCGATTATTATTTCTCTTATAGCCATAGGAACTTTGGCTATTATTTATAACGGATTTCAGGAATCGGCCGCCGTGAAGTTATCAGAACAAAATGCGACCAATATTTCGAATTCGCCACTAATTGGAGGCATCTTGTTAGGAAAGGGTAAACCATTCTCTATGGCACTTAATCCCGTGACAAATATGCTATATATTGTTTCTCCGGATGGTTCGGATAGCAATTTCCAAAATACGATATACGTTTTTGATGTGAATAAAAATATGATTTCAGATACAATTAAGATTGGTGATCCAAAACGAGACTTTCTCCGTGATATTACTGTGGATTCAGCTGCTGGCCAAATTTATGTGACAGGAGAATACAGAATTAATAAGGCAGGGATCATCTACGAATACGATTCGCTATACTTAATAAACTTGAAAACAAAAGCGTTCAAGCGTATATCTCTATACTCTGAACCAGAAGAAGGAAAGGAGGGGGACCTATCTGGTATAGCCATGGACGAGAATGCAAAGAGAATCTATGTTGGATCCTTATATCCTGAAGGTGGGAACCCTGGGATGTATATTATTGACCTGGTCAAAGCTCGTGTCTCGGGAATGATAAATAAGTGGGAATCTGGCATAGGAGATATTTTAGTTAGCCCACAAACCCATCAAATAGTAGCGGTGGCAAAGTATGACAACATGCTCTCGATAATCAATGGATCAACAGATAAAATAATCCAAAACATTACGGTGAATGATCCAATTAGGGCTTCCTCCGATATTTCGGGAAAGACCATTTACTTAGCTAGTGGATCTGGGGAGATAAAAATTCTTGACTTGTCGACCGGAAATATTACCAGTGAACCTGTAGGGTTGTACTTGCAGGACCTATCTTTCAACCCTTACAATAATCTCCTTTATACTACTTTAGTGAACAAAACGATGCAATTCTCGTTAAATAACTCTGGCACAGTCAGCAAATTGATTGTACTGGATCCAAAAACCGGAGTAATCGATCGTGTATATGAATCTCAAGCCGTGCTGAACAAAATCCTGCCGGATCCATCGAAGGGAATAGTTTATGTATTGGGATACGATAAAAGCAAAGCAAAATTATTCATTGTTAACCCCCGATAAACCCGATTAACATTTCTCAAAATCACTACCAATTTTTTCTATAGCTATTGGGACCTAGATAGTACTGAATCCTGAGATAACAAAAATGATAGATGTTGTAAACAATACCTGAGTATAAAGAATATCTTTTCTAAGATAAAACATTGTAGAGCTTGAGTCCGTTTTCATCGGAGGTGAACTAGCAGATTTGAGTTTACCTGGCTTTTTGGAGAGATTTGTAGGCAGGATGGCTTGGACTGGCATGAATTTTACCTATTTGAAAAAATGGACCATAATTGGAATGATTGTAGGTCTTCTTTCTGGCAGTATGACAATTATCTTTTACATCTCTATCCAAATGATATCCGGTTTCTTTCTCGGGTCGTTAGCTGGTTATACGCCGCCTGCTCCCGGAATTTCTTCATCCCAAGAGTCTACTTACGCTCTTGCTATTGACAGAATATGGATGATACCCCTCATTTTGAGTGGAGTAGGAATAATTGCAGGCGTGATTACCACAAGGCTTGCCCCCGAAACTAAAGGCGATGGTATTGATAGCGTAATAGAAGGTTTTCATGGTAACAAGGTCTCGATTCGACGTAGAGTTGCAATAATTAAGCCTATTGTATCCTCGTTGACGCTAGGCGCTGGTGCAAGTGGCGGTCCGGAGGGACCCATGGGACAAATCTCTTCGGCATTTGGGACCATCATAGGCAAATTATTTCGATTGGACGATGAAGAAATTAGAATTGCTATAGTTTCTGGAATGGGAGCGGGGATAGGAAGCATAATGAGGTTACCGTTTGGCGGAGCGCTATTTAGTATTGAATTACTCTATGGCAGGGAATTCATGATAAAATCTCTCATTCCTGTCTTAGTGGCGTCTCTAACAAGCTACGCAGTTTCCGGCGTTTATCTTGGGTGGCTTCCGATTTTGAGTGTGCCAGAATCTACTGTTGCCAAGGTTACTATTCAATCAATATCAGCATTCGCAATTTTGTCTCTTGTAGTCGGGGCTTCCAGTATATTATACACTAGAACCATAAGCTTCGTTCGAACCTATTTCGAGAAAGCTAGGATTCCGCAATTCGTTAAGCCAGCATTTGGCTGTGCATTGGTAGGACTATTTGCCCTCGGGCTCCCGGAAGTCTTAGGAACAGGGTACGGTTGGCTACAGATAGCTGTATTCGGAAATATTGAATTGTTGCCCATTTGGATAATAATAGCAGTAGTCCTAGTGAAAATATTTGCAACGGCTATCACCGTCGGCTCAGGTACAGGCCTCAGCTTCTTTGGTCCTTCCTTGGTAATAGGGGGCCTCTTAGGAGCAGCCGTGATTTCCATTTTTCACATGTACGGTTTATTTATGTTTGTTGATATTTCGTCGGCAACACTGGTGAGCATGTTTGCGTTCTTTGCTGCAGGAACAAAAACTCCATTTTCTTCTATTGTCATGGGAACAGAGATGACTGGGGGATATTTTCTGTTAGTTCCACTTGTCATATCTGTCTTAATATCGTATGTCGTATCTGGCAAGAACAGTTCAATTTTCAAAAACAGCATATCGGGTTTCTCGATAAGAAATAAGAAGATAAATAAGAATTTATTGCTTCAACAGTTTAGGGCTGGTGACGCAATGGATACTAACTTCTTTGACGTATCAAAAGACGCTGCAATTACTGAAGCCATTCAAATCATGAAAGATACGAATGTAAATGTTCTTGCTGTTACGGATAATGAAGATCAACTCGAAGGAGTTATTTATTACAGGAATTTGGTAGAAGCATCTGAAGTAAACAATCCTATGACAACGGTTGAACATGTAATGATCAAAGATCCTCCCTGCCTACTCCCGTCAGATACGCTCCAAAAAAGCCTTGAAACTATAGTCCAATCTGGGTGCTCACAGTTGTTTATTGTCTCTCCAGCCGATAGGAAACTGGTTGAAGGGGTCATCTCCCTAGATGCTATTTCAAAAATATGCGACGAGAAAAGACCGGCTCTTGTGGATATTGAAAATCTAAATGAACCAAAGTTTGTAAATGAAAAAAGTTTTTCACCAAGTTGGCCTCCGACAGATTATAACATTAAACTAGCGGGTAAGCAATTGTGGACAAAGTTTAAGGCTCATTGGCCCATCCAATGATGAATTGGCAAGTCGAGCTCTTCTAATAGGCAATTCTATTTTGAACTTGTCGAGATCCATTTAAAAGTTAATTTAGAGATTTGTTTAGGCCAAGGAGATCATACAATAACCTAAGTATACACTATCATCGTCGTGAGTAGCAAATAAAAATTTCAGTTTTTGCCGATTTGAAAAAGAAAGAGGGAGGTAGCTTAGGATACTACAATTTTACCCTTCATGAACGGATGGAGGGTACAGTAGTAATCAAATGTACCTGCTGTATTGAAAGCATGTTGGAATGTTTTTCCTGCAGCAATATAACTTGAATCGAATTCTGTGCCCGAATTACCGCCTTCAGGAGTTCCTGATGTTACCGTATGCAATGTTGTATCTCCGTTAGTCCAGGTAACCGTAGTTCCTGCTTTAACGGGCAAAGTGTCTGGTACAAAATTCTTACCGTTACTAGGCGAAGAAGACCCTGGAGAGATTGTGACTGAAGCACCTCCAGATGTTGCGTTGCCACCGGTCATATTACCCGTCATATTGCCAGACATTGTTGCGTTGCCACCGGTCATATTACCCGTCATGTTGCCAGACATTGTTGCGTTGCCTTGTGCTTGAGCTACTTTTAACTGACCTGTTAGAAGCGGACTGAATGCCACGCCTGCAATCAGGACAGCGCCAATAATAGCTGCCAAAAAGAGATTAGTCATGCACCAACTCTAAGTAATTACGTTATTAATACCTTTTAATTCTAGATTCTGTACGCCCAATACACAAAGTTTATTTAAAAAATGTAAAAGTCCTATCCAATTAATTTATAGAAGTTAGAAAGTCGCCTCTAAGATTACTTTTAAAGTAGACTTGTATTAAATATTAATAGAAACAAGATGATAAACGTAGGACATAGATGGGTTGTAAGGCAAACATTGAAAAATCTGATTTCTAAAAAACTCGAATTGATAATAAAATAAAAAAAGAAAAGATGAACGGATTTTAGGTTCTGCTTAGCTATTGTTTAGCCTGTAGAGTTTGTCGTATTACCGCCGGTCATTGTTGCGTTGCCGCCGGTCATTGTTGCGTTGCCGCCGGTCATGTTGCCACCGGTGCTAGTCATGTTAGAAGCCATCAATTCTGCTTCTGTCTTAACGACACGGTCGTCGGTCACCTTCTTGCTACCTGCTGGTGGAACCCATGTGCCTGTTGGATGATCAGTGTTAGTAGAGTTACCGTCGCCGACTACTGCAAATGCGCCACCACGTAATACATCCTTCATTGCATGGTCAACACCTACATATAGTCCCGGGGATGGAAACGTTGCTTCAATTACTGAGCCAGACGCTGGAGTAATCCAATATGTTTCATCATTCCAAAGCTGTGTACCTAATGCATCATTTGCCTTGTTGCTACCGTCGTGTGCACTTATCATGCCGCTAATGAAGTGGAATGAGACTCCGTCGTTAGGACCTGCATTTACAATATACCATCTTGTCAATTCACCTGGTTTTACCTTGAATAACTCTGCATTCTTGTTAAGTTCCAGTTTGTT
>Ga0065715_10000488_pt1 | contig 11383 bp, 10 predicted proteins | sample MisBulReplicate1_FD_59102 | JGI IMG/M metagenome (GOLD analysis project Ga0065715, IMG submission 59102) | Miscanthus rhizosphere microbial communities from Kellogg Biological Station, MSU, sample Bulk Soil Replicate 1 : eDNA_1 v2 (version 2) | ecosystem: Host-associated > Plants > Roots >...
CTTATCAAAATGCTGATAAAAATATGCAAGATTGTATAAACTTGGCAGCAAAAATAGGTCATAACCTTAGGGATGATGAAATAGTTCACTGTTCTGAAAATGTAAACTATTTCAAAGATAAATATCCTAATGTTAGTGTACCTCAGCCTGAAGGTACTCAACCTGGACCTAAATCTGAATCTCAGCCTGGAGGCAAGCCCACTTTAGCTCAAGACTACAATAATTCGAAAAAATTAGTAGATGATATAGAGAATGGCGTTTTAAATGAGGATAAGATACCTTTTAGTGACTTTAAAAATTCAGGAGCTTATCAAAATGCTGATAAAAATATGCAAGATTGTATAAACTTGGCAGCAAAAATAGGTCATAACCTTAGGGATGATGAAATAGTTCACTGTTCTGAAAATGTAAACTATTTCAAAGATAAGTACCCAGGCATCAGTGNNCCTCGAAACCAACGCCTCCATGAATGTTCCTGAAACCAACGCCTCCATGAATGTTCCTGAAACCAACGCCTCCATGAATGTTCCTGAAACCAACGCCTCCATGAATGTTCCTGAAACCAACGCCTCCATGAATGTTCCTGAAACCAACGCCTCCCAAGCTGAGATTATGCGCCCAATAGGACTTAACATTACTGTTGCAAAAGATCCCATTACTCGAGGTGAAAATCAAATAGTAACAGCAGTTGCATATGATCCAAATACTGGTAAAGTACTGGATCATGTTTTTATAATACTTACAGTTAAAGACCCCATAGGTATTATTGTAAAGAATTATACTGCAACAGAAGGTAATCTAACTCGTAGCTTTAAAATTGGTGAAAATGCTGTTGGTAAATTCACAATATTGACCACTGCGTCGCAAGCTGGAGTCGAGAGTAGGAAATCATCCACATTTCAAGTTCAATAATCTGGCTATAGAAAACTCTGGAAATTTAGTATCAGATTGCAAGCATTATGGTTTTCATTCATTACTATTCTAATTTTATCACCGTGTAAATTGAGTTCCTCACACAGATAGAAGTCCTTACTAGGCTGTCCGTGTCTCCCTCTTTCAAATTAAAGAAACAAGAACGAAGGGGAATGTGAACTCACACGGGTGCCAAGAGAAACCATCAAAATTAACTAGTCGTCTGATACTTAATTTATCAATTCAAATTTATTTTTTGCTAACATAGTTCTCTTTTACCTTGAAGAACTAATCTGACATAATCTTAAATAATTGTTTTCACACGCTAGAATTAAAACTAATGACTGTCTATCCAACCTCATATCGCTCTATTGGTAATCTTACAGATTGGGTAGTAAGAGTCAGCATCATCATGATAATCTTGTCAGTCATTGATGTGGCAGCTACATCATATCTAGATTTTTTAGGCGCTTCTAACAATACAAAATCAAATAATATTTATTCTGCTATTGGAAGTTTTACATCAGTAATTACCATTTTAATGGTGATAATTGTCCTTTTTTGGTACTATCGAGCAACCAAAAATATCCACTCGTTCGGAGCTAAAGATGTAACTTCGCCAATCATGGCCGTCATCTGGTGGTTTATTCCAATAGCTAATCTGTGGAAGCCATATTACATTTCTCAACAATTGTGGAAAGCAAGCCGACCAGAAGTAAAATTACCAGAGGCCACTGAATGGAAAAAAATGCCTAGCTCAAACATCATAAAAAATTGGTGGATACTTGCATTAGTATCTATTTTTGGCTCGCTTGTTGCTGGTATCGTTGGCGGAGTCGGTATTTCACAGATATACAAAGTAGATCCGGAACAAATCGAGAATTCGCCGTCGGGAACTTTGATTATAAATATGGTAACAATTCCATTTCTCATAATTTCCATTATATCAATAATTTTTTTTATACGCATGATAAGACAGATATCAAATTGGCAGTATCTTAAATCAATTTGAGTTTACAACCAGTAATAACTCGAGAAAGGTGATAATGGGAACGATGTCAAATCTCACATTTGACCAAGTTCCGCATTAAGAGGTTAATCTGACACGTATAAATTTCTACTGGGAACTTCTTGTGAAATGAGCGAAAGGAAAAAACTACATTATATCTACAACATGAAATGACAGATACTACATGATTCTTGTAACATATTTCAAAACAGACGTATTTTTAAGAAATTTCCAATTAGAACACATTACGTCGAATATTTAGAAATTCTAATTGTTTTGTAGTAATTTCATTTTTTTAGTAGCGATTAACTAAACCACTTAATAAAAGAAACACAACATAAGATTTTCACTAGATTAGGAATAAATATTATAATTTTAACATTTTCATTTTGCGATATCTTTATTTTCTTGAATTATTTAGGGATATGTTACAAATTAGTGACCCTCGTGGACACAATCATTCAACTTGCCGTCGTCATTCTAGGAGCAATTGGTATGTCAGTGCCTTTTGGGCTCTACATAGCCAGAATGATTTCTTTTGAGCTTCGTCCGCTCGAAAAACCTCTAGCCAAAGTGGAACGAGGCTTCTTCAAGCTAATAGGTATTGACGCAGATAGACAGATGACTTGGAAGCAATATTTCATTGCAGTCTTTACGACTAGCATTATTTCCATAATTTTTGTAATACTCGTTCTATCTTTCCAAAATTATCTACCATCATCACAACACGTTGATGGATTTTCTATTGATTAAGCTTTTCATACTGCAGCTTCATTTATTACTAATACTGACCTGCAGCATTACGTAGGAGAGAATCAACTTTCAGTAGTATCACAAATGGTAGCATTAACTTTTGCAATGTTTATTGCACCTGCGATTGGCATTGCAACAGCTTTTGCATTTATTCGGTCGTTTATTAGAAAAAACTTTGGGTTGGGTAACTTCTATGTAGATTTTGTAAGAGTGATTATCACTCTGCTACTTCCTGTAGCATTTATTTCTTCATTGCTATTGATGGTTACAGGAGTACCGCAGACTCTTAATTCGTCGGTGACGGTTAATACCATAGAAGGTAACATACAAACTATACCTTTGGGATCCGTAGCCTCCCTAGAATCAATAAAGCAGCTTGGAGAAAATGGTGGCGGATTCTTTGGAGCTAATTCTGCCCATCCATTTGAGAATCCAACGGGTCTATCTAATACCTATGAAATGTTCCTAATGATAGTAATTCAATTGTCATTTCCAATTGCTTATGCCAAACTGTTAGGAAAAGGAAGAGGGATATCGATTTTGGCAATTATACTCATCGGATTTGGTGGCTTGCTTGCGTTCGGAATATACACGCATCCAGCATCCTCACTGATAGAAACTCGATTTGGTAGCTTTAGCAGCACATTATTTAACATGATTTCTATAGCGTCAAATACTGGCGCTATAAACGCTTCACTATCAGGGATGACGCCTAATGCTGTGATCTCATTCCTAGTTTCTATGTTTGTTCAAGCTATACCAGGTGGAGCTGGAACTGGAATGATCTACATGTTGGTCTATGTCGTATTGACATTATTTGTAGTAGGTCTCATGGTCGGTAAGACTCCTGAATTTATGGGTATGAAAATTAGTCCAAAAGATGTCAAGATTGCGATGTTCATATTTTTAGTTCACCCAGCATTAATTCTCATTCCAACAGCAATTGCATTCACGACAGGAAATGCTCAGGTAATTATTGGTGAGAAGGTTACTCCGCTTGGCTATACTCAAACTCTTTATGAATATACTTCGGCGGCAGCCAATAATGGTTCAGATTATTTTGCGGCATCTGCCAATTCTCCTTTCTGGAATTGGTCAACGGGAACAATTGTCTTTCTAGGAAGATACATTCCAATTGGACTAATGTTACTTATTGCAGGTTCATTTACTATTAAGGAGAGAAAAGAAGTTATAGAGCCAATTAAAACTAAAGGATTGACATTCGTTTCAGTTGTCCTTGTAGTTACATTCTTGTTGACAGCTCTTGCGTTCTTTCCATTCCTGGTAATAGGACCATTTTCGATGTGAGTAATATGAAGAACAAATTCGATAGAATGTGGGATAGGATCAAGGGTAAAGGCAAAGCAAATAAAACAGGAAATGGGTTTTTTACAGCACTGAATAATAAGGTAATCTTGGATTCAGTAACAAGACTTAATCCAACTTATTTAGCTAAGTTTAATCCTGTAATGTTCACGGTAGAGATTGGATTCTTTCTGGTATTATTAATAGGATTTATTCCAAACATCTCAAAAGAATTTGTGAACCAAAACCAAATATTTTATTTTGAGACTGCTACTATTTTTGATTCTAACTGTCTGGTTTGCGACCTTTTCAGAGTCTCTATCTGAGGCACAGGCACGAGCAAGAGTTGATTCTCTTCGCAGCTTGGAAAAAGAGGTAATTGCCCATAAGATAGTAAACGGAAATGGAACTTTAGTCGACGTAACCTCAACAAATCTAAAACCTGGAGATGAAGTAAGAGTCAATACAGGTGAAATAATTCCACGAGACGGTCTCGTTAATTTAGGCAAAGCATTCATAGATGAATCTATGATGACAGGAGAGTCAAATCCTGTCTATAAGGAAAGAGGAGACCACGTTATTGGAGGGACAAGAGTGGCAAGTGATACTATAGTCGTTGAGATAACTGCGGAGGCTGGTAGAAGCTTTCTTGACCAGATGATCGGCTTGATTAGGAATGCAACAAGACCGCGAACTCAAAACGAAATTGCTTTAACTATATTGCTGGCTGGACTTTCACTCATTTTTATCATAGTAATTGGTACACTTCTTTATCTTGCATATTTTTTAGGATACAAAGTTGATATCGCGACACTCATAGCGCTGCTAGTAGCTCTTATGCCCACAACAATTGGTGCGTTGCTTCCAGCCATTGGAGTAGCGGGTATTACACGCCTGGGGCGAGATAATATCGTAGCAAAATCTGGGAAGGGTATAGAATCTGCAGGGGATTGTGATGTATTGATACTTGACAAAACTGGCACAATCACAGAAGGTAGTCGCAGTGCAGTTGATTTTATTCCACTGCAAAAATATACAGAAGCTGATGTAGGGCAAGCTGCATTTGCAGCATCGATTCATGATAACTCTCATGAGGGAAAATCAATAGTGGATTTGGCTGAAGTGAAAAAATTCATTCCTCCTTTAGTTGAACGGATTCTTACAGCAAAACCTATAGAATTTAGTGCAGAGACAAAATACAGTGGTATACAGTTCGTTCCACTTAAAAATATACATCTTACTAAGGAACAGGAGGAACAACTAGAAGAAATTGAGTCATTCAACGGACACCCGGGACAAAAAGCTGGCAATGCTAAATCGTCGGTCTATACTTCCGCGAAATTTCAAGACAAGCTTCTTAATTTGTCCAGTAAGGGAAGTCAGATTACGATTTTAAAAGGGGCAGTAGAAGCGATGTTAACAAGAGCACACAATCATGTAAATGAAGATGAGATAAAATGGAAGTCACAGGAGATTTCCAAAAAAGGGGAAACTCCATTAGTTGTATCAATTAATCAGGAAGTTATTGGTCTTGTTGCGCTGAAAGATAACTTGAAGGAAAATATACGTGACAATATTGGCGAAATTCGTTCTACAGGTATACACACCATTATGATTACTGGGGATACTCAGTTGACAGCTCAAGTAATAGCCAAAGAAGCGAATGTTGATGAGATTATGGCGGAGGCAAAACCTACTGACAAGCTTGAAAGGGTCGTAGAGGAACAGTCTAAGGGTCATATCATAGGAATGGTAGGCGATGGAACTAATGATGCTCCAGGTTTGGCTAAAGCTGATGTGGGATTAGCAATGAACAGTGGAACTGCAGCTGCAAAGGAGGCAGCAAACATGGTTGACTTAGATTCCGACCCATCGAATATTCTCAAGGTCGTCAAGCTTGGAAAACAGTTGTTGATGACACGTGGTGCTATTACCACATTTAGTATCGCTAATGATGCTGCCAAATACTTTGCATTACTGCCTGCAATGTTTACGACTGAAAATCCAAAAATGCAATTGCTCAACGTGATGCATTTGCATAGCCCGCAGACAGCAATTCTTTCAACTCTGATATTTAATGCTATAATCATTCCAGCATTAATCCCACTGTCATTGAGGGGAGTAAAATTCAAGGCAGAATCGCCACAAAAGACTTTCATTAGAAATATGTTAATTTATGGAATTGGAGGAGCAGTGCTACCATTTGCAGGAATAAAGGCTATTGACATGATATTGGCGCTATTTATGAGGTGATTTAAAATAATGCTAAGAAACCTTCCAAAATCCATTTTTGATATAATTCTTTCAAAGGATGTCAGGATCATTCTAAGACAAAGTTTGAATCCCTCACTTCGTATTGTAATACTTATGATACTTGCAACTGGAATTGCTTATCCACTATTATTGGTTCTTATTGGAGATGTGACTCTTCCATTTCAATCAAATGGTAGTATGTTGACGTTGGATGGTAATACTGTGGGTTCAAAGCTTATAGCTCAAGAATTTAAATCCGAGAAACTCTTCCATATTCGACCCCCGTCAAATTCAACTTCTACAGTAGACCCCCACATAACTCCAGAGAACGCCTATTCACAGATTCCACGCATTAGTAAAGCGACAGACTTACCAGAAAGCACACTAAAGACCGCTATTCAATTTAATATAGAAAAAAACAAGGTAAGCAACGTATTGGTATTTGCTCCTACTTATGTGAATGTCCTGGAAGTAAATATTGAGCTTATTACTGGTTATCCAGACGTTTACCATGAATTCGCAAATAGAAACTTAAATGGAGTAAATTAAATGGAAATTATATTAATAGGATTCATCATATCACTGGCGATTTCAGCTGGAGCTTTGACATTCTCTTTAGTAAAAGCAGAAAGATGAGACGTAACCACTAACGGGGTAGGAGATTGGAAAAATTTGATGCTCAATTAAAAACGTGTTGTGAAAATAGTAACATGCTTAGATTCCGTTATAACTACATCATGAAATTACAGATACTACATGAAAATTAATAGAATGCCCATATCACTAGTGATATTCCTAGTCACTAATTATTATATAAACTCAATTCCTGCGAAAAGCTACTGATGAATGTACGTAAAAAGCTTAAGGTCTGAAAGTTCTAACTAATAGTACATATGTGATTGAAAAATTCATAATTTTTACTATTTAATATAAAATCATATTTATTGACCTGGAGAAATCAGACAGTATTTCAAGAAAATGATCATGTGTAATAAAAAATAGAAAAAATAGAATAAAACATACTTGATCTATTATTTATTGGGTTATTAACAACAACTTTGCAAAAATATTTGAAAGGATTAACTTATTTACGATGAACATTAATTTTACATAATGAATAACGGACAACCAATACCACCATTTCTTATAATAGTAACAATTATCACAGTTGGCACGCTCCTCATAGGAAGTAATTACTTTGTAAATGTGGAGGGAGCAGTTTGGAGCGATTATGATAGTATGAAAAAGCTTGTACAAGCCATAGAAGATGGTAAGGTGAACGACAATAACATTAATTGGCAAAAATTCAGAACTTCAGACATTTATCAAAATGTAAGCAATAATACTCAAAAATGTCTAAACCTTGCACATAAAGTCGGAGATAATATAGCAGATAATGAAATAGTTCATTGTTCTAAAAACAATAAATATTTTAAACAAAAATATTCAATAGCCAACAAGACTAACAGCACCAATATCAACGGTGTGAATAGCACCAACAATAAAACTAGTGCTAATACTAATGTGAAGGGTTCCATTTCTGATACTAATGCAACAAATGCTAATACTAATGTGACCAGCTCCAATTCTGATTCTAATGCCACAAGTTCTTATAATGCAACAAATGCTAATACTAATGTGACCAGCTCCAATTCTGATTCTAATGCCACAAGTTCTTATAATGCAACAAATGCTAATACTAATGCAGCCGTTTCTAGTTTTGATACTAATGCAACAATCGGTAATTCTAATGCAGCCGTTTCTAGTTTTGATACTAATGCAACAATCGGTAATTCTAATGCAGCCGTTTCTAGTTTTGATACTAATGCAACAATTACTGATACTAATGTGACCCGTTCAAATCCTGATACTAATGCAACAATTACTGATACTAATGTGACCCGTTCAAATCCTGATACTAATGCAACAATTACTGATACTAATGTGACCAAGTCCTGATACTAATGCAACAATTACTGATACTAGTGTGACAAGTGCTGATATTACTTTTAGATCCTAATTTTATATTTTTTTCTTTATACATTAATTTGAAATCAAATTAGAAATTAGAAGCTGTCGACGGTGAACAAGTTTTAATACTTTCTTGAAATAGAATGATTTATGAGTTCGGAGGAAAATTTCAGAAGATTGGGAACAAATATCATATTCTTGGAAGAAAAATTAGAAGAACTCAAGACATATTCACAAGAGATGGCACGGGATAGATTAAAGTTCGACCCAGATGTCTTGATAAATATCTCGAACCGACTACTATCTGCTGCTTACACATTAAACCAGTCCTATAAAAATTATAAAAGTGTTAGATCTACCCAATAACCTCCCTTTCCATTCTTTACTTCTTCAAGAGATATCTTATTTTATTAAAAATTATGCGATTTGGGTAAAATTAATGGTAAAATTAACAAATTTAGCTTATTACATTTCATATAGTAGGATTAAGATTAATCTTCCGTGGTGGCATATTCTAAATACAATCGAATTCGTGGAGAGAATACTCAAAATGCAATAAGCGTAACTGATTTTAGGATGTTGATTTCTCTTGCTTCCTTCATACTTATTACGAGTTTATCTCCTCAAGCCTTTGGGCAAGATTCTTTAGTCAATTATGAAAATTCTCAATATGGATTTAAGCTATCATATCCTTCCGATTGGAATATAGAAGAAAATGACAACGAGATTCGTTTTGATTCCCCAGTGGATAGTTCAAATGGTTTTCTTAACTCAATTGACATCCTTGCCAATCCTGCATATTGTGAATCGCTTGAAAAAGTAAAAGAGCAAGAAATTGCAGATTTGAAAAAAAACCTCCTTGATTTTAAATTGATAGATTCCTCCAAATCAAAGTTGAATGGACTTGATTCCATACATCTAGTGTATACTTATTCTGATACGAACATAGGAATTGCAAAGGTTTCAGAATCGATAGTTACAAATCAGAAATACAATTACTTTATATCTTATACTGGCAAACCTGGCAATTATGAAAATGATTTAGACGTATACCAAAATCTATTAAAGGCTATAGATATTAGATTTGGTTCGCCTGCGAATATGGCAAGCCGTAATCTAGAGTATGCCGATTTTAATGCAAGCATGAGTTTTTCGTATCCATCTAACTGGACGATTTCAAACAAGCCAACTGTGTATGACGACGGTTCAGAAACTGATTTTGCTATGTTATATTCGCCTTGTGAAAATGCAGACGAGTATTCTAATAATATTAGTTTTTCATATAATATTCTAAACCAAAATGATTCGTTACTACCAAAGGAGCTTCTTGAAAACTCAATTTCATATCATAAGGATACTATCAAAGGTTTCAAGGTAATTAATTCATCAGAAAAATTTGATCCAAGTTTTGTAAACAAATCTAAAACACATCAATTTGATAATTCATATTCTCTAACTTTTAGTGGTAAATTGGAATCGGGTCAGAACATTATGTCTACAGAATTAGGCATTATTATGAAAGATAAATTATACTATATCCAATATTATGCAAGTCCTGATAGATATAATGATTATCATCCAATATTGGAAAATATCATCTCAAGTATTACATTCGATGAATACCAGAACTCTAGTTTTTCTGAAATTGATACGATAGATTTTGAACGCTATTATAGTGAGTTTCCCTCGTTTAGTATAAAATACCCAAATGACTGGGTTACAGATGACAAGAATACGGCTGCGGATGTTAGATTCTACTCAGTTACAGGAGATAATCCAGCGTATGTCGGCGTGACCCACGAATTTTTAGAATCTAAAATATCGCTTGATAAATACACATCAAAGGCTCTTGCGAGATTGAGAAATGCCTTACCAAATTTTAAATTAATATCTAATTCAGAAGACGTATTATTTGGAAATGATGCAACTAGATTGGTCTATACTATAACTGAGGACAGAAAAACTATCAAATTAATGCAAATTTTTTCAATTTTTGGTGATACTGTTTACGCGATAACTTTTGTTACAAATAGTGAAAATTACGCAACTGATTTACAAATTGCACAGAGAATGATTAACTCGTTTGCAATAACAGGCACGAATGCACAGATCAGCGGACATTACAGCGATTCTATTTCAGGTTTGGATATAATATTACCAGACGAATGGACTGGTTTCGGCAATATTGTTGTGCCTGGTTTTAATATGTCCTTTGTTTATCCACAAGAAATAGTTGATAAATTAAAAAGTAATTCCGCTAGGGAGAATGTAAGATTAGATAAAATTGCTTTTATTGGCATAAGCTTTTTTGATAACCAATCTGAAGATAACGAGCCAAGCGGTGAGGTGCCATTTTCAGATTATGAATGCAATGGATTCGATAGTAAGACATCTACAATCAACAATATGACTGGAATGGCTATTTCGGGTGAATGTAACTTTGGTCAAAAGTCAATGAAAATAAGTGAAATACTCTTTGAAACTCAAAATGGACAACAAATAATGATCTTCTATGCTGCAGACCCGTCGAACTATAAAAAATATCTAAATGACTTTTTAGTTTCGCTGAACACATTAAAAATTCCAAATACAGTGCCTGTCAAAAATCCTCAATATCCATTTCAAAATGCTTAGGAGTATTAGATACATATTACTGATATTTAGAATAGTAATGACTGTTTGATCGATAATTGTCTAGTTGATTTTCGATTTTATACCCTTGTCCTCTTGCGATTGGCTATTGGTATTGTGCTAAGCAATTCTTGTCGCTCCTTGAAAAAATCTAATTCCTCTTGTGTCCAAACCTTTAACATTTCTTCTTCCCAGCCCTCTTTAAGTTCATAGACATAGAGAGTAAAGTGGTCATGGCCAATTTTTTCTATCTTCCCTTTTTGTTCTTTAACTTTTTTTATTTTTGATTTTACCATAACATGTTATCAAATAGTCATCTTTAACATGGAATACGATTGAATGTCCCCCAAAACTGTATTTGGCGACTGAGGTTAAGTCAGTAAATTCTTCCCATTGATATTTAGCCATTTTATAAATTTCCGATAATCGGGACAATATCTTTCCAACAAATTCCAGAAATTATATGAATGTCCTTCCGTCTTAAAATGGCACAATTCATGTATAATTATATAATCAATAATCTCTGGGGGTGCTTTTATTAAATTTATA
>Ga0065715_10000591_pt1 | contig 11378 bp, 5 predicted proteins | sample MisBulReplicate1_FD_59102 | JGI IMG/M metagenome (GOLD analysis project Ga0065715, IMG submission 59102) | Miscanthus rhizosphere microbial communities from Kellogg Biological Station, MSU, sample Bulk Soil Replicate 1 : eDNA_1 v2 (version 2) | ecosystem: Host-associated > Plants > Roots >...
TGTATTTTTCGCTTGAGCCATTTATATCATAAACGATTACATAGTCAATAGTCTCTGTTGTATGAATAGTAAATAACCCTGTCGTTGGATTTGGAAATACTAAAGATGCATCTGGCTCATTGTTTTTTGAATCTGGATATTGTACAGATGTAGGTATTGTAGTAATGGTATTAGGTGTGCTTACAATATATTGTAAAGCCAAGTCATATATATATGCTGTTCCTGTAGATGTCATGTATAGATTGTATGGGACTAATGCATCATCTTTGTAAGGCGGAGAGTAATTACATGAAGAAATAAAAGAACCTTCAAGGTCAAATCTTTTTAGAAGCAAATTTCCTGGGTGAACGGAGAAGAAATTATCGCCTGCAATACATATTTTCATAGATACGTCCAGGTTTCCTGAGTGATCTGTAAGTGAAATAATTTCCATTACAGACCCATTAGAAGTAAACTTTAAAATGTTTCCACCAGCCCCGGGAGCAGATAAATAAACATTATTTTCTGAATCAGTCATAAGTGAATTCGCATACAGGAAAGTTCCGTTTACGTTCTGACATGATCCCCATTCAAGAACGAATGTACCAGTCGAAGTGAATTTTTGAATTCTGCAATTGCCCCAATCTAACACATACACAAAATTATTTTTGTCGACAGTGACCAAGTAAGGACGGTTAAATTGCCCACTTCCTGTTCCTTTGCTTCCCCATTTACGAATAAAATTTCCATCTGTATCAAAACACTTTACGGTTGCATTGGTAGAATCAGTAACATAAATTAAATTATTGTTTGATACAGTCATAGATGCGACACTAAGAAATTGACTGTCTCCACTACCTAGACCACCCCATTTTTTTATATAATCACCCTTAGCAGATAATTTTATAATCTGAAATTTACTATCCGCAACGTAAACATTTCCTGAGTTATCAGCGGCATAAGCATATACATATGTGTATCTACCATTATTGTCTAAAGGTTGTCCAGACCATATATCAACTAAGCTATTTTGAGCAGAATAAAATTGTATCTGAAAATATCCTGGCCATGTCGCCATAAAACTACCGTCTGCTTTCATATACATTTTTTCAGCAACGATATTATTATTTGCTGCACTTGGTTCAATCGTATTTTGAAAAACACCGGAAGAGCTGTAAATAGAAAAACCCAATGAACCAATATAAATGGCTTGATTTATTGGATTGATTGCAATTGAATTACAAACCTGACCTGATAGATTGAATGTCTCAATCCAAACACCGGATGAATTAAATTTCTGAACAATACATGTTTCGCCTCTGCCTCCGCCTCCGCCAACATATACATTGCCAAACTTGTCCGTACATAATGCTTTCATGAAGCTTAAGGCAGGGCTTCCGGTTTCATGAGAATTCCATTGCAACAAGTAATTTCCATTCGCATCAAATTTTTGTACGCGATGATTGATTACGTCGCTAATGAAAATACTTCCATCTAATCCAATAGCGATGTCTTGAGCTCCATTAAACTGACCATTTCCTGATCCGGCGCCACCCCAGGATTTTATCAATATGCCAGCGTTTGTGAATTTATAAATACTGTCAGGGGTTACCGTATAGATGTAGCCATTGTTATCAGCAGTTATAGCTGAAGCAGTTCTGCTTTTCCAAGTCTGAATGATCGCACCATCAGAATCAAATTTTAAAATTCTGCCCCTGTCATCTGTGGTATATATATAACCTTGGTTATCCTGACATATGCCGTAAAGCGAATAATGTGATCCTACAATTTTATTTTTATACGTGCAATTATTTAGTGTAAGTGGTATTTGTTGAAGTCGGATTGAAATGCCTGATTGCGTAAACGGACTAGTATTTAAATACGCATATCCTGTTGCAATTATTTTTCCATTTGACAAAACAGTGATATCTTCCAATCGAACAGACTTATCTAAACTTGCGAATGATTGACTTGCAAGCGTATAATCATTCGCAGGTGATGAATCTATTTGACCGTCTTTTGTTGTGGTATAAAAAAAAGGCAAACCAGAGTCACTCATTACTGAAGAAATTATTTTATTTTCTTTAGTAAAACTCATAGCGTAATGAGTACCCTCTGCAAACTCAATATGTCCGTTAGTGCCATAGGAGGTGACAAGTGAGCCAGTATAATCAAGTTTAAAGATGCCTGCAATATCGGGTACACCATTTGGGGCTGGCATAATAACAGCTAAATAAACATCCTCGTTTGAATCAATAATCATGTCGCGCATTTGCGATCGGCTTCCAATAACTGGTAGTAAAATGTTTATTATTGCAATTCCATTTGTACCATACGAATCATCAAGAGTTCCATTGATAAGTAATCTAGCAATGGATACGTTGGACAAATCATTTGAAGCAACAAGCACTTCGTCATATATGTTCATTTCAATTTGTGTTCCAAATGGTTGATCAATGAGTGTCGTTGTCCATAAACCATCTGTTCCAAAAGATGGATCTAAACTTCCATCCTCTAGCAAACGCATCACGTACGTTTGCTTTGGAATTGCATTGTTTTGATATTCTCCTCCAATGATTATTTCACCTGTTGAAGAAAGTGCTATATCCGTAATTTTGTTTAGCCCTTTACTTAAAACTAAAACCAACTTTCCATTAATACCAAAATCCGGATCCAGATTGCCATTGGGTAATAATCTTGCAATTGCTAGGTCGGATAAAAATACGGTAGAGCCAAACCTGATTTCAGTGTATTCGGTCATACCTGCAACAATAATTTTCCCATCAGGTTGTTCTATTATAGAAGTTAAATAAGAATTTTCATTGTCTCTGAATGCTATTGATCCAGGGTAAGTTGTGTTTGGTAAATTGAAATCTGTATTTATTGACCCATCGGAGTTGAGTTTATTTACATATCCAAAGCGTTTTGAAGCGTCTAGGTTAATTGTGCCGAGCTGAATGATAGATCCGTCAGACAATACCTCGTGCTTGAGATATACAGGTCCTGAGTTGTCATGAACAAAACCAGAATTGTTAAATGTGTAATCTAAACCAGGAATATTTTGTCCCTTAGAAATCTGTGTAATGCAGAAACAGAAAAAAACAATCGATAGTATATTTTTCATAATTGAGAAGAAAAGATTTTAAAATAGCGTATTCAGTATTGAAAAATGCAACTGATATATTTCAATAAAGATATGTGATTTTATACTACATACAAAAAATAGATATACAAAGGATTGTATTCTGTGTAGTGTAATTGGTATCGTTGTCTGAACTCCCGCTTTTGAGCGGCAGGGTTGATCCGTTGGGCGGCAATACTTAATTACTTAATAAACAATTTAAGCCACTCAATAGTCTCTTTTGGATCAGCAATTGACCATGAATGTGGATGTCTTCTGCCATCAGCTCGTTTGCCTTTATCTTTTGTTTCGATTAGGATTGCATTTTTATTTCCATGGTTATATAAAAAGTTGATCAATTGAGAACCTACTATTATATTTTCATCGGTAATGTCACGACAACGTTCTTTAATATACCACATCACATCTGTTTCATGATAAATTCGTATAGGAATATCGAGGATAAATTTTGCATTACCTCCATCGTTAATCCCTACAGAATAGGCAGATCTTTTTATATAGATCGAGCTATCTTTATCAGGCGTGCCAAAATTAGTTAGATAATAATTTTTAAGCCACCACGCTTCCGGTTTTCCATATTTTTCAGCTCCTTCGTTGTTGCAGTTTCTATTTAGTTCTTTCAATGCATAATTATATGCTGCTACATGATCCAGCAACGGGTCCACACCAAAGATGGCACGTGGGATGAGCGCTACGTGCCCCTTTTCTTTCGCCATTTCAGTAAACCGAACTGTTGTATAACCACCCAATGAAAATCCACCAATCAGAATATTTCCATTAGAAATAGCATACTTTTTCATACAAAACTCAATGGTGTTTTTAATTCTGTTATAAGTAGTATCTGAAAGAAACAATTCCGTTTGATTGATTCCGATACATTGAATGTTTGCTAGTGCAGCTTCTGTAGGGATAGTAGTTTCCTTAGGGATGTTCTTCGCAATACCTGGAGCACTGTCGAATAGTATTAATAAAGCAATAGGATTTTTAACCTGGTTAAACTCTTCATACAAAGGGTTTGTTGCTGAATCGTTTTCGTTAGAAAAAGAGGGCAGGGCAGTACTTAAAAATAGTATAGTTAAAATTATGAATATTTTATTCATCTGTTTTTTATTAAAATGATTTCAAGAATAGTTTAGACATTAAAAGAATAACGTTAAAATTATTTTAATATTTCGCGGAGGGAGAAGTGCTATGTGGAGTTTATTGATTCCTTAGATCAAAGCGATCCATTACCATACGTTTATGTAAAGGGAGATCCAGATATATAACGTCTATAATTTCTTCTCCAAGATACTCATTGAAATTTTGTGAACGGTAATTAAACCAGACATTTTGATCATTCCCGACACGGATATTGTTAAATAAACTGTTGGCTGTTATATTTTCATAATCTTTCCAATTACCAACACTTAGTCGGGTTTGATGGTTTTCAAACTGTACAAAAACCTTTTTTTTTGATGACGAAGCATACAAATAGCCAGCATCAATTTTTTTTAAATCAATGCTTAATTTTGTATTTAGATAGTTAATAAATCCATCAATGGAATCTTTGGGAATCGGTTTTCCGACAAGAAGGACATCCATAAGATGATTATTCAGGAAGCCAGGTCCAATGAGCCATTGACTGGAATCAGGTGCCGGATAGTCTATTTTTATATATAAAGCCGAGTAATCATTCGTGACAGCAGAATCACTTATATCGTAGTCGCTTGTTAACCATCCGTAGTTTGCCAAACCCTGCTTGTAGATATTGAATAAATTCGATTTGTATTTTTGTGCACTCATTCCTAATTCAATTCCATACAACGGTTTGGGATCGGGTTTGATTTTTTCTGACACGATACTTTGTTCGTGCAATTGGTTACACGACTGAAAAAGAATTACTATTAAAAATGAAATTAAAAAATGAAGTTTCATGGATGTTAGATTAGTTTTTGAATCTCACCCTTGTCGGAGTTCCCAAGGCAATGAATGTTATATAAAGATTGAATGTTGATTCTTGGGTCTCTGACAAGCCGCGACTCTCAATGCTTGTCGGAGACCCAAGGCGAATCTTATTTGTACATTATTATTCTTTACTTGGTCTTGGGAACTCCGACAAGGGCGGAGAGTGGGAAGCGCCAAGGTTAGGTTTAAATTAAGGCAAAACAAATTTAACACGTGTTGCTATCCAGATCTTTTCAGGAAGTCCAGTAGCACCGTTGTAACCTGGCTTCCATTTTGGGGATTTTTTCATCACATCCATAGCTGCCTGGTCACATGATGGACAAAGAGCTCTCACTACTATAATATCAGTAACAGAACCATCTTTCTCCACAGCAAACTTAACATAGACAGTGCCTTCAATTTTTTTCTTTAAGGCATCTTTAGGGTAAACCAGTGTTTTGGCAATGAAGGAAGTAAGGGCAGTGTCGCCGCCAGGAAATTTTGGCGGTATCTGATAAGAAGTTACAACTGATTCATTTTGCTTAATGGAGTCAGATGATACTTGTGCCTGTGCCTTAAACAGAACTGTAGTTAAAAATAAAAGCAAAAAGTATGTGCGCATAGTAGTTTGTTTTGGTTGAATAAAGATAACAATTATTTTAGATGGATGTATTGACATTCTCTGTCTGAACCACTGATTAAACTGATTCATCTGAAAAGAACTGATATTGAAGATCTGAAATATTTATTATAATAATACGCTCTATCCTATAAATCACTTTAATCACACGAATCCCAGTTCAAACAATTGCTGCTTATTGGCCGCTGGCGCAACAAGCCCTGCCCCGCTTTTGGGTTGGAGGGGTGGGGCGTGGGTAGGATAGAGTGAGGAACGCCAACATGGGAGGAAAGCACTATAAACAAAAAAGAGTTGCCTTATAAAAGCAACTCTTTTTTGTTTATAGTGCAAGCGTCTGAATTAATATTTAACCACTTTAGAAGTAAAAACTTCATTATCGGTAACAAGTTGTAATAAATATATTCCTGCAGGTAATGATTCAATTTGTAGGGTTACTGTAGGTGCTGACAACTCAATTTGTTGTTGCATTTTTACTACACCTATTTCGTTCAACAATTTAATTTCGCCTGTTCCTGTAACATTCAACAAATCAATAGAGATTGAATTGCTAGCAGGGTTTGGATACGCTGTTACTTTTGTTGATTTTGTGTTGTTGATAATACCTGTAGTTGTTGATGTCCTTTCTTTTAAAGGAAGAGGCACATTTTCAATTGTGGATGATAGGCCGTCTACCGTGACAGGTATAGATATTGCAGCGTTATTAAGTTCTGTGCCTGCAAAATCGGTTGTGATAAAGTATGTGCCAGCCTTAACGTTTTCAAATTTATAGCGGCCATTAATATCTGTTAGCGTGTAGGTGATAATATTGCCATTAACATCTGTTAAATAAACGACCACAAAGGCAGCGACAACATCATTGATTGCTGTGCGTGCATTTGCAGCAGCATCGGCACTCACCGTGATTATTCCTGTAATAAGATCTGTGCCTGTATTCCAAGTTGCATCGGCACTTACATAGGGCGTTAATAGGATATTCGTAGTGGTATTGTTTGCTACTGTAATCGTTTGAGCAGTGTTCCATGTTTGCGTTCCTCCTGTATAGGTAGGAAGGGCGGTGTATGCTGCACTTGACCCAGAAATTGGACTCGCTTGTAAAACGTAGGTGCCTACAGGGATGTTGGCAAAATTGTAAATGCCTGCATCTGAATAATTAATGGTGTCGGATGTTATAAAACGAAGGCCGGTTGGCCCTTGTTTGAAAAGTAAAAGAACACCCTTGTCCAATGGATTTGTTGCAGCTGTTATTGTGCCCGATATGGAGTAAGTTGTTCCAATACTAAGCAGCATTTCATCTGGTCTTGCAACACAAGGTCCATTGCCAGTACTAGTAAGTCGAATTTTTACAATGCCATTTGTTATATCCTCAGCTGACGGTGTATAGGTGGTAGTCAATGAGGTTGGATTGCTAAATGTACCAGAGCCATTTGTGGTCCACTCTGTAGTTGCGATGCCAGTAGCTGTACCTGTCAAGGATACAAAACTAGATGTTGTAAATTGGTCTGGGCCAGCATGAAGACTCCCTTCGTTTAGAATAGTTATTAATACTTGATCTACAACAGTGGGGCAAAATCCTCCAGCTACGGTGAAGCTCAACACAGCACCACCGTTCAATACATCCTCGTCACTTGGTAGAAAGATTGCTGTTGCAGATACAGGTGCTAAAAATGTTCCAGTGCCAGAATTATTTTCCCAAAGTGTTGGGCCTCCAGAGTAGGTTGCAGATAAGGATACTGATGTGCCAGCACAAATCGTTTGGTCTATATCTGAATAGACTGTTGGCATTGGGAAAAAAGTCAATGTAACATCTGCACTTTCACTTGCACATGAACCTCCCGATGCTGAAATTGTAAGGGTAATATGTCCTGTTTCGATATCTGTTGGAGAGGGGAAGTAATTGGGATGTAAACTTGTGCTATTGGAAAATGTTCCACTGCCATCTGTAGACCAATAAAATGAAGTGAATTGTGTTGCTGTTGCCGAAAGGCTTACTTGAGTTGATTCTTCACAAACTGACATTGGAAAACCTGCGTTGATAGCGCATTGTGCATTACTTAGAATAGGTGTGAGTGTTGCCGCACTAAATAATAATAGTAAAAGTTTTTTCATAATAAGCTGACTGGTTAGTTTATAAAAAATAATATGTGCTAAAAGTAGTAGTTTTATTTGACTTTGTTTAGACGCTTGCTCAATAAGTATTCCTAAAAACAAACCCCGACTTTTTACAAAATCGGGGTTCATATATTATTTTAATACGTCAACAGAAAACTATCCGCTGCAGCTCTCGCAACCTTCTGGATTGTCTAATGAACAAGCCATGTCTGCCGCTTTTTTCTCTGCGTCTGCAATAGCAGCAGCCTCTTCTGTACCATGTACTTGTGCTTGTTTCTCTACTGTGAACTGGATTGCGTTTGCAGCAGACTTCGTTCTTAAGTAGTACATACCTGTTTTCAAACCTTTGTTCCAAGCGTAGAAGTGCATAGAAGTAAGTTTACCGAAGTTAACATCTGTCATGAAGATGTTTAAGCTTTGGCTTTGGCAGATATATGCGCCACGGTCAGCAGACATGTCGATCAATGTTTTACCTTTGATCTCCCACGCTGTTTTGTATAGGTCTTTTAAGTTTTGAGGAATGTCGTTGATGTTTTGTACAGATCCGTTCATTTCGATCAATCTGTTTTTCATCTTGTCGTTCCACAAGTTCAACTTAATTAAGTCTTTTAATAAGTGTTTGTTTACTACTACAAATTCACCAGACAATACTCTACGTGTGTAGATGTTTGATGTATATGGTTCGAAACATTCGTTGTTACCAAGGATCTGAGAAGTAGAAGCAGTTGGCATTGGCGCAACTAACAATGAGTTACGTACACCGTGTTTCTTCACTTCGCGTTTCAAGTCTTCCCAATCATAACGACCAGAAGAAGGAGTAACGCCCCACATATCAAATTGGAAGATTCCTTTTGATACCGGAGAACCTTTAAACGTTTCGTATGGTCCAAGTTTCGCAGAAAGATCTTTTGATGCAGTCATTGCAGCGTAGTAGATCGTCTCGTGAATATCAATATTCAATTGACGTGCTTCTTCCGATTCAAATGGCATACGCAACATGATGAATGCATCTGCTAAACCTTGTACACCCAAGCCAATCGGACGGTGACGTTTGTTAGAACGTTCTGCCTCAGGAACCGGGTAGTAGTTTACATCGATAATTTTGTTCAAGTTTTTCGTTGCTACATACGTAACATCGTATAACTTCTGGTGATCAAACTTACCGTTGATAACGTATTTAGGAAGCGCAAGAGAAGCAAGGTTACAAACCGCTACTTCGTCTGGTGCTGTATATTCTAAGATCTCAGTACACAAGTTCGAAGACTTGATTGTACCTAAGTTTTTCTGATTTGATTTGCGGTTAGCAGCATCTTTGAACAACATGTACGGAGTACCTGTTTCAACTTGAGCTTCTAAGATTGCGAACCAAAGTTCTTGTGCTTTTACTGATTTACGTGCACGACCTTCTTTTTCGTATTTTTCATACAAAGCGTCGAAGTCTTTACCGTAGCATTCTGCAAGACCTGGAGCTTCTTTCGGGCAGAACAATGACCAGTCGCCATTTTCTTCTACACGTCTCATGAATAAATCAGAGATCCACATTGCATAGAACAAATCACGCGCACGCATTTCTTCTTTACCGTGGTTTTTTCTCAAGTCAAGGAATTCGAATACATCTGCATGCCAAGGTTCAAGGTAGATAGCAAACGCACCTTTACGTTTTCCGCCGCCTTGATCTACATAACGTGCTGTATCGTTGAATACACGCAACATTGGGATGATACCGTTAGAAGTACCGTTGGTACCTTTAATGTAAGAACCTGTTGCACGAATATTGTGAATGCTTAGACCAATACCACCCGCAGATTGAGAGATCTTAGCACATTGCTTTAATGTTTCGTAGATACCGTCAATAGAATCGTCTTGCGTTGTTAATAGGAAACAAGAAGACAATTGTGGTTTCGGAGTACCAGAGTTGAATAAAGTAGGAGTAGCGTGTGTGAACCAACGTTCAGACATTAAGTTGTATGTCTCAATCGCTGCATCTAAGTCACCTGCGTGAATACCGCAAGATACGCGCATCAACATGTGCTGCGGACGCTCAACGATTTTACCGTCTACTTTTAATAAGTATGATTTCTCAAGCGTTTTGAAACCGAAGTAATCGTATCCATAATCACGATCGTAGATGATCGCTGAATCAAGGATCGANGCATTCTTACGAATGAATTCATANACNTCGTTTGAGATCATAGACGCGTTCTCACCCGTCTTAGANTCTACGTAGGTATACAAACGCTTCATTGTGTTTGCAAACGANTTACTTGTTTTCTTATGTAGATTCGAAACCGCGATACGNGCAGCCAGAGTAGCGTAGTCCGGGTGAGTGGTTGTCATCGAAGCAGCAGTTTCTGCAGCCAAGTGATCCAATTCTTCCGTAGTCACACCATCATATAACCCATCAATTACACGTTTCGCAACGGATGTAGGGTCCACGTAGTTCATGTCCAAACCGTAGCAAAGGCGCTCGATACGGGATGTGATTTTGTCAAATTTTACAGACTCTCGTCTGCCGTCTCGTTTTAGTACTAACATAAGCAAAAAGCCAAAAGGGTCATTAATGTTGTTCTATAATTAAATATAATGAATTTCGATATTAAAAGTCTTCATCAAGACTAAATTTTTGAGAATCTTTTTCAGACATAACGCCTGCTTTTTGATACTCAGAAACTCTCTTTTCGAAGAAGTTCGTTTTTCCTTCTAATGAAATCATTTCCATGAAGTCAAATGGATTTGTTGCGTTGAAGTGTTTTTGAACACCTAAAGCAACAAGCAATCTATCTGCTACAAACTCGATGTATTGCTGCATCAAGCGAGCGTTCATACCAATAAGATCTACTGGCAATGAATCTGTGACAAATTCTTTTTCGATCTCAACGGCTTCCAGAATAATCTGAAGAACACGTTCAACCGGTAGCTTGTTGTTGATATACTTAGTGTATAGCAAACAAGCGAAATCGCAATGCAATCCTTCGTCTCTTGAGATCAATTCGTTCGAGAAGCTCAAACCTGGCATCAAACCACGTTTTTTTAACCAGAATACCGAACAGAACGAACCTGAGAAGAAAATACCTTCTACGGCTGCAAATGCAATGATATTTTCAATGAAAGAACCGTTGTCGATGAAACGAAGCGCCCATTCTGCCTTTTTAGCTACACATGGTACGGTATCTATGGCATTGAACAAACGATCTTTCTCTTTCGGATCTTTAATATATGTGTCAATCAACAATGAATAGGTCTCAGAGTGGATGTTTTCCATCATGATCTGGAATCCGTAAAAGCACTTAGCCTCAGGGATTTGTACCTTTTCAAGGAAATTTACTGCTAAATTTTCGTTTACAATACCATCACTTGCAGCAAAGAATGCCAACACGTGAGAGATAAAGTGGCGCTCACCATCATTCAGGTTAGCCCAGTCAATCAGATCCTGAGAAAGGTCAATTTCCTCAGCCGTCCAAAAACTAGCTTCTTCCTGCTTATACATCGCCCAGATGTCGTCATGCTTAATAGGGAACAGTACGAATCTGTTCTTGTTTTCTTTTAATAATGGCTCTTCCAGTAGACTCATAATGGTGCACG
>Ga0065715_10004537_pt1 | contig 11357 bp, 13 predicted proteins | sample MisBulReplicate1_FD_59102 | JGI IMG/M metagenome (GOLD analysis project Ga0065715, IMG submission 59102) | Miscanthus rhizosphere microbial communities from Kellogg Biological Station, MSU, sample Bulk Soil Replicate 1 : eDNA_1 v2 (version 2) | ecosystem: Host-associated > Plants > Roots >...
ACGATACAATCTCTGATCTTGAATCTAACGAGATCAGGAAGTTTTGGTTTCGGCCTTCAATTTCAAATGAAATAAGTGAGCTGTCAGGAACAATCATTGGGCGCACATTGAGGTTGTGTGGGCTGATTGGGGTAATTATAAAGTTTTCTGTTTTTGGGTGTACCAATGGTCCTCCACAGCTAAGGGAGTATCCTGTGGATCCGGTAGGTGTGGCGACTAATAAACCATCTGCCCAGTATGAGTTTAGAAATTCTCCATCAATATAGGTATGAACGGTAATCATGGACGAAGAATCACGTTTTGTTAACGCAAATTCATTCAATGCATAATTGAGGCCCCCAAATAATTTTTCTTCAGTAACTAATTTGATGAGTGTGCGGCTTGAAATGGAGTAACCTCCTGAAATGAGTTCGTCAACTGCGCTTTCTAATTCTTCTCGTGGTGTGGTTGCAAGGAAGCCTAGGCGGCCTGTGTTAATACCTACAAGAGGAATATTTTTTTTCCCTACAAATGTAGCAGCTTCTAATAGCGTTCCATCCCCGCCAATACTCAGCATTAACTGAGGTTTGTCCAGATCTTCGTTGGTTTTAAAAATGGTATAAGACGTTGGAAGTTCGATTTTGCACTCAAGGAGATAATCGACAAAAGGCTCATTTATGATTAGTTGAATATCTTTTTTTTGAAGGTAATTCAATAAATGCTGAACATAGGAAATATTGTCCTTTTTAAATGGGCGACCGTGAAGTGCAAAAATCATACAGCTAACGTTTAAATGTTAAGATATTTAAACAGCATGTCTAAGCGATCCTTATCATAATTTTCAACATCTGATTCCTGGAACTGAGCAATGATTCTATAATCATATCTTTCCAATGTTGCTATAACACGTGTCAAATCTACTCGATTAAGCTTCAGTGTTACTTTAATGTAAGAATCTTTTTTCGAATCGTCGGTTACAAATACACTTAAAATCTTTGTGTCATTTGCTTCTATCAGTCTGGAAATTTGAGCAAGCGAATAATCAATTTCTTTCATTGCTAACACAATGATCCCGCCCGGGCCTTGGCTTGCAAACATTTTTGCAATGGCTACAGACGTTTCGTTAACTGAAATAACACCTAAGTATTCGTTTGCTTCACCGATAACCGGTACAAGTTCTAAATGATTTTTACTGGCAAGATTAATTACATCATAATAATGTGAACTGGATTTAACAGACACATCTTTATAACTTAATGCGTATTCAGAGATTGGTAAATTAGGATTGTTCTTTTCTAAAATTGATTCTTCATCAATAATTCCTTTGAACATACGTTCATCAACAACCGCCAGTTGGGTTAAATGGAATACCTCCATCCAATTTAAAGCTGTTTGACTGCTGTCATTCAGTTTTAGAGGCGGTATCATTTGATTGATGAATTCTTCAGCTAGCATGTGTTGTAGCGTGTTTGTTTATAAACCGTTCAAATATTGAATTGAATTTTTCCGGATGTTCCATCATTGGAGCATGTCCGCATTTGTCAATATAATATAATTCAGAATTTTTGATTAATAAATTAAACTCATGTGCTACTAACGCTGGTGTAATGGTGTCATTCAAGCCCCAGATTAGTAACGTTGGTTTATTGATTTTATGCAAATCGCTTGCAATATTATGTCGTTGCGCAGACTTTGCAATTGCTATGATGCGAATGCATTTTGGTATATCACTGCATATGTCATATACCTCGTCTACTAATTCTTTTGTAGCAGTTTCGGGGTAATAGAAGGTATATTCAACACGTTCTTTTACATACTTGTAATTGCCACGTTTAGGAAATGAACCACCCATGGCATTTTCAAATAGGCCTGAACTGCCAGTAAGCGTAAGGCTTTTAACTTTTGACTGATTTTTTAGCGCATATAAAAGACCAACATGTCCACCTAATGAATTTCCTATTAAGTTTAGCTCAGTAAGTTTTTTATATTCTACAAATTTCTCGACAAAAGATACTAAGCCATCTAAACCTGCCGATTTTATTGGCATTTCATATATTGGCAACATGGGTATAATGACTCTGTATTTTTTACTAAAATACGTCACCAGCTTTTCCCAATTACTTAATGCACCAAACAATCCGTGTAGAAGAAGCAATACCTCACCCTCTCCCTCTTCTACAAATTTGAAGTCACCTTCTTTTTTAATTATCAACTCCATAAAATCAACAAATACGCATTGTACAAGTACTAACGTGCAATCTAAAACAAAGTTCTCAATAATCCATATTCATTCATTATTCGATATTATCAATTAATGTAATGAATGTCAGCCAATAAGTTCTTCCACTTTTATCATTATATCTTCAAATGGAATTATTTTCCCCAATAATTTTATTACACTAGGTGAATATTCGGTCAACCATGTATATACAAATGATTCGTCGGTATATTCAACAGGTATTTTCAGGCCAGATTTTTCGAGGAGCCATAATACACAGCCCAAACCAAATGCAGCTTTCAAAATACCAACCAATGCACCAGCATATTGATCTATACTGCCTAACAGCGATTGATGCAGAACAGAAGTAAGAAACCTGCCCAGTAACATAATTAAGATTAAGACTATCAGGAATATAACAAGAAAACTGATAACAGGTAAAAGACTATTGTTCAGGTCAAACCATGTTTTAAGCTTCGTTACGCCAAGCTGGCATAAATTAAATGCTGTAACAATAGCAATTATAAAAGCAATGAAGGTAATGAACTGAATCAATAAACCGGTTTGGTAGCCTTTATAACCACCATATCCCAAAATAAGAATCAATATAATATCAATTATTTCCAATGGATGTTCTTAAGATAATGAAGATAATATTTTTTTAACAGCTTCTGAAACAGCCTTTCCATCTGCTTTCCCAGCTAATTCTTTAGAGGCAACTCCCATAACCTTACCCATGTCTGCAGGGCCTTTAGCTCCAACGGTTGCAACAATATTTTTAACAACAGCTTCAATTTCGTCTGTTGAAAGTTGTTTTGGAAGGTAACGTTCGATCACCTCAATTTCTTGTAGTTCTTTCTCTTCTAAATCTTTTCTGCCTTGTTGAGCAAAAATTTCTGCTGATTCTTTGCGCTGTTTGTGTGCTTTTGTAAGAATTTTTGATTCCTGATCGGCTGTTAATTCCCCGCCAGTAGCACCTTTTTCAGTTTCTGCAAGCATAATCATTGACTTGATCGCTCTTAACGCTCTCAAATCATCTGCATTACGTGCTATCATTGCTTTTTTTATATCTGCTTCGATTGTTGCTTTTAAACTCATATGTCTTTTGTATTTTTGTGCGTTAGTTAAGACAAAAATATAAATAGAAGTACATACTACAAGCACATGACTCGATTAAGTGTAAATATTAATAAAATAGCNACGTTACGNAATGCTAGAGGCGGCAATAATCCAGATGTTATTAAAGCNGCATTGGATTGCGAACGTTTTGGTGCCGAAGGTATCACAATACATCCNNGACCAGATGAGCGCCATATTCGCTATCAGGATGCGTATGAATTGAAAAAAGTATTAACAACAGAATTTAATATTGAAGGCAATCCGGAAGGTTCGTTTATTACATTGGTCGAAAATGTTAAACCACATCAGGTAACATTGGTACCGGATGCAGTAGATGCGATTACTTCTAATGCAGGTTGGAATACTGTAAAGCATCAGGCATTTCTTAAAGAAGTAATCAGCAATTTTAAAAATTTGGGTATTCGTGTATCTGTATTTGTAGATCCGGATCTGAAGTTTGTCGAAGCAGCGGCTACCGCTGGTGCGGATCGTATAGAGTTATATACCGAACCGTATGCAACAAACTTTCACAAGAATAAAGTTGAAGCAGTTAAAGATTATATTCAAGCTGCTAAACTTGCAAAGGAATTAGGTATGGGCATTAATGCCGGTCATGATCTGGATTTATTTAATTTGAATTATTTAAAAACAGAAATTCCTTTTTTAGATGAAGTGTCCATTGGCCATGCATTGATTTGCGATGCCTTGTATTATGGATTAGAAAATACCATTCAATTATATCTGCGCGAATTAAAATAAGTTAGAAGCATGCAATTATTTTATAGAGAGAGTGGGGAAGGAAGACCCATCGTAATACTACATGGGTTATTTGGGTCGTCTGATAATTGGATGAGTGTAACAAAAGAACTGGCCTTACATTACAAAGCATTTGTCTTAGACGCCAGAAACCACGGGCAATCGCCGCATGATGCAAGTCATACCTATAAAGATATGGCTGCAGATCTAAAAGAATTTATTGAGACGCATCAACTTGTTAATCCCATATTGATCGGTCATTCCATGGGCGGAAAAACAATTATGCGTTTTGCTGCAGATTATCCGGGTATTGCAGAAAAGCTTGTAGTGGTAGATATATCGCCACGATTTTATGGTAGACATCATGAAGCCATATTGAGTGGTTTTGGAGCGATTAATCTAGAGACCTTGCAAACAAGAAATGAAGCGGATGCTACAATGAGTCAATACGTTGGTGATGCAGGAGTCCGTATGTTTTTATTGAAAAGCCTGTATCGCAGCAGCGACGGTAAGTTCCAGTGGCGCATTAACCTTCCTGTGATTAACGAACAAATAGATAATATAGGAGAGGCGTTGCCTGAAACTGCAAAGATTTCTACACCTACTTTATTTATTCGTGGAAGTGAAAGCGGTTATATTGAAGATAAAGATGCCGCACTTATCGCGCAGCATTTTGCGGATTATAAAATAGAAACTGTTGAGGGCGCGAGCCATTTTGTTCACGCAGAAAAACCGAAAGAAGTAATTGCTTTGATCGAAACCTTTATTGAAAAATAGACCTGTCTTTTTTCAAATTACTTCTCTAGATAATTCAACGTATGTCACCATCGAAACACAACATAACAAAAGTCTTTCTAATCCCGAATGAATTATCTGAAGGCACCGCAGAGCGCTATATTCCTGAAGTAGTAAAGGATACATTGCTTGGATTGCGTATTATTTTTTGTGAAGATGCTCGTACAACAAGACGTTTTATCGGCAAATTATTAAGAGGCAAAGTAGCTGTTGAAGAATATGTTTTATTTGAATTAACGAAAGCAACAACCGATCAGCAATTGATTGAGCAGATCAATCAAATTGCGTCTCCTTCAGAAGTTGGTATTATAAGCGATGCAGGTTGTCCCGGCATTGCAGACCCGGGATCGTTGTTGGTTGCATGGGCACANAAGCAGCGNATTCAAGTTGTTCCGCTCCCTGGTCCTTCGTCTATCTTATTGGCTATTATGGCTTCGGGTTTGAATGGACAATCGTTTGCATTCAATGGTTATTTACCGATTGATAGACAGGACCGTAAAAAACGAATTAAAGAATTGGAGCGTATTTCTAAGATGGCAAAGCAAACACAACTATTCATAGAAACGCCTTATCGCAACGATAAAATGCTTGATGACCTCATTGAAGTGTGTGATAAGAGTACGCTACTTACCATTTCTGTTGATTTGACTGGTGGTACGGAACAGATAATTACAAAACCAATATCGCAATGGACGAAAGGGGAGCTTGTTTTGGGTAAAAGACCAACGATGTTCGGCTTTTTAGCGGTGTAAAAAATTATTTCTATAATATAAACTTTTACCGTATTTTTGATTAATTGTAGTAATATCAAAACATAACAACACAATTCATATATGCCTTATTTATTTACATCAGAATCAGTTTCTGAAGGTCACCCGGATAAAGTAGCTGATCAAATTTCGGATGCACTTATTGATCATTTTTTAGCATTTGATCCAAACGCTAAAGTAGCATGCGAAACATTAGTAACGACTGGTCAAGTTGTATTGGCTGGTGAAGTAAAATCTAAGGCGTATTTAGATGTACAGGAAATTGCTCGTGAAGTAATCCGTAAGATCGGATATACGAAATCAGAGTATATGTTTGAAGCGAACTCTTGCGGTATCTTCTCTGCTATTCATGAGCAGTCTGCGGATATCAACCAAGGTGTTGATCGTAAGAAAAAAGAAGAACAAGGTGCAGGTGATCAAGGTATGATGTTTGGTTATGCAACCAACGAAACAAATGATTACATGCCATTGGCTCTTGACCTTGCGCATAAACTTTTAATCGAACTTGCTGCATTACGTCGCGAAGGCAAGCAAATTAAATATCTGCGTCCGGATGCAAAATCTCAGGTAACGCTTGAGTATGACGATAACAACCGTCCGGTTCGTATTGATGCAATCGTATTGTCTACACAACACGATGATTTCGATACGGAAGAAAAAATGCATAAGAAAATTGAAAAAGATATCGTTTCAATTCTTATCCCTCGCATCGTTTCTAAATACCCTAAGTATAAAAAATTCTTTGACGGTAAATCGAAGATTAAATACCATATCAACCCTACAGGTAAATTTGTAATCGGTGGTCCACACGGAGATACAGGTTTAACAGGAAGAAAAATCATTGTTGATACGTACGGTGGTAAAGGTGCTCACGGTGGTGGTGCATTCTCAGGTAAGGATCCATCTAAGGTAGATCGTTCTGCAGCATATGCTACAAGACACATTGCTAAAAACTTAGTTGCTGCTGGTTTATGCGACGAAGTATTGGTACAAGTATCTTATGCAATTGGTGTAGCTAAGCCAATGGGTATTTATGTGAATACATACGGTACTTCTAAAGTGAAAAAGAATGATGGCGAAATAGCTAAGATCGTTGAGAAATTATTTGATATGCGTCCTTACGCTATCGAACAACGTTTGCAGTTACGTAACCCGATCTATAGTGAAACTGCTGCATACGGCCACATGGGACGTAAACCAGAGACTGTAACTAAATCATTCAAAAGCAATGATGGTAAAATCATCAAAAAGAAAGTTGAATTATTTACATGGGAAAAATTAGACTATGTAGATAAAGTAAGAAAAGCTTTTGGTATCAAGTAATATCAAAAATAGATTTTAAATGAAAATCCCTCCCCGATAATCGAGGAGGGATTTTTTATTTAGTGGCTCACAGATTTTTCTTTGAGCTTGGACAGTTGATTTTTTAATATATCATACGAAGCATCGATTGCTTCTTCAAATGTACTTCGTTGCTCCTTGACGACAATTGCATTCCCAGGAATATTCAACTTTATATTTACTACTTTATTCCCTTTAGCATCATTGGTGTCTAACTTAAGGAATACTTCTCCGTCAATAATTGCATCATTGAAAGTCTCAAGTTTGTCTAGTTTCTTTTGAAGGAAATCTAATAGTTTCACATCGGCTGTGAAATGGATGGATTGTACTTGCAGTTTCATACTTTCTAAAATTTAAATTGTAAATGTTACGATTTAGGGTGGGCTTGGTCAAATATTGCTTTTAATTTATCGATGCTGTTATGCGTATATACTTGCGTAGCAGCAAGACTTGTATGACCTAACAAGTCTTTAATCGCATTTAGATCTGCGCCCTTATTTAAAAGATGTGTTGCAAAAGTATGTCGCAACACGTGAGGGCTTCTTTTATCTACGGTTGTGATTTGATCTAAATATTTTTTAACCAATCTGTAAATGAACATTGGATAAGCTTGCTCCCCGTTATTAGTAACGACGAAAAATTCATTATTGTTTCCAAAAGATTCATATTTCTTTTTGGTTGTATATTCTTTGGATAAGGTGATGAATGTATCATGAATGGGAATGATACGTTCTTTGTTTCCTTTACCTAAAACTTTAATTGTTTTTTGGAACAGATTTACATCCGCTGTTTTTAAACCGATCAGCTCAGAGAGACGAATTCCAGTGCCGTACAGCAATTCAAGCACGAGTTTGTCTCGGGTAGAATCAAAAGAATCATCAAATTCAATCTGATCTAAAAGTTTGATCATATTGTCTTCTTCAACAAAAACAGGAAGAGACTTTTTAACTTTTAATGCCCTGATTTTTAGCGTAGGATCTTTAGAGATTACCTCTTTCTTTTGAAGAAAATGATAAAACGATCTTAGGCAAGCAATCTTACGATTGATTGTTTTAGGCATCATTTCCTGATCAACTAACGTAACAATCCAACTCCGAAGCATCGGGTAGGTTGCAAATTCAGGTGTAGAAAATTCGTATGTTGTAAGAAGGTATTCAGAAAGATTCGAAAGGTCGTTCCTGTAGGAAACAGTGGTATGTTTGGAATACCTCTTTTCGACTGATAAATATGTTAAAAATTCATTTACCATACTGTTTTACAGGAATTAATATTCCAGTAAAACAATATAGATAAAATATTTTAATAAACGAAACTAGTCGTTTGAAGCGCCTTCTTGTAATTTAAGACGGTAAGAAGCACGAATTACTTCTTTTCTTAAACGTACTGATTTTTTCTCGTAGTAAGAACGCGCACGAAGTGCTTTTAAAACACCTGTTTTTTCAAATTTCTTTTTGAAACGCTTTAAAGCTTTATCTATCGGCTCGTTTTCTTTGATGTTGATTACGATCATAACAATTCTTTTATTTAATAAGGACTGCAAATTTACGCATTCATTATTAAATAAACAATGCAGAATGTGAATAATTTTATTTTTGTAATGATTTGGCAATCACAATTTTCTGTATTTCAGATGTCCCTTCGCCTATTGTGCAGAGTTTTGCATCGCGATAAAACTTCTCTACGGGGTAATCTTTTGTATATCCATAGCCTCCAAAAATCTGTACGGCTTCATTTGCAGTCTTTACAGCCACTTCTGAAGCATATAATTTGGCCATGGCAGCTTCGCGAGTCATGGGCATGCCTTTCATTTTCATGTCGGCAGCTCTATACGTTAATAATCTGGCAGCTTCAATTTCTGTTGCCATATCTACCAATTTGAAGGATATGCCTTGAAAACTGCCTATTGGTTGGTTAAACTGCTGTCTTTCTTTTGAATATTGAAGTGCTGCTTCATACGCTCCTTGGGCAATTCCCAAGCTGAGTGCAGCAATGGATATTCTACCTCCATCCAATACTTTCATGGCTTGTTTGAAACCATCGCCAACATTGCCTAAAAGCTGGCTTTTATGTACGCGAACATTATCTAATAATAACTCACAGGTTTCCGATGCACGCATGCCAAGTTTGTTCTCTTTTCTACCATGCGTAAGGCCTTCCGTACCTTTTTCAATAATAAAGGCGGAAGAAAACCGCTTATCTTCGCTATCTGCGTGGCGTGCGAGCACAACCACCACGTTCGAAGATTTTGCATGTGTGATAAAATTTTTGCTTCCCGTTAAGATCCAATAGTCGCCATCTTGTTTGGCTATTGTTTTCATGTTACCGGAGTCTGAACCTGTGTTTGGCTCTGTCAGGGCCCAGGCACCAATCCATTTCCCTGTAGCTAAAAGTGGTAAATATTTGGCTTTTTGTTCTTCATTTCCAAAGGCCAAAATATGGCCCGTACACAAAGAATTATGTGCAGCCATGGATAACCCTATGGAGCCACAAACTTTTGAAATTTCTTCTAATGCAGTGATGTATTCAAAATAGCCCATTCCGGCACCACCATACTGCTCCGGAACAAGTATACCCAACAAACCAAATTCACCCATTTTATGAAATAAATCCACCGGAAATTCCTGCGCTTCGTCCCATTTCATAACATTTGGACGAATGTATTTTTCGGCCACATCTTTTGCCATTTTAGCAATTAATAGTTGATTTTCAGTTGGTTCAAAATTCATAATCGATCTATTAAAGATGTAAAAGTCATGCTAACTAATAAGCCATATCCCATTCATGGCAATGCGTTATTTTGTTTGTAAAGTAATCGTGAATTAAAATATCGGGGTTAAATGCCAATAAATCAAATACACTGTTGTCTTTAGAAAAGAAATGCAATGAATAATTTTTCGAACGAAGCTCATTCGTTATGGTTTCTCGGTTGCTTAAATCGTCTTCGAGTACGAAAACTTTTAAAAGTTTAGTATTGGTCATAAGACATCACGGTTAATGGTGTACTAAATTTCAATACGTTAAAAATATATAATAGTTATTTTTGCAAGCCCAGAAGGGGTATATAAGTCTATTATTTTATATCTTGCCATTAAATCTTTTTAATAAAAACAATGAAAATAGTAATCGTTGGAACTGGATACGTTGGTTTAGTAACAGGAACGTGTTTTGCAGAAGTTGGTATCGATGTAATTTGTGTTGATATTGATAAAACTAAAATTGAAAATCTTAATAAAGGTATATTACCCATTTACGAACCAGGTTTGGAAGAAATGGTCGAACGCAATTCGAAAAAAGGGCGTTTGAAATTTTCGACAAATTTAGCAGAAAGCATCATTGGAGCCGAAGTAGCATTCATTGCTGTTGGTACTCCTCCAGGTGAAGACGGAAGTGCTGATTTGAAATATGTACTTGCTGTAGCTTCTGATATCGGTAAGTCTATGCAACAAGCTACAGTTGTAGTTACGAAAAGTACTGTACCAGTAGGTACATCATTGAAAGTGAAGAAAGCCTTGGCGGATGAATTAGCAAAAAGAAATTCATCGTTGCCAGTGTATGTATCTTCAAATCCAGAGTTTTTGAAAGAAGGTGCTGCCATTGATGATTTCATGAAACCCGATCGTATCGTGGTTGGTGTAGATGCTCCAGAGGCTGAGACAACGATGCGTAAGTTATACAAGCCATTTTTGTTAAACGGACATCCAATATTCTTCATGGATATTCCTTCTGCTGAAATGACGAAATATGCAGCAAACTCTATGCTTGCAACAAAAATTAGTTTCATGAACGATATCGCTAACTTATGCGAAATTGTTGGTGCAGATGTTAATTTAGTTCGTAAAGGAATTGGCTCAGATGCACGTATCGGAAATAAATTTATCTATCCAGGTGTTGGCTACGGTGGTTCTTGTTTTCCAAAAGATGTGAAAGCATTGATTAAAACAGCAAAACAAAACGGTTACGACATGCGTGTATTAAGCGCTGTTGAAGATGTAAACGATGATCAAAAATATGTACTTGTTAAAAAAGTAAACAAGTATTTCAATAATGATTTAAAAGGTAAAAAGTTTGGCGTTTGGGGTTTATCTTTCAAACCGAAGACAGATGATATGCGTGAAGCACCATCATTGGTTATCATACCTGAATTACTTAAAGCAGGTGCAACGGTAGTTGCGTATGATCCTGTTGCGATGCACGAAGCATCACATACACTTAAAGATACAATCACATATGCACAAGATCCATTGGATGCATTGGAAGGCATCGATGCGTTGTTGATTGTAACAGAGTGGTCTGAGTTCCGTTCTCCTGATTTTGATGTGGTAAAAAGCAAAATGAAAGGAAAGGCAATTTTCGATGGTAGAAATGTATACGATCCGAAG
>Ga0065715_10000791_pt1 | contig 11349 bp, 8 predicted proteins | sample MisBulReplicate1_FD_59102 | JGI IMG/M metagenome (GOLD analysis project Ga0065715, IMG submission 59102) | Miscanthus rhizosphere microbial communities from Kellogg Biological Station, MSU, sample Bulk Soil Replicate 1 : eDNA_1 v2 (version 2) | ecosystem: Host-associated > Plants > Roots >...
AGGTGAATGCTTTCTTTACCGGCGTGAACCCGGTGATCGATCCGCTTACTTATTCACTTTCCAACGATGGTTTGGGCCCGCTCCACGAATTACATTTGCCAAAAAATCTGCTTCAGGTGCTGGTGGCTGAGATGTTAGTCGGAGCAAGCGAATCAATGCCTTCGAGCAATGAGGCGATCGCGAGAGGCCTCATGCAAAGTTTGGCTAACGCCGAAGCGACCTTCAAATCAACTGAAGGAAACAGCGGTTACGGCACGCTCGAGCAGCTTGTCTCTGCCGGCTTATTCAATAGGGAAATGTTGGAGAAGTATGGTTACAGAATCGAGGTATCTGCCTCTTCGGATAAGTTTCAGATTACTGCAGTTCCCACTGAGTATGGCACGACCGGGAAGCTTTCTTTTTTCATCGACGAGAGTCAGATACTCCGCGGCGGCGATCATGGTGGCGGCGCTGCCACTGCTGATGATCAACCCATCTAGCGGCAGTGACGCCTCAACCCGCTTACAGAGAGACGTGAGGACATGGAAATCTGAACTCTCGATCGATCGGTTAAACGACAAAGGGCACGATCAAGGTCGTGCCCTTTGTCGTTATAGATTATAAATTTCGACCGGCTCGACAGGCTCCGCAAGTTCAAACCCAAACACGCGCGAATAAAAGTAAAGTTCGCCATCCAGTGCGCGCTTAATATTCTTCGCCTGGCGAAATCCGTGTTGCTCGCCTTCGAAGGGCAGATATGCAACCGGAATCCCTTTTGCCCGCAACGCCTCGACCATTGTCTCTGCCTGATTCGGCGGCACTACCTTGTCTTCGAGTCCCTGAAAAAATATCACTGGACAAGACAACCGATCGGTAAAGTTGATCGGCGAGCGCGCTACATAAACGTCCCGCTTTTCGGGATACGGTCCCATGAACCCATCGAGATACCGCGACTCAAATTTGTGCGTTTCTTTCGCCAATGCTTCCGCATCGCTGACACCATAGTGGCTGGCGCCGGCGCTGAACGTGTCGCGGAAAGTCAGTGCGCAAAGCGTCGTGTAGCCGCCCGCGCTGCCCCCGGTAATCATCAGGCGCTTGCCATCGACTTCGCCTTCCTCAACCAGATAGCGCGCGCCATTTGCACAATCGTCCACGTCCACGATTCCCCACTTGTCCTTCAGTCTCTCCCGATAGGCCCGCCCAAATCCGGTGCTGCCGCCATAGTTCACATCCAGCACGGCTATGCCACGGCTGGTCCAGTACTGAATTCCGAGCGTCATCGCCGTGGCCGCTGAGGACGTTGGCCCACCGTGACTTTCAACTAAAAGCGGCGGACGTTCACCCTCGGGCGCGCAATAGTCAGGGTTCTTTGGTGCGTAATAGAATCCGTAAGCAGTTAGCCCATCTTCCGTGGGAAAGCCAATGGCGCGCGGAGTCGAAAGATAGGCCGCGTCAATTTCGAGACTACTGGAACGACGCACCACCTCGAAAGTTCTTTTCTCAAAGTCAAACTTTACGATCGCGGCCGCTTCGGCAGGCGAGCCGGCGCGCATCACTGCCCTTCCCGGCGCGGTGCGCACAAACCGAATGTCGGTGTATGGGCAATCTATGGGTTCAAACTCTTTCGTGCGCGTGCCGATTAGCGCTAGCCGCGAGACGCCATTCTCAATGTATGCGCAAATGATCCGTTCCGCGGATTCGAACGCATATGTCGACAAGCCAAACGCCCATTGTGGCAACGCAAACTCCGCTTCCCTTTCGCATACTATCTCGACGAGTCCGGCGGAATTGAGGCGATAAAGATTCCACCAGCCATTGTGATCGGAAACAAAATAAAGTTCGCTATTCGGCGACCACTCCGGCTGGAAGATCGACTCCGCAACACCGCCGGCCAGGCGCTCACTGGCGACCAATACTCCATCATCACCAAATGTTCCAACCCAAAGCTCGGTACCATCCCAGGGCATGTTGGGATGGTTCCAGGTTAGCCATGCTAGTTTAGAACCATCCGGGCTTATTCGCGGTGATGAGTAAAAATCGTTTCCGGAGGTCAAGATTCGCCCGGTGGTTCCGTCACCACCGAGATCGAGACTGACCAAAGTGTTCACCGCTTCACGGCCGGCTACCGTGTGGTCTTCCCTAACGCAAAGCAAACGTCCGCACGACTTATCGACTACCGGATCGGCGTAACGCATATCGGCGCTGGGCGTGATTGGTTCCGGAGTTTTCCCTCCAATCGCCGCGTAAAGACGCTGATCGGCAAAATTTGAAAAGTAAACTGCGCCGTCCCTGACCGTATAATCCCCACCACCATACTCGTGCACTCGTGTACGCGCATTGAGGGGCGCCGGGTTAATGTCAGATGTCTCTCCCGATGCTTCCAGCCTCACGATCACGCTGCGGCCGCCTTCGGTGGGCCGCATTTCAACCCAATACAGGTCAGAACCGTCCATCATTGGTTGGGAAAGACCAATCGATGCGCTCACGATCAAGTCAGAAGTTATCGGCGACTTCCATGAACCGTACGGCGCCACAAGAGGTTTGGACATAAAGGACTTCTCTCCGTTTTTCTTCGTGTTTTCAAAACTCTCAGACAAAGCCTACTCGCAGACGGCGGAATGAGACTACCTTAAACTCATTGAAACTAGACTGTTACGAAAGGCTTTGGGAAGCTTTTGTTACAGTGTCGTGAAGTCTTTGCAAGGATACTGCAACCACCAGGAATTGGCGCGGACCTAATATGCCGCATCGTTAATTCTCCATGGGAGAACTGAGATAAAGGCAAGGGCGCCGGTCTTGGGGGAGGTCGGCGCCCATGGTCTTTTTAGGCGAGTCCTTTCCAACATCCCTTCCTCTTACCTACGTCCTATCTTAAATCGGTCCAATTATGCAGAACCGCGAGCAGTAGCGAGCGGATGCTCCTCGCATCGTTCGCAAACGGTTCTGATCCTGTGGCAGGTTGATCGTAGCATCCGCTCGCTACCGCTCGCGGTTCTGCAATGTCNGGTTCTTGCGTCAAGGAAACGAGTCTGCGAAGCAGGCTGGTTGAANGGTTTCTTCCAGCCAACGATAAGTTCCGGCTGGGTCTGAGTTGTTAGCTACATAATCTTTGTAGGTGCGATCAAGTCCTCTGATTCTCGTTGACTAACTCTCGAAACGACATCACAATTCGGCACGGACTCGAACTCGTTCCGAAAGGTCTCTCGCCATGCGCCGCTTGCTCGTTAGCTTTATAGCCTTGGGCTTATTGCTGGTTTCAGTTCCACAGCCTCGCTCTCAAACGCAGACATTCCATCCCGTAGTGCGCGGCCGGCGCGGCGTAGTTGCCGGTGGGCACCCGCTATCAGTTGAGGCCGGCTTAAGGATCCTTCAGCACGGCGGAAACGCGGTCGACGCCGGTGTGGCAACGATACTTGCTGCTTCAGTGATTGAGTTTTCTCATTTTTCCTTTGGCGGCGAGGTGCCAATTCTGATCAAACTTCGTGACGGTGGCTCGACTCGGATAAAGGGCCCGCAAACTAACGGCGTGGCCGTGATCGAAGGGATGGGCCAGGCGCCTATGAAGGCGACGCGCGAGTTTTTCGCCAACCGCGTCACTGGGAAAGATCAGGGCGCTGCTCCTGACTCCGCTCGAGCGCAACGAAATGTAGAAATGGCGACGATGGCTGGGGCCAGATCGGGTTTGATTCCCTCCACCGGGCCGCTGGCAGCAACAGTTCCCGCAGTGCTCGATGCTTGTGTCACCTCGCTCGATCAGTTTGGCACTAAATCCCTGGCGGAAGTCATGCAACCCGCAATAGAGCTCGCCGACGGTTTCCCTATTGATGAGTTGCGCGTGCAATACATTAAGACGCGCGCGCCGATCTTTTCGCAGTGGCCGGACGCCAAACGCATTTTTCTTCCGAATGGCGAAGTGCCTAAGGTAGGCGACATTTTTGTGCAGGCAGATCTGGCGCGCACGCTACGCGCAATTGTTGCCGCGGAGAAACGGGGCGCGGTGAAAAGTCGTCATGCCGGACTGGTGATGGCGCGTGATTATTTTTATCAGGGTCCAGTCGCCCGCCGCATTGGCGATTACATGCAGCATAACGGCGGTTTGATTGCAGCCGAAGACTTCGCCCGCTTTCACGCTCGAGTTGGCTTGCCCGTAAAAGCTGATTACCACGGCTATGAAATCTACAAGGCCGGCTTTTGGACACAGGGACCAGCAATGGTCGAAACGCTCAATCTGTTGGACGGCTACGACCTCAAGGCGATGGGCCACAACTCGTCTGACTATATTCACACGCTGACCGAGTCGCTCAAGCTCGCGCTTGCCGATCGCGATCGTTATTACGGCGATCCTGATTTCACCAAGATTCCTACGACAGAATTGTTATCGAAAGACTATGCCGCTTTACGGCGTCCATTGATTGAAAAAGATCGAGCTTCACTGGCACAACAACCCGGTGACCCGCAAAACATGAAGGCCATACTCGCGACCGTGAGCGAAACCCGCGATCGAGTCTCCACTGTTCCCCTTATAGAGCGGGCCAACGACACAACCTGCGTTAACGTAATCGACCGTGAAGGAAACCTTTTCAGCGCCACTCCCAGCGGCGCCTGGCTGCCGGCAGTTGTTGCCGGCGACACAGGTGTGCTGATGGGCCAGCGCTTACAGTCCGCACTCACCGATCCGAAAAGTCCAAACGTGGTTGCGCCGGGTAAGCGGCCACGCATCACGCTTACCCCGACGTTGGTGTTGAGGGGCGGCGAGCCGTTCATGGTCCTCAGTACGCCTGGAGGTGATAATCAGGATCAGGCTCTGCTTCAGGTTTTACTAAACATTATCGAGTTTGGCATGAACCCGCAGGAAGCTGTGGAAGCCGCACGCTTCGACACCCAACACTATGTCAGCTCGTTTGACGACCACGAGTTCCTGGCGGGTTCGTTAAATCTCGAGTCGCGGATTGATGAAAAGACAATCGCGGACCTCAAGGTGCGTGGCCATAAAGTTACTGTGCAATCCGCCTGGGGCACGCTTTCTTCACCGACTGTGATCATCTACAACCCACAAACGGGAGTCTCATCAGCCGGCGCCGACCCGCGGCGTGGGCGTTACGCCGTCGCCTGGTAGGGCAACATAACTGGCCGTCATTTAGTCGAGGGTTGTACCTCGAATGTTTCAACCTCTTCTTCCAGTACGCCCAAAGAATGGAGGCATTTCTGTGAAACGAATTCTTGTTATCGCCTTCTTAACGTTTGCGGCAGCGACGCTGGCGCGAGCCGACTTCGTTCATGCTCATGGAACGGTCCTGTTTGTTGACGAGGACGGAGTGGAAAGACCCTTCGTGCGTGTCCAGGTACGCCTGATGGATTCTGACTCGGACTACGACGAGGAGATCGCCCGCGGGTTCACCGATCACCTGGGCCGCTATAGTCTCTCCGGCTCTGCCGGTGACAGTCCCTGTATTGGTTGTGGTAAGCCTGATCCTTACGTGAAAGTCGTACTTGAGGATCCGGGCCGCGTCGAGGTACACGACATCATGCACTTCACGCGTAACGCCGTGCTCACACCAACCTTTGAGGAGACTGCGGGTGAGATCGATTTCGGAACCCGAACTTTTACCGAAGAGTATCCCGAAGGCATGGCTGCCATCCTCTACGATAAGGCTGAGCACGCTTACAATGCCTTTGTCGCTCTTTCAGGCGACAGCAAAGTCCCCGGCAACGGAGGCGAAGTGGCTATTGAGATCCCGGTAGTACTTTCATTCGGTAGTCCCTATACCACTTGGGACACGATTCATTGGCCCGGTGTAAAGAAGAAGGACTACGGGGCGTTTTACCACGAGTTCGGACATCGCCTGCGTCACGCGATCGACGGCGACGTCGCTCACTTCAATAACGATCTCGTCTGGTATCGCTACGGGCGCCATCACGAAAGAGATGAGGACACCAACCTTGGTTTCGCATTCAACGAAGGCTGGGCCAATTATTTCCGTGATCGACTTCAACCTGACTTCCTGGAGGGTTCCTGGAACGGAGTCAACCAGGGAGACGAGGTCGAGGGACACGTTTCGTACAAGTTGATCTCGCTAGCGGACCACTGCGGCGACTTCAAACCGATGTGGCGAACCTTGAAAGAAAATCCAGGGACCATCCATTCCTTTCCCGAGTTTTACCAGAAGTTCATCGCGCGACATCCACAATGCCGGCTGGACGTCCCGATAGGTGTTTCACACCTACCTGATCCTAAGCGCCGCAAGTTAAAGAATCTGCCAAAAGCGGATTCCTCTGTGCTTGCGGCTCTGCAACAGCAACAGAAAATGCAGATTGATAGTATCGATGCGCGGGCGGCTGCAAGTGTGGTGCGCAACTTTCCCCGAATCCCTGCCTCGATCCGCGCGGCAGATCATGGAGTCATTGAGCGACTCTGGCAGAAACGGCTCCAGTCTGTTCAAAGCGCCGATGAGCGTGCCCGAACGGCGTATAGACGTCTTGTTACCGGTTTGCGGCCCATGAGTCCAGACTCGATCCGCGATGGCAGCTACGAACGCGACGCGCTCACCGCGCGCCGTGCATTCATAAACACCGTCGCCCGGCAGCGTCTACGTGAAGCGCAGGACATTCGACACGAGGTCGCAGCAGAGAAGTTGAAGACTAAGGACGCTGCTCTTTTGTCTTACTTGGCTGCGCTCGACCGAAGGTATGCCCGTCTCGAATCGGAGCTGAAACTCGCGCTGGCGCCAATTGCAAAGAATTCAAAACCGCCGTTGGGCATCTTGCCGCGGTCTTTTTCCGGAATCGCTAGAAACGATCGCTGACCGACAGGTACAATCCATCGCACTAAGTTGACGAGGTAATGAGCTAGTGGCTGACAAACTTTTCCGCATAATTCTGCAAGTCGACGACTTGGATAAAGCCGCTGAGTTTTATGCAAAGCTGCTTGACGATCCCGGCAGACGGATTCCGCGAGCTTCACGACACTACATCGATTGCGGCCCGGTAATTCTGGCGCTCGTCGACGTCACCGCCGGTGGCGAACAAGCGAAACCGCTCCCCGACTATATTTACTTCGCGGTAGGCAATCTCGAAAAAGTCCATGCTCGCGCGACGGAGTTGAACTGCCTTTCTTCGGAGGACGTACATGGCGCCAGCGCCGGCGAAATCGTCGTGCGACCGTGGGGCGAACGCTCTTTCTATGTCGCCGACCCCTGGGGCAACGGGCTTTGCTTCGTCGATGAGAACACGCTCTTCACCGGGCGCTGACCGCGTAAATTAAAAGAAGACACCTTGCTACACGCAATAACGACCTACAGAAGGAACAGAGCTGGGAAACCCCGCATGCGTTTCAAGGCGTGGCTGATCCTCGCCGCTTTATTGTTTGGCGCGAACGGCGCACCGGCAGCTCCCTGCGCGCAAGTGAAAACGCAACCCGACGCCTGGACAACCGCCAGGATCAATGCGCTGGTCCAAGCAGCGCGCAACGCGTTTGAGACTGACAATGCGTTGCCTGTTTATGAAAAGCTGCTGGATGGGATTGTCGTCACAATTCGCGAATGCAATCTCTCCGGGGATAACAACTTCGCCAGACAATACAGAAACTTTCTCGAATTCGTTGAAGCTGCTGGTCTCGAACGGCGATCGGATCATGAACTCGGCTTCCTCGTACCTGACAAACAATACTTCACGGAGACGCGCCAGTTTGTCGGTATTCCCGAATTCCTGCTGGAGCCGACGTTCCTCAAAAACGTCAGCCGCTATGAAACATTAGGGCGGGCAAAGTCTTATCTGCGGCAGCTGAACTCATCCAGAGGCACGGACGAGCAACTTATTTTTTTCAGCTATAAGTCGCGGCACCTCGGTACGCCCGACAACGACAACAGTTACCGCAGGCTTTTAGTCGTCGTTCCTGGCAATGCGGAAAAGGGATTGCCCGACAAGTGGGTGCAATTCGGAGTTACCGATCCGGGCATGCGCGCGCGCGTGCGTAACGTCTCGGTCGTGTCGGCGGTAGCAGCCGCAAACGGTACTTTTAACGCGTACTTCAAAGACTTTTACCGGACCTACCGCCGCGACGGCTCCATCACGGTCGAGGGACGTTGGGAACTCGGCGAGGGTGATGACAACTGCGCAATCTGTCACAAGAGTGGTATCCTCCCAATTTTTCCGGTGAGAGGCACCGTAAGTGCGGTCGAGCAACAGGCGTTGCTCACTGTGAATGAACGTTTCAGAAGTTACGGTTCAGCACGGTTTGGCGGTTACCTCGATGAGCGAAAACTTGGACCCGGACTCAGTTCAGCTACCCAGGAAGATCGGCGGCAACGTTTCGGCCCGGCTTTTGAAAAAACTCCGGCCGCCAAAGCTATGGTCTGTTCGTCGTGTCACAACTCTGAACGATTGGGCGCCCTCAACTGGCCGATGGATAAAGTTCTAATCAAGTCTTACGTTACGGGAGGCCGGATGCCTTTCGGCCAGTCGCTCAGTAGCCGCGATCGTCAACAGATTTACTCAAACTTAATCGAGGAGTACTTCGCGACGGACAATCACAATCCAGGCGTGCTTAAGTCATGGCTGCTCGGGCGGGTGCAATGAGTCTTCCCTCCCGCGCGTGGGGAGTCCTGGTTACGTACTTTCTCAGATTCCAACATGACCACGAATCGCATGGAAGCATTCAGTGATGGCGTGATTGCGATCATCATCACCATCATGGTGCTCGAGTTGCGAGTACCGCATGAAGCAAGCCCGTCCGCTTTGCAACCATTAGTTCCCGTATTGGTTAGCTATGTCCTGAGCTTCATCTACCTGGGTATCTACTGGAGCAACCATCATCATCTGTTGCACGCCGTAAATCACGTTGACGGTCGTATTCTTTGGGCGAATCTTCACTTGCTGTTCTGGCTCTCGCTCGTGCCCTTCGTAACCGCGTGGATGGGCGAGAATCATTTTGCCCGCGTGCCCGTCGCCATCTACGGCGTAGTGCTGTTGGCAGCATCTATCGCTTACTACATCTTGACGCGCGCGCTCATCGCCCTACATGGACGGACATCCACTCTGGCACTCGCGGTGGGAAAGGATTTCAAAGGACAGCTATCAACGGCCATCTACGCCGTAGGGATTCCGCTGGCGCTCTTAAAGTGGTGGCTTGGCTTCGGCCTATATGTGCTGGTGGCGCTTCTGTGGTTGGTTCCGGATCGCCGAATCGAACGCACTCTGGTCGACTGAAGTCTGACTGGCAACCAATGAAGACTCTCAAACAATTCCTACAACGGCTGGCTCGTTTCTTTGGCCTGGGCACTAACGAGACGTCGGATCCGCTTACCAGTCTGGCGCAAAAGATTGAATCTCGAGCCACTCTGGAAACTATTCCGTTGGCTGAATCTCAAAAGCAGGTCCTTTCTGACATCTCGACAAACGCTCGCGACAGTCGTAGTCAACCTGGCGGTAACGCCATCGTCCTTTTCGCCGGTGTCAACCGCACCGGAAAAACCAGCGCGGCCAAAGTGATAGCAGGAGATTTGAAACGAGACCTCTATCGCGTCGACTTGAACAAGCTAGTTAGTAAATACATCGGCGAGACTGAGAAAAACTTGAATCGGCTCTTCGACGCCGCCGAGTCAGCCGGCGCAATTCTCTTTTTTGACGAAGCCGAAGCTCTGTTTGGAAAGCGCGGCGAAGTCAAAGACAGTCACGACCGTTATGCGAACCTTGAAATCAGCTATTTGCTCCAGCGGCTTGAATCTTTCGACGGCCTCGTAATCCTTGGCACCAACAACGAGGAAGATACTCCTGAAAAGTTTCGGCGGCGGATTCGCTTCGTTATGGATTTTCCACCCCCGGACTGATTTGAGCGGTCGAAAATCCCTTGAAAACAGCGCTCAATTAGTGGCATTCTCTCCACGCTAAGCCGAGTCGGAACTGCAAAAACTACTGACAGCTTTACTCTTCACCCAAAATGAAAGGTCCCCCTATGAGAACATCAAAAGCGTTCACCCTGCTCCTGGCAACTTTGCTGCTTACAGTGATTGGCGGTAGCAAAACATCGCACGCTAATCCGCCTGTGCTTCCCAATCCTGTGCTCTACCTGACCTCGACACAAACCTTTTCACAGAACGGCAAAGACTACATCCGCTACATCTACGACGTGCTGAACAAGGATGCTTATCCGGATGCGATGTTCGCCGCTGCCCCGGCCCTACCGCCATGCGGCAAGAACAACAACTCTTCTCGCACCTGGGTAGACATTTTTGATTCGCGCGGCAAACGGCTATATGGGTTTTGCGCTCTGGGCGAGGCTCAGAATCTCAACGGCATCTGGTTTGCGCTCGAAGACGGCGAGGTCCCTCCGAGCTACGTCTACATCGAGATGAACGATCGCCAGACCAACACGAAGTACAAATCAAATCTGGCTGATACGACTTTCTAAAGCATGACCGGCTCCACCTCTCAAGCATGATTTGGCTTGATTGGATTCAATGGCCCGCAATGGCGGTAACCGTAGTTGCGGCGTGGTTTGTAGCGTCTCAGAGGAAATTCAAACGAAACTGGGGATTCTGGCTGTTTCTCCTGAGCAACGGCTTATGGATTGTTTGGGGGTGGCATGATCGTGCCTTTGCCCTGATCTTCCTGCAACTCTGCCTGGCTTTCCTTAATGTCAGAGGATCCATTAAGAATCGCGCGCAATAGATTGAGGGTTATCTAATCTGGATGTCTGCGACCACCGGAAGATGATCTGAAGCTAGAGTCGTAACGATCTTCGGTCGTTTAACTCGTAAACGATCAGAGCTGCGTGTGAAGATGTAATCGATCCGTTTGACGGGCTTGTCGGCGGGGTAACTCAGTCCCGGTTCCTTTAGCTTCGCAACGATCCAGGCGTCTTCGAATTGTTGCCGCATTAACTTATACGCGTCGCCTTCAGGCTCGTCATTGAAGTCCCCCACCACTATCAGCGGCCCTTTAACACCCTCAAGGAACTTCAGCATCTGCTCGGTTTCAAAAACTCGACCGTCTTCAAATTGATAATCGAGGTGAGTGGTCACGAAATTAATGGTTCTACCGGCAAACTCTATTTCAACCCGAATCATTCCGCGCCGCTCAGCTTCTCGCCGGTTCTCATACTTGCGGTGATCGATTTGTTTGATTGGAAAGCGTGACAGAATCGCCACCCCGAATTGACCACCCTGATAATCCAGATTGTGGGCAAAGGCGTAGTTCATTGCTGTTAACTTCGCCAATTCCGCAATTTCGTCTTTGCCCTCGGTGCGTTTAACGCCGCGATCGACCTCCTGCAAGCCAACCAGGTCCGGATGTTCCGCATTTACCACGTCCGCGATCCGCTGAAGATCGAGCTTCTTGTCCATGCCCACGCCTACGTGAATGTTGTAAGTCATC
>Ga0065715_10000866_pt1 | contig 11348 bp, 9 predicted proteins | sample MisBulReplicate1_FD_59102 | JGI IMG/M metagenome (GOLD analysis project Ga0065715, IMG submission 59102) | Miscanthus rhizosphere microbial communities from Kellogg Biological Station, MSU, sample Bulk Soil Replicate 1 : eDNA_1 v2 (version 2) | ecosystem: Host-associated > Plants > Roots >...
CAGCCCGGCGCAACCGTTGATCACACCAAAGTGAAAATTTTGGTAGAGTTCTACGACACCGTGGGTGACAAAGATATCAAGCTCACGAACGCAGATGTGAACTACGAATGGCTGACGCCAAAACACGATTGGACCGAAACGAATCCAGAGGTGCTTTCAGTGAGGTACGTGCGTGCAAAGACGGCTGGCATTTCGCCAGAGTCGTCCCTTTCTGAGGCTGCGGCATCAGTTCGGCCCGGTCAAAAGAGCCGAGGTAAAAGTTCCGCATTAGACAGCGGAAAGCGAAAATACTTGGGCTACATTATCCGGATTTATTACAATGATGACTTGCAAGCGGTCCAGGCAGAACCATCGCGGCTTTTGCAACATTTCCCGCCTTCGAAGAGTACGTCGGCACCATGATACGATTGGTCATTATCGTCCCGGAAGTGGCATGAGCCTCGCCGCAATCTGCATGCGAAAACTAACGCGTGTTTTCATGTGTTCTGGTGTTCTGTTTTTTGCCGCCACAGCGCACGGGCAAATCCAAGTGGAGCTGAAATTCAAGCGATTGCAGTACATCGCTTACGAACCGGTGGTGGCGACACTTGGAATTACCAATTTGGCGGGACGCGATATTGAGCTTCGCGACGCCGATGGGCAATCATGGCTGGGATTCGAGATAACTGGAAGCGAGGAGCAGCCGATAGCGCCGCTCAGCGGTGAAAATGCACAGCCGCCTTTGAAAATTGAAGCCGGACAGAGAGTCACGCGACAGATTGATCTCGGTCCGCTTTATTCCGTGCACGATTTCGGCGCCTATCACGTGCGGACGCATGTTTATTTCGCGGACCTGGCGAAATTCTTTTACTCTCCAACGCGCGTTTTCGAAGTGACCGACGCGCGGCCGATCTGGCAACAAACAGTGGGAATTCCGGGCGGCGTCGCCGCGTCCGGGGAAGTGCGGACGTACTCGCTGCTCACCAACCGATTTCCGGACCATACCTCCGTGTACGTACGCGTGCAGGACAAGGACACAGGAATTGTGTATGCGACTTATCCGTTAGGCCGAACGGTTGCTTTCGAGCAACCGCAAGCGGAGATCGATCGCGTCAATCAATTGCATGTCTTGCATTGCGCGGCACCGCGTGCCTGGTCGTATTCGCGAATCGGCCTAAACGGCGAACTGCTCGAGCACTCGTCGTTTATGGAGACCAAAAGCCGGCCTCGCCTCGTCCATTCTGGCAACGGCGAAGTAGCAGTCCGCGGCGGTATGATCGAGACGCCAGCGCAGACCTCGCGCAGTAGGGCACCGAAACTTTCCGATCGCCCGCCGGGTTTGCCTAAGGAAGATTAGTGATGGCGACAAATTTTTGCCGGCTCAACTTTTTTTTGTCTTTGCTGATCGCGCTTCTGGCATGCGGCAATTCCCATGCGGCATCTGGAGACAACAGCGGGCTGCCAACTGTAGTCATCGATGCGGGACATGGGGGTCATGATCGCGGCGGAATTCCCGGCCAGAGGATCGCGGAGAAAGACATGAACCTCGACGTGGCACAGCGCCTTAGAAATGTTCTGGCCTCTAACGGCTATCGGGTAGTGATGACGCGGGACAGCGATGTTTTTGTTCCGTTGCCAACACGAGTTGCGATCGCCAACTCCTACCGCAACGGCATTTTCGTATGTGTCCATTTCAATTCGACGCAACGGAGGGGCGCGGCTGGCATAGAAACATATTTTTACGGCCGCGATAGCTTACCGCTCGCCTCAGCTGTCCATTACTATGTCGCTGGCGGCGCACCTTCGTCTAATCGTGGGGTACGGCGCCGTGGTTACTATGTTCTGCGAAAAACGAACGTTCCCGCAGTGCTCGTAGAATGCGGCTTTCTTACAAACCCAACCGAAGCTGCATACGCCCAAACGGCTTCTTACCGGCAAAAACTCGCAGAAGAAATTGCAGCCGGTGTCCGCGGTCGTAATTCGGTGGGCAGTGCCCGCTCAACAACGCGAGTGGCGACGAGCGAAGCCATCCCGATGCAACCGTACATGGATCAAACCAAAGTGACGTCATCGAAACAAGGTAAGTCCAAACGTTCACATAAAAAAAGCGCGCGGAAAAAGAAAAGCTCATCGAAACGATCCGGTTCAGAAGCACGCTCGGGCTCAACCAACCGGGAGGGCTGACTTGGATCTGCCGATTTTGACTTCGGCGCAGATGCGAGCCGCGGAACAGGCCGCCTTCGCGAGGGGGGTGCAAGTTGAAGCTTTGATGGATCAAGCAGGCGCCGGTGTCGCGCAGACCGTCGCAAAGTTTTTTGCGAACCCCGGCAAGTGCATCGTGTTCGCAGGAAAAGGTCATAACGCAGGCGATGCGCTGGTTGCTGCGGAAGTTCTACGTAAGCGCGGATGGAAAATCGAAGTCCGGCTCGCGTTCAAGGAGGACGATTGCAGCGAGTTGACACGCAAAAAACTGCAAGCACTGCGCGCGGCGGAAAGTGGGAGGGGCCTTAGCGCCCCGACTGTCGGGACATTAAAGTCCCTCCCACATTTGATTATTCTTGATGGCCTGCTCGGTGTTGGCGCGAGGCCACCGTTGCGCAAACCAATACGCGCTGCCTGCCGTTCCATCAATCAGTTACGGTCCAAAAATGGTGCCTATGTGTTTGCTGTCGATCTGCCAACAGGGCTCGATGGCGACTCAGGAAAAGCAGATCGTGACTGCGTAATTGCGGATTTTACCGTCACGATTGGATTTGCAAAGACAGGGCTGATCGCGGATGACGCGCTGAACTACGTCGGCAGACTTGAAGTTGTGCCGCTGCATGAGCTGCATGGCCCGGATAAAAAGGCTAAAGAAATCATCGCAGGTCCGCCGGCTTTTCGCGGGTTGCTCCCGAGACGGGAATACGGCGCGTACAAAAACCAATTTGGTCGCATTGGCGTCGTAGCTGGCTCCAAAGGATTTATCGGCGCTGCCCTGATGACGTCGCAGGGCGCGTTGCGAGCAGGCGCAGGTCTGGTGGAAGTTTTTGTTCCCGAAGAAATCTACGAGATCGTGGCCGGCGCCGCGCCGATGGAAGCGATGGTCAAGCCGCTCCAGTCTTATCGCGACCTGCTCAAAGAAAAAACGGATGTCTGGGCCCTGGGGCCAGGCCTTGGAACATCACGCGCAGGTGAACTTCTCGAACTAATTGAGAAGGCAAAGCAACCAATGGTGGTGGATGCCGACGGACTCAACATACTCTCGGAAAAAACCTCAGTGCTGAGGCGTTGCAAAGGAAAACGACTGCTCACACCCCACCCGGGTGAGATGAAACGCCTTTTCCCAGGCCAGAAAGAGTCGCGCGCCGACACAGCAAGGACGTTCTGCCACCGTTTTCCAGTAACACTTTTGCTCAAAGGCAGTCGCACCATCGTGGGCGAACGTGATCGCCCATTGAGCTATAACGCGACCGGCAACCCTGGAATGGCTGCTGGCGGAATGGGCGACATTCTTACTGGTGTCTGTGCTGGCTTGATGGGACAGGGTTTGTCTCGATACGACGCGGCGCGAGTTGGTGCGTGGTTATGCGGGCGCGCCGCGGAAATCGCAATTTTCGGGGGCGGCCAAAGCGAGCAATCGTTATTGCCTCGCGATATCCTCGATCATCTTGGCGAAGCGTTTAATGAATTGTAGGGCGTCTGGGTCAGACGCCGGAATGTTGGCGTTTCACAGAAACGCCCTACAATTTCTGCATTAGAATTCAACACAGACGGAAGTTACGGCACAGTGAACCTGCAAACCGAGCAAACACAGTACGAGCCGCCAAAAACTGAGACGGCCTGGAGCCGAATCAAAAAGGCGCTGGGCCCCCTCGCGGTAGTGGGCGTGGTGATCGCAAAGTTTTTCGCAAAGCTCAAGTTCGTTCTTCTGCCGCTCCTGAAATTTCTTCCACTCCTGCTGAAGTCCGGCGGCACGATGCTGTTGATGATCTGGGTCTATACGCAGTTGTGGGGTTGGCAATTCGCGCTCGGGTTTGTTCTTCTCTTACTCGTACATGAAAGCGGCCATTTGCTGGTCGCTAAAAGATTTGGGCTCAAGGTCGGCGCTCCCGTTTTTATTCCATTCATGGGCGCGTTCATTGCGCTGAAGGAAGCGCCGCGCAATGCCTGGATAGAAGCATGCGTCGGGATCGGTGGTCCCATGCTGGGAAGCTTGGGCGCGCTTCTTTGCAACGTTCTGGGTGAACTGTTCGCCGCACCAATATTCATCGCGCTCGCGTGGTTCGGATATTTTCTGAATCTGTTTAATCTTACGCCAGTCGGAATGCTGGATGGCGGACGCATCGTGACCGCGTTGTCTCGCTGGCTTTGGTTACCAGGACTCGCCGTGCTGCTTTGGTTCGGGTGGAAGTATCCGAATTTCATTATTTGGTTGATTGTGCTGTTGTCGCTGCCGCGAATCTACTCGCTATTCCGCAAACGAACCGAAGAAGAACAGCGTTACTTCGAAGTTACGCCCTCCCAGCGATGGATAATGTCGATACTTTATTTCGGACTGATTGCGGTTTTACTCTTCGGAATGCACGTGGCACAGCAGGATTTAAACAAACATGGTGTGCGCTCCCACGGCCACGGGCAGGACATAATCGTGCAATAGGCGCTCAGGACTGACGGCTTCCCAGCCGTCAAGTGTTTTCCATCGACGGCTGGGAAGCCGTCGTTCCTTCGTTCGCCGCAAAGACTTTCTCCGGTTCAAGTCCGATTCTTTGGAGAATTGACCTGAAACGTTTGTCCGGACGAAGCGGCGCAAATTCCGGAGCAATGCCAACGCCGTGCAAGGTTGACGAGCGCTGCTCACACGCGCGTTCGAGATCGCGAATTGCGTCGTCATACGCGCCAAGGATTACATGCACGTGCGCAATGCCGTCACCGGGTCGATAACCCCAGCCTGCGACAGCTGTATTGAGAGTTTCCAGCGCCTCCTTGCGCCGCTTCATGCGAGCGTAAGTGATCGCCAGGCCAAACCCCGGCCTCCCCGTAAACTCTTGTGCCTTTTCGTAGAGCGCAATTGCATCATCGAAGCGTCCCATCTCGCGATACAGCGCTGCGAGCGCCGGCTCGCCCCAATGGGCAAATGTCGGGTCAAGCTGGAGCGCGCGTTCGCCAGCCGCGGCCGCTTCGTCGTACAACCCAAAGTACCGATAGAGCTCGCAGGCGAAGTTGTTCACCCACAGTGATGCCGGGTCGATTCGCGACGTGCGTTGCAAATATCCCAGGGCTTTGTCGCGATCGCCGCGGGCGGCATAGAACGCCGCAATGAAATAATTTGATGGTGTGGAGTTTGGGTCAATTTCCACCGCGCGCTTGAATTCCGCTTCGGCGCCATCGAGGTCCCATTCGAGAATGCGTTTCGCCTCCGCGAGGTACACATGCGCTTCGGCTTCCTCATCGTTCAGTTGCAGGGCGCGCACAGCAGCGTCGCGAACTTTTGGATAAGCTTCGAGCGGCGGCAGATAGGAATCCGCCAACCACAACCACGATTTCGCTATGCCGGTCCACGCGCGGCTGAATTTCGGATCTTTCTCGAGCGCCTGCTGGAAAAATTCGAGGCTTTTGCGCAACGCTTCCTCGGTGCTTTTATCTGAATAAAAGAGACCCTGCAAATAAGCATCGTAGGCATCGGTGCTCCGGGACGCAGGCGGCGACGATATCGCCAGTTTGAGCTTGAGCGTATCGACAATAGCGTGGGTGATCTCATCCTGTAGCGCGAAAATTCCATGTATTTCGCGCTCGTAGGTTTCAGACCAGACGGTAAATCCATCGGATGCGTCAATCAGTTCCGCCGTGATCCGTACTCGATTGCCGTCGCGCCGAACCCTACCCTCAAGCACGTGCTCGACGTTTAGCCTGCGCGCGATTTCGCTGAGCTCGGTTTCTTTGTCCTTGAACCAAAACGAAGATCTCCGCGCGGCGACACGCAACCCATTCACTTTCGCCAGCGCTCCGAGAATTTCTTCCGCGATCCCGTCGCTGAAGTAGGCGTGATCTCTCGCCGGACTCAAATCGGTGAAAGGCAAGACAGCAATTGATTTTTCGATTGAGTTTCCGGACCGTTCAATTTCGGCGGCGATCTCCGGCTTTGCCTCTTCTGTTCGAACGATTCCGTGACGTGTGAAATCGTAAATCCATGCAAGAACGAGAGCGATTGGAAAACCCAGCATGATAGCGACGATGACCAGGCGCTCGGTCCAGTTTGGAATTTCGAAAGGCGGAAAAACCTGCGTGACGACCTGGATCAGCAGCCAGCCCACGACCGCGTACGTGACCGCCACGCTATAAACTTTTCTGCGTTTTAGCTCACCAAAAAATTTTGTCAGATTCACTGCTTAGTCGGCTATCCGAACTGGTATTTGTTCACTATTGGCAATCAACAGATTTGACCGTTGACAGCAACAATGCCGCGCTAGTATCTATAATGAACTCAACGAGCAACGACGGCGAAAAGATGGAAAGGCAGATGTGGGAAGACATTAAGGCGAAGAATTGGAAAGCGGTAGAAGGTAAAATCGCTGATGGTTTTCAGTCCGTCCATCCGGATGGAGCACGCAATCGGGCCAATGAAATATCTTTGATCGAAAACCTCAACTTGGGTCAGGTAGAGTTTAACAATTTCAAATCGACCACGAGCGGCGACGATATTGTCGTCACCTACATGATTTCAGCGCAGGAGACGATCGATCTGGAGCAATTACCGACCAAGCCCGCTCCGCGCTTGAGTGTCTGGAAAAAAGGAGCGAGCGGCTGGCAATGGATTTGTCACGCTAATCTCACCCCAATTCCTTAGGCGCGACAATTCACAAGCGAAGGCGCGTGCACACCCCAGACGGTGAGCTCATCCGCTTCATCCGCGTAATCCGCGGTTAGAAACTTTTATCTCGGCGCGGGCGAGGCGGCGAGTTTTTCGAAACGCGGATCATTTCGGAGCGGATCGAACATTGGATCGAGCCGGAGCAGCGCAGAAGTAAGCGGCACGTTCGCAGCTAGTGGGCCTGTATACGGTATCGAGAGTAGTTTTTGTAAAGCGCCAATGGCGCGGTCGGGTTCCCCCATGCGCGCTGCCACCCGGGCGAGGATTTCGATCGAAAAAGGACCAATCAGCGCATCTTTCTCGGTTGGATTGGCTGCGATGGACCGTTCGGCCAGAGCCAAGCCGGCGGCTTTGTCACCAAGGGCGATATTGGTCAGCGCGAGATCTCCCATTATTATAAAATTTTCAGGCTGTTCCTTGAGGAACGACTCAAGCTCGCTGCGTGCCTGTCGCCAAGTTTCCTTGGCCGCAATGTGGTCGCCGGCAATTTCTTGCGCCCAGCCTAACCAAAAGCGCAGTTCGTCATTGTAAAATCCCAACGTCGGATCAGGCTTGGCAAGTATCTCCTTTAGCCGAGGGATGACTTCTGCCGGGCGGCGCTCCAAGATTGCTTGGTAAACTTGTGTTTCCAAAGCGTTGGTGTTTGCGGCAGTCGGGTGGAGCGGAGCAAGAACCTTCGAGGCACGGGACAGGTCGCCCTCGGCTTGTGCAATACCCGCCTTTAGCGCCAGTGTATCTGTGTCGTCCGGTGTAATATTGAGGACCTGATCAAGCTTTCGCAGCGCTTCGGGAAAACGACGAACGGCAATGTAGAAAAGTGCTTGCTGAGTAAGCAGGTTAAGGTCGCGCGGGTTCAGCCGCACGGCTTCATTGAAGTAGGCCTCGCTCTGCTCCCAGTGGCCTCGCCTTCGCTCAACATAGGCGAGCGATTCAGGAATGCGGCTGCTATTGGGCAAGAATTGACGTGCTTGCTCGAAGAAACGCACCGCGGTGTCGTAATCCGTTAGGCAATAGTAGTGGTAATATCCCTGCGCCAATACAGTCTCGCCGAGATTGGGCTCAAGGGTGAACGCCGTTTCGGCTGCCTGCCGTGCCTCTTCTCGAAGGGCAACCGTTGGTTGAAGGCTTTGAGTCCAGTAACCGAGGGCATCGACGTATGAGAGCCGGGCCCAAGCAAGAGCGAACTTCGGATCCAGGCGCACTGCTTCCCTAAGATATTTCTGTGCTTCCAGGGAGTTGGCGGTTGTGCTTTGCGCCTTTAATGAATAAGCCAGACCACGCAGATAGGCATCGTACGCATCAACGTTGTCTGTCGGTTTGGCGGCAATGACTTGTTCTTCCCGACCGCTGAGGTGCACTCGCAACTGATCAGCAATGGCTTTGGCCACTTCACTCTCGACCGAGAAGATGTCGGTCAGTTTGCGATCAAAGGTATCAGCCCAAAGATGGGAATCATTGGCTGCTTTAATCAGCTGCACGTTCACGCGTACGGCATCACCGCTCTTTTGCACGCTTCCTTCCAGAATGTGGGCGACGCCGAGTTGTCTGGCGATCTCGGGCAGATTTTGCGGCGCGCTTTTGTAATGCTGCGTGGACGTGCGCGAAATGACCTTCAGATCGGCGATCTTGGATAAGCGCGTCAGAATCTCATCCTGTATGCCGTCGGCAAAGTAAGCGTTGGCCTTGTCGCTACTCAGATTTTCGAACGGAAGTACCGCGATCGATTTCTCCAAAATCACTGCCGGTGTCGACGCTGTCGAAGAAGGCGGCGCTTTCGAACTAGACCGATGCGAGAAAATGTAAAATCCTGCGACGATCCCAGCCGCAGCAATGATAAGCGGGACTATTAATACGCGTGACCGTCGCACGACCTTCGCAGTGAATGCCGCAACGGCCGGAGCAGCGCCACCCGAAAGCAATCGCTTCACGTTTTCGGCAAACACCGCGAGCGTTTCGTCGCTCGCCAGCCGCGACCATTGCCGCTCGCGAAAGCCGTCCGGCACGCGGGCCCCCGCTTCAGGCGTGTCATCGATCAGCACCGGTAGCAGGAACGCCTGGTCATGGGCCATAAGGTGCGAGCGGTCGATCGCGAGTTTCCATTCCAGCCGGAAATAGCCTTCGCTGCGCGCGTTCGTGTTCGTCGAGATCACCGGCACAAACAAGGCGCATTCTTTTATCTGCTTGCGAATCGAGGCATCCCACGCGTCGCCGCCGCGCAGCTCGTTCCGGTCGAACCACACCTCGAGCCCCGCTGCGCGCAGCGCGTCGCAAATGCGCTGGACGGTTTCCGCGTCCTGCGACGCATAGCTAAGGAAAACAGCTTTGGTGGATTCGCTCATGGGTCCAATAATCGAGAATAACGCGGCGATGCCCGATCCGGCAACGACTCCTATATAGCGTTGCCAGAGAAAAAGGCAGTGAATCTCTAGGGACTCACGTTGGAGCCGGTGATTCTTAAATGCCGCGCCAGCAAACGCCGTCTTGGTAGCTAGAAACGTGGGAGAACGGCGTTGGGTTTCGCAACACTTATCAGGTGTTCAATCAATGTGAGAGAATGCAGTCGGGTTCGAAGGCCTTTATGAGATCTTCAATCACCAGGAGCGCCGGACCCGAATTGCCTGATGGATACTGGAGGACGTAAATTCGACCACGGATCGAATCAACGGCCATAGGTCCGCTCGGCCTTACACCAGCCGGTAGGAAGAACGTGGTAATCACGGCGCCTGTCGACCCGTTTCTAACTTGTATACTGCGCCCAGCCGGGTTCGTTATGTAAAGGTAATTGAACGCTGTGTTGATGCCAATGCTACCGGGGGCATAGGATAACGGCACGGTTCTGAGGATAACCTCGGGATCGGGTGCGCCGTTTATGATCTGCAAATTGTTTGTACCATCAGGGACGGCATAAAGCTTGTTCGTGAGAGCATTGATGGCTAGCACCCTGCCGAAAGCGTTATTGGTCACTGCAAACGTTGTTGGGTTTACCCTTTTCGAGAAATAGGGGCCGCTGCACCCAGGTTGGGCCGCTAAATAGAGCCTGCCATTAGCGCTGTTCGCGATGATACCTGCCATTACGCCACCCGAAAATATCGGGCTGGAAGTTGCGTATGTGCTGGCATCGATCGCGAAAATCGGATCATTGCAAGGGCCACATTGGGCGCTAGCCCACATGCGGTTGTAATGAAAGTCATAGTTTGTTTGGATCGGGCAGTACCCGAGGGGAACCGTGGTTACGACGCCATTAGTGTGACCATCGCGAACAATGACGCTACCTTGGTAGATGGTTGCAGCCCAATAGCGGCTCGTCTTATTGTCGACACTCACTCCTTGCCCGTAGCCGACGTCCGTAATTACGAATGTCACTCCGTCAATAGCAGTGACTTCGATGTCGGTGTTAGAAGAAGGATTTCCGGCAGTGTAGATCTTGTTGAGCGCCTCATTTACAGTAAGTGACCCCCAAGCATTTGATTGGAGGGGTACCGTACGAAGAAGCTTAAATTTCGGCGGAGTTGGTGTTGGAGTGGGAGTCGGAGTTGCCTGAGCTACTGGTTGCAAAGCAACTGCAAGGGCGACGAGTGCTGCTGCCGGTACGGTGACGAAAAGAACACGACGCCACAAAGGCGAGCGGCTACGCGAATTTCTCATCGCCGGAATTGTACTCATTAATTGAATCGGCTGATACATATGGACTCTTCTCATCCGGTGCTTTACCTACGATTAAAGGTCTGAAAAAGGGGAGAGGGCCCCAAGATGAGCGTTCTTGCGGGGGGATTCAGATCCATTCGACGGCGGAGATTAACCTCCGGCGTCGATCTTGTCAATAAAACCCAATTTCCCGGCCGCTTGCGATGCACCGAACTGCGTGCTTCCGCGAACTATTTCGTTGAGCCTTCGCAACTGCTCGCATTGCTCATTAATGAGCAATTTCAAGTAACGGATCAAGTCCACGAGTAAGACGTGACCAATCTCCAGCTGAATATCGGATTCAGCGTCTGCAGGCATAAGCGTTTAATCTAGGGCAATCACAACTTTGTAAGCGTGGGGCCGTCTTGCTTCGGCGAAGAATTTTTGGGATTCACGGGGACGACTGGGTGAGCAATTTCTGAAACCGCGGATCACTTCGCAGAGAGTCCCATTCCCAGCGATATTTCAGGTCGTTGATCGTGATGCTGTAATCGGCGCTATCGACCGCGCCAGCCGTCTTTAGCAATCGCTCAATGAGTGGCAGCGCCAGATCCTTTTCTTCGACGCGAACGTAGATCAGCGCGAGATAAGCATTCATGATTGAGCCGTCGAGGGCATCCTTCGATTCCGGCAGGAGTTCGACTGCACGGCGGCCTTCGCGAATGGCGTCATCTTTGCGTCCCATAAACGCGTACAACCAACCTAGAATTGCGTGCCGTTCCGCGCTCGCCGGCGCTTCTTTCACACTGGCCTCAAACGCGGGTCGCGCCAGTTCGAAAAACTTCTGAGCATTTACGGTGTCGCCTTGTGCCAGGTAAACGCAGGCTTCAAAGAA
>Ga0065715_10089303_pt1 | contig 11344 bp, 5 predicted proteins | sample MisBulReplicate1_FD_59102 | JGI IMG/M metagenome (GOLD analysis project Ga0065715, IMG submission 59102) | Miscanthus rhizosphere microbial communities from Kellogg Biological Station, MSU, sample Bulk Soil Replicate 1 : eDNA_1 v2 (version 2) | ecosystem: Host-associated > Plants > Roots >...
AGGTATAATCCAATCACGGACACATGGACAGCCACCAGCACGACATACACCCCCTCTGTCCGCTCCGATCACACTGCAGTATGGACCGGCAGTGAAATGATTGTCTGGGGCGGACAGTATTCTAACGGTCAAAATACTCAGTATTTGGATACCGGTGGGAGATACTGCGGGCAATATCCAACACCAACGCCAACACCTACACCTACTGCCACCCCAACCTTTTGGGTCACTAACACCAACGACAGTGGCCCAGGCTCCCTGCGTCAAGCACTCATAGAGGCCATCGACGGCGATACGATTAACTTTGCAGTTACAGGCACGATTGGATTAACCAGCGGTGAATTGCTAGTTGCCAGAAGCATCACGATCGCTGGACCAGGAGCTGAGAACCTTGCGATTAATGGCAACAACCAAAGCCGCGTCTTCCACATCGCTCCTGGCGAGACCGTCACCATTTCCGGTCTGACGATCACCAACGGCCAGGCTAACGCTAGCGGCGGAGGTATCTACAATGACCACGCAGTGCTGACACTCAATAATTGCATCATCAGTGGCAACTCAGCAAGCGGCAACGCCGGCGGTGGTATCCACAATGACGGAACAAACATTGGTCATGCAACCGTGCAGATAAACAACTCTGTAATTACTAACAATTCCGGCGGCATTTACAACGACGCGTTGCAGGCCGGCACTGCAACATCAGTAATCACCTACAGCACACTTTCGAACAATGGCCCTGGCGAGGCTATTAACAACCACGCGTGGTCTTGCACATTTTGTGGAAACGGGACGACAAGCGTTCAAATAACCAACACTTCGATTACAAGCAATACGGGCGGCGCGATCTATAGCGACACCGGACGACAAAATTGTGGCGGTTCTTGCCCCGTCACAATCTCAATCACTAACAGCACTATCAGCGGAAATAGCGGTGGAGTGCACAACTCGGTTCTGTCGGACGTAGTAGTGAGTAATAGTACCATCAGCGCCAACGGCTCCGGCATTGACAACGATAACGGTGCACTTGGAGCGAGCGTTTATAATACTACTATGAGCAATAATGGCGTGGAGATCCGGAACTTTAACTCTCCAGTCGTAGTGGCCATTTCAGACACGATCTTCAACGTCAGTCCCGGAGGACATAGTATTGTTAATGATTTCGGCACAGTCACCTCTTACGGCTACAATATTAGCAGCGACGATGGTGGCGGCTATTTGAATGGCACCGGCGATCAGATTAATACGAATCCGCGGTTAGGTCCGTTACGAAACAATGGCGGTCCGACGTTCACACATCAGTTGTTACCCGGCAGCCTAGCCATTGATACGGGGGATCCGAATTTTACGCCGCCGCCTTTGTACGATCAGCGCGGTCCGGGTTTTCCTCGAGTCGTAAACGGTCGCATCGACAAAGGTTCCTTTGAAGTGCAAGGCCCCTCGGCCACGCCAACACCAACATCCACAGCGACACCTACACCCACACCTACGGCTAGCGTAACAGCAACGGCTACACCAACAGCTAGTCAGTCGCCAATTCCAACAGCAACATCTACAGCGAGACCTCCACCGACCGCCAGACCGCAGCTGACACCCAGGCCGCGCCCTACGCCACCACCGCGCCCATAACTATCGGTAAAAAGAAACACACCGCTCAATCGAAGTTATGAAAAGGTACATAAACACAACCATTGAACCGCATCTTCTTCGAGGCGCGTTTTACCTGCTCCTGCTGCTGCCTGTGTGCCTGATCCCATTTGCGCTCGCCCAGCGGACCACCGCTAAGGGAAACCGCCCTGTAACCACGATCACGGTCACTAACGGAAACGACAGCGGCCCTGGCTCACTGCGGCAGGCGCTCGCACAGGCGAATGACGGCGATACGATTAACTTCGATCCCGCTGTAAGCATGGTAACGCTGACCACGACCGAGCTCACCATCTCTCAGAGCATTACCATCAGCGCTTCACCGCAAATGGTCACAGTGCAACGGGGTTTCCAGGCACCCGAGTTCCGTATCTTCCATGTGATGCCCGGTCATAGCATGGAAATCAACGGCTTAACCATCTCTGGCGGTCGCATTACTGACGATAACGGCGGTGGTATCCTGAACGACAATTCAACTCTGACGATCGCTCATTGCACGGTCAACGGAAACGCCATTATGAGTGCCAGCGCCGCGAATCTTAGTGGGGGCGGCGTCTATAACAGTGGAACGATGACGCTCAATCAGGTCGTCGTTAACAATAATTTTGCTGCTTTTGGTGGCGGCGGCCCAAATTATCCAAGCGGAGGCGGGATCTCCAACACCGGCACCATGATCATTATTGCCGGGACGGTTCAATCGAACCTGGGCTTTTGGTCCGCCGGTGGCATCTACAATACTGGCATGCTGACCATTACGGGCAGCACGATCATAAACAACCAAACCGGCGACCCTGGTCACTTTGGCGGGTCTGGCGGCGGAATTATCAATGATGGAACAATGACGATTCAGGACAGCACCATCAGCGGAAACACAGCGCGGGGGGGCGATCTTCAGGGTGGTGATGGTGGCGGTATCTCCGGTAACAACAATACCATCATCAACAGTACCATCACCGGAAATAGCGCTCTGCACGGGGGCGGGGTTGCTGGCGGTGGTAACATCGCTCACACCACCTTCAGCACTAACTCGGCTAGCCGAGACGGCGGCGCTCTCTACCTAACCAGCCCGCTCGAGCTTGGGAACACGATCCTAAAAGCAGGCGTCTCGGGCGCCAACATCTTTAATAATGGCGGCAGCCTTATCACTCATGGCTACAACGTTTGTAGCGATGATGGCAGCGGTTTGCTGATCGGTCCAGGCGACCAGATCAATACCGATCCGATGTTGGGCCCGTTGCAGGACAATGGTGGGCCAACATTCACCCACGCTCTGTTACCGGGCAGCCCGGCCATCGACGCAGGCGATCCGAACTTTACTCCGCCGCCTGACTACGATCAGCGCGGGCCCGGATTTGTTCGGGTGTTCAACGGTCGGATCGACGTCGGATCGTTTGAGGTGCAACCAACGCCTACCCCAACGCCAACCCCCACACCGACTGCGACGGCTACTTCCACAGCTACTGCGACTCCCACCATAACGGCGACAGCGACTCACACGCCGACTGCAACGCCGACAGTGACTATAACAGTCTCTCCAAGTCCGACACCAACGCCAAGCGAAACGATTCCACCGGTGCGAACGACGCCAACTCCTCGCATTCGGCCCACTCCAGCACCGCGCCCATAACTTATGCTTATGAAAACGAACATTAGCCTCCCCATAAGAGCGCATGTCCTTCGAGGCGCGCTTTACCTCCTTTTACTGCTGGCCATCTCCCTGATCCCATTCGCGCTCGCACAGCGGATCACCGCTAAGGGAAAGCGGCCTGCCACCACCATCACAGTCACCAATACAAACGACAGCGGCCCTGGCTCATTGCGTCAGGCGCTGGCCGACGCTAACGACGGCGATACGATCAATTTTGATGGATCGCTCAAAGGGCAGACCATCGCGTTGACTAGTGGCGAGCTTGTAATTGATAAAAGCATCACAATTACCGGCCCCGGTTCGGATCAACTCGCCGTGGGTCTAAACATCCCCCAATACCACTTCCGGGTCTTCCATGTGATGGCAAGCCCCACCGTCACAATTGAGGGGCTCACGATCGGGCCAAGCTTATTCTTTTACGGCTGTGGAATTCTGAACGACCAGGCGACCTTAACAATCAACAATTGCGCTGTGACAGGGAATAATGGCCAAACCTTGGGTGCTGGCATTTCCAACGGCGGAACACTGACGATCAATAACAGCAGCATTAGTGGTAACCACTTGGAGTATCAAGGGACTGGCGTTGGCATCGCAAGTGGTGGGACGTTAATCATCAACAATAGCATCATCCACGACAATTTTGCTGGGAAAGGTCAAACAGACGGCGGCGGCATCTACAGCTCAGGGATGCTTGAGATCACCAACAGCACAATAGACGGCAACTCAGTTGGCGGCCCTGGAGGCGGAATTTATAACACAGGAGCTGCGATAATCACTAGCAGCACTATCAGTGGAAACTTTTCCGGCGGCGGTTCCCCGGGCCCTCAAAATGGGCCCGGTCATGGCGGCGGCATTTTGAACGGCGGAACACTGACGATCAGCAACAGCACTATTAGCGGCAATTCGGCGTTGACCATTAACCAAGCGCCTGGACGTGGAGGCGGCATCGGCAATAGCGGTTCGCTCCACATTGCCAACAGCACAATTAGCGGTAACTCAGCTGCTAACGGTGGTGCAATCTGTAACAATGCCGCGCCACTTGACATAGCAAATAGCATCTTAAACGCCGGCGACGTTGGCCAAAACATTTTCAATGATGGTGGAACAGTTACCTCGCTTGGTTACAACCTCAGCAGCGATAATGGCGGTGGTTATTTGAACGGTCCCGGAGACCAAACCAACACAAATCCAATTCTGGGCCCGCTTCAGAACAACGATGGCCCTACACAAACCCACCGACCGTATCCCCAGAGCCCAGCTATCGACGCGGGGGACCCAAATTTCACGCCACCTCCTTTCTATGATCAACGCGGGCCTGGGTTTGACCGCGTAGTGAACGGCCGAATCGATATTGGTTCGTTTGAGGTGCAAGAGGACAAACCGCCTCCACCCTCCCCTACGCCTACAGCTACAGCTACCGCCTCTCCGACGCTAACACCCAGACCTACCCCTACACCAAGGCCGCGGCTGACTCCGCACCCGCGCCCGTAACTTTCGTCAATAACAACACTGTTCCGAACCTAAATCTAACCTATGAAAAACCATATTAAACTTCTTAAGGTGTACGTCGTTCGAAGCGTGCTGTGCTTGCTCGTCTTTCTGGCCGTCTGTGTCATTCCATTTGCACTGGCGCAATGGCGGGCCGCTGCGCCGTCGGTAGGGAAAAACCCAACGATTGTTCCGTGCAACGATCAATGGCAGGTGGGCCCGGACATGCCAATTACCGGCGTACGCATGGTTGGCATCTTTTTCCCGGGTAACTTCAAGTTTTACGCGATCGGCGGCCGCAGCATGGATGGAGTCGGCAATGATTTCACGCACCCTTTTGAGTACAATCGAACGTCCAACACCTGGAGCATTAGATCAGCCACGTTCCCTGATAACCAGGTGAGCAACATGGCTTGCGGCACCCTTACCGACTCGGGAACGCCTTACATTTACTGCGTAGGCGGCTCGGCGGGCGGACAGACAACCGCTACCGCCAGAGTGTTTCGTTACAACCCGATCACCGACACGATTCAGCCAATTGCTGCTCCGTGGCCGGGTAATGATGACGGGATCACTCTGCCGGGTGGGTTCGCTGTGTTTAACAACAAGCTCTACATCCTGGGCGGCTTCAAGATCAACACAGCGGTCACTAACACAATCTGGGAATTTACTCCGGGAACAAATGTGTGGATCCAGAAGAGTGCTACGCTACCTGTTCCGCGCGCTTATATACCCACTGCCGCTTATGCCAGCTTTATTTATACCTTTGGCGGCAGCGATTGGGATGGCACCACGCTTTTCGATACTAACGACTCATTTAGATACGACCCGGTGGCGGATTGCATCACTCCCGTCCCCAATATACCCCGCGCTACAGCTGAGACTCGGGCGATTGCCTTCAACGGCGGCGGGCCCTGTACACAAATATGGGTCATGGGTGGTGGAAGGACGCCACCAAACCCCTCTAACGAAGTGGACATCTATACTCCATGTACCAACACCTGGACGGTAGGTCCCTCCTTCGTCACTGCACGGCGCAATTTCCCGACGGACGGCTTAAGCAATTTGCCTAATAATATCTATTTGGCTGGCGGGTATGCTAGTGACGGTGTCACACCATTGAGTTCGATGGAAATCTACTGTCACCCGATACCGACCCCAAGCACGGCCCCAAACGAAGCCTACGTCGGCGCCGACACTCACTCCGACGCCGACGGCGCATTGCCACCCTGCGCATCGCCTACAGCAACAGCAACTGTCACGCCTACAGTAACAGCAACGGCAACGACAACAGCAAGTCCGACTGCGACACCTACATCTACATCGACCCCAACAGCGCCACCGAGATCTACACCAACCCCGCGACCTCGCCCCAACCCACCACCCCGGCCATAACTATCCGTGAAACAGAAACGCACCGCTCAATCCGCTCCTGCCCGCCGTAGCCTCTCGACCCGCCGTAGTCTTGTGCGAAGGCTGGTTGGCGAAGGGGGGTTCTCGATGGTGTGCATTTCGCTTGGAGTGCTCGTCTTTTTCGTAGGAGTCCTTCTCGCCTTGTTCGCCGCTGCTAATCCTGCATCGTTCACGCGCGAGGGCACAGGGGGCACAGGCAGTCGCGATGCGCAGATAAATCGCTCGAACGCAATGCCATTCGTCCCAGCTGCTGGCGTGTATCCGGCATGGGTCGCCGGCTACAATGGACCCGGAAACAACATCGACGAAGCTCACGCCATTGCTGTCGACGCTTCACGGAATGTCTATGTAACTGGGCGGAGCTACGGAAGTGGCGCCTTCGACTACGCGACCATTAAGTATGACTCCGCCGGCCAACAACAGTGGGTCGCTCGCTATACTGGATTTCAAGGTTCTGGCGATGACGAAGCCAACGCCATTGCTGTGGATGGCTCAGGCAATGTCTATGTTACCGGGCGAAGCACCGGAACAGGCACTGGACTCGATTACGTAACCATTAAGTACAACTCGGCTGGGCAAGAACAATGGGTCGCCCGCTATAACGGACCCGCAAATGGTGCTGAGGATGCATGGGCTATTGCCGTTGATGGCTTAGACAATGTCTATGTGACAGGACAAAGCGACGGACTGGGCGGCGAAGACGATTACGCCACTATCAAATACAATTCAGCCGGGCAAGAGCAATGGGTTGCCCGCTACGACGGCCCGGGACATTTGGGTAACGCAGCCTACGCTATTGCCCTCGATAATTCAGGGAACGTTTACGTCACAGGTGTGAGCGTGGGCTCAGGCACGGATGCCGATTACGCCACTATCAAATACAACTCATCCGGCCAGGAACAATGGGTGGCACGCTATAATGGACCAGCAAACGGGTCTGACTACGGCGAGGCTATTGCTGTTGATGATTCGGCCAATGTCTATGTGACGGGTTGGAGCCGCGGCTCGGGCACCAATTTCGATTACGCGACCATCAAGTATGACACCGCCGGCCAACAACAGTGGGTTGCACGCTATCATGGGCCGGGAACCGGTCTCGACCAAGCCAACGCTATTGCCATCGATATTTCAGGCAATGTGTACGTGACGGGGACAAGCAATGGATCGGGAACCTCTGTAGACTACGCGACCATTAAGTATGATTCTACCGGCCAACAACAATGGGCCGCCCGATATAATGGAGCGGCGAATAGCGGTGACGGAGCGAACGCGATCGCTCTCGACAGCTCAGGGAATGTCTACGTGACCGGGCAGAGCCAGGGAGTAGGCACGGAGACCGATTGCGCCACGGTCAAGTATGACTCCGCAGGGCAAGAACAGTGGGTTATCCGTTACAATGGAAAGGGGCACCCATTTGACTATGCCTTCGCGCTTGCTGTTGATAGCTCACAAAATGTATACATAGCCGGCGAGAGCGACGCCGATTATCTCACGATCAAATATCTGCAGGGACCCACGCCAACACCGACGGCTTCACCTACCCCAACAGCAACGGCAAGTCCTACACCAACGCCAACGTTTCCACAAACCACACCCTGTACCGTGCCGGGCTGGTCAGCTGGGCCGGACATGCCGAGCACCGGCGTTCGCATGGTTGGCGTCTATTTTCCACTCAACGGGAAGTTTTACGCGGTGGGCGGGCGCAGCATGGATGGAGTCGGCAACGATTTCGCACACCCCTTTGAATATGATCCTGGCTTAAACACCTGGACTATCAAGTCAGCGACCTTCCCTGACAATCAGGTCAGCAACATGGCTTGCGGCGTACTCACTGACTCGGGAACGCCCTACATTTACTGCGTAGGCGGCTCGGCAGGAGGACAGACGACGGCTAGTGGTCGCGTTTTTCGTTATAATCCGATTACAGACACGATTGACACCGTTGCTGCTCCCTGGCCGGGTGACAGTGACGGGATAACTCTTCCCGGTGGCTTTACGATCTTCAATAACAAGCTCTATATTCTCGGCGGATTCCGAATCAACACTGCGACGACCAACCAGATTTGGGAATTCACTCCCACCAATAACACGTGGGTGCAAAAGAACACGGTGTTGCCCGTTGCACGCGGGTATATACCAACAGTAACTTATTTTAACCACATTTTCACTGCTGGCGGGAGCGATTGGGATGGCACCAATCTTGTCGATACCACCGATTCATTTCAGTATGACCCAGTAGGCGATTCAATTATCAGCATTCCCAACATTCCGAGGGCCACGGGCGAGACCCGGGCACTCAAGTTTGCGGGCGGAGTGGGGCGGTGTGCGCCAGCAATATGGGTCATAGGCGGTGGGAGGACTCCACCAAACCCGTCAAACGAGGTGGACATCGATTGTTTTCCGTGGGAAACGGGCCCGCCATTTGTTACCCCGCGGCGGAATTTCCCCACCGACACCGACGGCGGTGGAGTTAGTTTTGGCACCGGTCGTGTTTGGATGGCAGGCGGCTATGGCAGCGACGGGACGCCACTGAGCTCGATGGAAATATACTGCCACACGGTGCCGACGCCCAGCGAGCCGCCGCCCATGACGCCTACAGCAACCTCGACGGCGACCCCGACTTTAACTGTGACTCCGTCCGCGACGCCAACTATCACGCCGGGAGTTACGCCGACACCATCTGATTGTCCTGGCGGTTGTTCACCATCGCCAACGCCGACGGTCACAGCGAGACCTTCACCAACGCCGAGAGTTGCACCAACGCCCAGGCCGCGTCCTACGCCGCCACCGCGCCCATAAATATCTATGAAAATAAAACACACTGCACAACTCCGACATCAAGTCGCGAGCACGGGAAGAAGTTCCGTGTCCGCATTTTGTAACCTCCGCAGTTTAATTGGATTGATTCCGATCGCTGCGCTTGCCTTCGTAAGTTTCTTCGCCGCCGCGAATCCATCTGCACCCGCCGACCGCGGTCGTGCTGGCGGAGTAACACGCCAATCATCCATGAGAGTTACGCCACAAGGCGTAATCCAGAGTACTCACCTCGGTAACTCGAAAACACCGCCAACGCCGCGTAGAATAGCTGAGAGCCGCGTAGTGGAACCCTCGGGCACTACCCTTTGGCATTACGACGACCCGGCAGCGATTGCCGATGGAGTGTCGATAGACGCCAACAATGTTTGGGGAGCCTGGCTTCTTAGTGGTGCTCGCCTGACCATACATGCGATCACAGGCAACGGCACACCGGCGTGGAGCTTCTCCTCTTTCAATAGCGGAAACTCCGGCGTCGCTGCCGCCAAAGGCGCAGATCGTAGCGGCTTTATGGAGTCAAATGCAGCGGGTGACGACTTTCGCCAACACGGTTTCCGGTCCACCAGCAATGGCACACCAGACTGGTCATTTCCGTATCCAGTCAGCGATCCGAATCTGCCAGCCAGCTCCAGGAAGGTCGCCACATCGCGTGACGGCTCAACGATTGCGGCTGTTGTTAGCGATTCGGTAACTCAGAATTCGACCTTGTATGTCTTTGACGCTAACAATGGCGCGGTCAGGCGGATGTGGACGGATCCACTTAGGATGGATGGAGTGGCTTTGACGGATAACGGCTCACTGGCCCTCGTGACACAGGACAATCGCGCCACTCTGGTGGACACGAGCAATGGCAACATCGTATTCACGACAGCAGGCTCGGGCGCCGGATCGAATTCCTACCCCATGTCCGGCGATGGCAGCGTATTCGCGGTGGGTGGCTTTAATTTCGACGTATACGCATACAATGGCACCACGTACAACCGGGTAATCCATTTAACGCGGGCCGGCTTTTGGTTTGGCGGAGCTTGTACCGTCTCGCATGACGGTTCGACTGCGGGCACGTTCGGCGGCAATTACACCAACGGCTGGCTAAGTGGCGAAGTCTACTTGTTCGATGTTCCAACCGGCAACATGATTGGGTCGTATCCCGTTAGCGGCACGGGGATGTATCAGGGAACGCCGATTGGCGCCGCATCGAACGACAATGGCACGGTGACGGCTTTTGCTTCGTGGGGAACGCAAAACCATGACTGGCCAGAGGTCATGGTATTTAACCATAGCGTCCAGTTGATCGGCGCGATTAACTTTCCTGGCTCAGCGTTTTCGGTGGACGTTTCAACGGACGGACAGTACGTGGTGGGCGGCGCCAAAGCGGTCCACGCCAATCAGTTTGGCAGCGGTGGTCGCATTGAGTTAATCCAGCTTCAGCCTGGCTCTAGCCCTACCCCAACACCAACGGCAACGGCAACTGCAACACCAACAGCGACTGCAACAGCAACGGCAACTCCTACGGCCACGGCGACCGCTACGCCGACTGCGACGGCGATTTCACGAACTACTCCCACGCCACGGCCTCGCCCTAGTCCAGCACCGCGCCCATAACTGTATGAAAAAGAATCGCACTCCTCAATTCGGCTCGTTTAGCCTGCGGCTACTCCTTTGCTCAGCGGCAGTCTGCTCGATGATCACGGGAACCCTGCTGGCTTTCTTCCATCCCGAAGCGCCGGCGAAGAGTTCTCATCCCGCAGGCGCGGGACTGACGTTTGCAGAACGCGTCGGTTATCAACGAGCGATCGAGGAGGTTTATTGGCACCATCGCATCTGGCCTAGGGCTAACGCCACTGCCAAACCGCCATTCGACAAGGTGATGCCACAGGCGGAGATCGAAAAGAAGGTAGAAGACTATCTGCGCGACTCGCAGGCGCTGGAAGATCAGTGGCAACGGCCGCTTAGCGCTGAGCAGTTACAGACTGAAATCGATCGCATGGCAAAGCACAGCAAACAGCCCGAGGTGTTACGTGAACTGTTTCAAGCGCTCGGGAACGATGCCTTTGTTGTTGCCGAGTGCCTAGCAAAGCCAGTATTAACACAGCGTTTGGTTGGAGACTTGTCAGCGCCGGACAACAAAAGGCGTTTCGACTCTGCCCGCAGTAACCGTCTGCGCACGGTGTCGATGGAAACGACTGCTGCAAAGAGCGCCTACACTCTTCCACGAATCGCCGCAGGAAATCCTTCATGCACAGATGATAGCTGGGCATCCACATGCGTCACTAACGCGCCCGATGCCCGAATCCACCACAGCGCAGTCTGGACCGGCAGTGAAATGATCGTCTGGGG
>Ga0065715_10089299_pt1 | contig 11337 bp, 5 predicted proteins | sample MisBulReplicate1_FD_59102 | JGI IMG/M metagenome (GOLD analysis project Ga0065715, IMG submission 59102) | Miscanthus rhizosphere microbial communities from Kellogg Biological Station, MSU, sample Bulk Soil Replicate 1 : eDNA_1 v2 (version 2) | ecosystem: Host-associated > Plants > Roots >...
TCCACGTAAATTTCTTCGTCACCGAGAGCTATCAGCGGGTCACGGCCCGCGGCCAACATCTGGTCGGCGAGGGCCTTGTTAAATAACTTGACGCTGTCAGTTCCCATCTCTCACACGACGCAAAGAGGCATAACGCCGAAGGTCACCTGCCGTGCGACGCTAGCCACAATGTGGAAGCAACTTTTTAAGCTTGATGAGAGGCAGCCTGAGGGCGGTCAGGTGCAGAGCCTGGTTGGGCATCGCGATATTCACCACACAGCATCGACATCACCACCAGTGATTCAAAACCACCTTCCACTTTGATGCAATCACGCAACACGCCCTCTGCCACGAAACCTTCCGACTCATACACATGCCTTGCGCGCACGTTATGCTCCTTCACATCAAGCCACAAGCGATGCGCTTTCAATTCCTGAAACGCCATTTTCTTCACCAGGCGTAGAGCTTCTTTCCCATACCCTTTGCCCTTCTCGGTCACGACGATGCGCCGAAACTCGATGCTTTGGTTGGCATCTGCCAAGCCCGCCAGGATGATATAGCCGACGCGGTTACCATCAGTAATATTTTCGATGATCAGATGCGACAAATCTTTAGAGGTGAGCGCACCAAGATGCTGTTCGCGCTCCCACACACTGACAAACGAGCGATTCTTCGCACTCTGTTCTGCGCTCAGAACGAAATCGAGGTCATCTTCCGTGGTACGAAGCAATCGGATATTCATCGTATTACATGCCGTGCCCGCGCTTACGACCCGTCCGACCCGGCCGTGGGCGGCCATGCGCCGATCCGCTGCCGCAACGCGACGATCTTGCCAAGGTGGTATGCGTTATGTACCGCCACACTGTTTAGCTCGTCGGCCATTGTCACCCCCGGCTCTACCTCAAGCGCCAACCGCTCAGGCGCCTGCCCTATCGCTGCCGCCGCGCGAGCGCCATCCAGGAACACTCGCACCAAGTCGTGCCACTGGCGCTCGTGCTCCGGCGCCGGCGCCGCGCTCGCGTACACGTCGCTGGCTGGGTCGCCCGGCTCGACAATACTCTGCTGGTATCCCACAACGTGCCACAGCTCCTCGTAGATCGAGTGCGACGCGCCGGCCGGGCAGAGCGTGACTTGCTCGAGCGTTAGCCCGGACAACAGGCGGGCTCGCTCGGGAAACTCGCCTGCCAGAAACAGATGTTCCAGGTTATGCATCGTATCGCTCCGTTATTCCTTATGTTTGTCACTGCAACACTAGCCGCTAAGCGCTTGTTCGGAGTCCATCCCGTTGTTAGGCTTCTCCGTCCGCGAACTTTCACTTCAAGATCTTAACGATACTGAACAATGAAATAGCGGCGATAGCTAGCAACGACGCCCAGCCTAATCCTCTAACCAGTCTGCTCACAGCTGCCAAACTCACACCATCGCCTTTTTTAATTAAGACAAGGCCAAATACAACACCAGCAACTAAGCCCCCGAGATGAGCAGCATTGTCAATAATAGCAAACCCGACTAATCCTATTACTCCAATGAAACCTATATAGATCAGAAGAGATTTGAAGAAACCCGATGGCAAGATCTCTTTCCGCCTATATCCCAGGACCGCAAGAAACCCAACTAACCCCATTAAGCCGCCGGACGCACCCACCGACGTAGTATTAGGCATTAGCAGCAAACTAAAAATACTCCCGCACACCGCAGAAGGTAAAAACACAATCGCTAAATATGCACGGTTCGTAAGAGATTCGGTCATCCTTCCAAGCCCAATTAGAGCCTGACCATTCATCCAGATGTGCAGAAAATTGACGTGGAGCGTGGCACAAGTGAATAGACGCCACGTTTCGCCTTCCCATACAGCGCTTTTCACTAAACCAGCAGCTTGGATAGATTCCTTGTTTCCGGCTATCAGTTGCAGAGCAGCAACTGCAATGAGACAAGCTAAAACGGCTTTGGTATAGATAATCGGAGTCTTCTCTATCGACTGCGAGAACTCCTGGGCTTCGTTATGTTTATTGAGGTCTTCTACTGTTAATGTTCTGGCTTGATAGTACTCCCAGCCGCCGCCGACGAAACCTACAACACCTATTATGAAAAATAAACTTCGGAAGAGGGCTGAAAAACCAATCACCCCAGAGACTAACAAGACGATGTGAAGCAAAATGAAACCCGAACCCCAGAGGATAGCTGAGATTGCATCTTTGCGAGATTTCCGTTTGTACTCGTCCAGCGAAACGCCTATTTGATCTTGAGTCTCAATAGCGCCTCTTTCTGGGATAGCCAGTGAGCTCATCTTAATTCTCCACAAGTGAAATATTCTGCAAAACTATACCTGACATTGTAGAAGCCTAACGCTGCGCTTCAGCTACGGCACGCGATCAGCATTCACGCGAAGGAAAAAGATTACTTAAGAAGCATGCTATCGCGCCTTCAGCTGCAAGCGCTTGTTGGGCGGCGTGTGCGTCTCCCGAGTGCCCTTATAGAATAAGGCGTGCACAGTACCTCAGTTCACGGTCCACAATGCGAGCGACGAGACGTCCTTGACGAAAATCCGACCGCCGGAGATTGTCGGCTGGGCCCAGGTCGCATTGTCAGCAACGGTGTAATGTTTCAGCGGTTCGAATCCCTTCCGGCTGCTTCGCGCCACGATCAACTCGGCGTCGTCGTTCAGCAGGAAGAGCAGATTTTTCGCCTTAATAATTGCGGTGTTCGTCGCCTCCCTTGGCGGACCAAGCCACAGGACCTTGCCAGTCTTTGCGTCGAGCGCAAAGAATTGCCCTGACGCCCGCTCGGACAAGCCGAACAGCGCGTCGTGGACCAGCACCGGGTTGCTCAGAAAAAGTGAAACGTCCTTGTTCTCCCACCCGATATCAACCCGCCACTTGCCGTTCCGCCTGCTTGGCTTAAGCGCCGTCACCGCCATTCCCTGACCGCCGACGATGATCGTCTGGCCATACAGCAGAGGCGTGATGGCGCTCGCCGTCCTGGTTGATACAAAAGGGTACTGCCAGAGGAGCTCGCCACTGGCCACCGAGACACCGATCACACTCTCGGTAGTCATTGATATCACTTGGCGAGTTCCTTCCAGCTCGACGATGATGGGCGACGCCCAGGCGCTATCGCCGACCGTGGTCCATTTGACGTCGCCTGTCTCCGCGTCAAACGCAGTCAATGGGCCGTAGTTGCCTTGGTTGACGATTACCAGGTTCTTGTCGCCGACGGGAGACACGGCCATACCGAAATATGGGTGTTCAGACGGTGCGGGTTTCTGCCACACAAGCTTACCGGTGACCGCATCGAAGGCCGACACGATGCCGCTGATGCCGAGCGTGTACAGCCTGCCATTATGAAACAGCGGCGTCGCCTTTGGGCACGCGCCGTGCGCCGCCGCAGGATTCGCAACTGTGTACGGTGCTGGATACGGTGTTTGCCAGACGATTTTGCCGCTCGTAGCATTGAGTGCCATTAGCACCTCGTTGCCATCGCGTCGGGTGAAGGAGTAAACGGTTTTGCCAACCACGATGGGCGTCGCGTAGCCCTCTCCGACGATGACCTTCCATCTACGAGTCAGTTTTTCGGGCCACGATTTGGGTTCTGAGAATTCGCTCGCCGAGCCATCCCGGTTCCGGCCGCGCCACTGCGGATAATCTTTCAGAGAGCTTTGAGCTAATGGTTCTGTATGTGCGAGTAAAAGAAGAGCGCAAGCGAGGCAAATTATCTTTTTCATACTTCCTATCTTGACCGGCTACGCTCAGCTTCCCAGCGCCGGCCTTTTGCGGCGGCGCGCGATCAGCATACAAGCTGAAGGAACAAGGCTACTTAAGAAGCATGCTATCGCGCCGTCAGCTGCAAGGCTTGGTTGGGCGCGGCGTTCGACTGAAACATTTCGACGCGCGTTATTTGATTACTTGGTTACCTATGAGGGAGACCACCATTAGCTAACGGAATGCGGCTTTTGTTCCTAGTTGGGCTTCTTATTCTCCTCCTCTTTAGGCGCATCGACACCAAAAAGGAAAGCGTCATTGGAGCCCCTGCGGAAGAAAGCATATTCTCCCGGTGAGAGAGCTTGAGAGGGAGCATATTTGTAAGCCTCTCCGAACTTAGTGACATCAAATGGGACTTGCACAAAATTAGACTTCGACCCCTTCAGGGTGGCCTCTGCCAGGATTAGCTCTCGCTTACCTTGTTTGACGTTAAGAAGAAATAGGCGATAGTTATTTGGATCTACCCCATTAAACAGACTCACCACAAACTCCATCTTTTGATGGTTCCTCAGGCGGAAGGTAGACTTCTCTCCCTGGAGCTGTATTACAAACTGCTCCTTCAGCAAGCCACGCATCTTACTGACTGCTACTTGCCTTTCCATAGATAGTAAGGAGTTATTAGGAGAGTCTAAGAAGTAAAAGACGCCAATACTCGCAGGCTCTGGTAGTTTTCGTTCTTGGCTTATCGCGGTAACATCATAGAACGATAGAGAAATTGTTCCGATCACAATTGTTGCTAATAACATAGAGAAAACTCTAACTCTAAGTTGCTTCATGGATTCCTCCTCAGCCAATGCTTAGTCCCTAATTCCACCTAAGAAGCGGTCCAACCACTGCCTTCAGCGACGGCGCGCGATCAGCACCCAAGCTGAAGGAATAAGACTACTTGAGAAAAATGCTAGCGCACCGTCGCTGCAAGGCTTTGTTCGGCGTTGCCATTAGTTAGAAGATCGTCGCCTTCTAAAGTAAACAAACCAAAGCGACAACGCGCCGACTCCGCCAAACCAGGCGACGCCAAGAAAACCAAAGCCGATGAGTGTTGCAGCCAGAACAACGCAAATGAGCATGATGGCAGCCAAAACTCCCTCTCGCCGGAGAAGGGATCCGTCAGGGTAGAGCCTGCGATATTCACGGTGCAGTCTGAGAGTTTTCGGCAACCACCATCCGAGGGGATCGAATTGCTCATTTGTCGGCAACTTTGCATTCACCGCGTCGATGATCGCATACGCAGTAATCGCTGCTGCCATTCCTAAACCGCCGACGCAGAGAAGAAGTACGAAAGCTATTGCTAACCTGACATCCATGCGTTACACCCAAAGTAATGAATACGACGCCGAACTATACATTACATTATCCCGCCCACTCAGCCTTTCTACCGCATCCGTAAGGACAAACACTTATGTCTCAGCCTCCGCTTCTGGATGAAGTCCGTTACTACGGCGCGTTTGCGTCATCTCAGTCTTAAAACCAAAAAAGGTATCGCTCAAGCGATTTGCTGGGCGCGGGCGTCTCGCCCGCAAATGAGCGCGAAGCGCGAAAATCGGATGTGTCAGGAACGTCAAGACTTGCGCGACTGCGGCGCGTTTGCGGGCGGGACGCCCGCGGTCCCAGCAAATCACTTTGAGCTAGCCGGTTTGGCCTTTGGACGTTGTTTCGCTTTCGGGTTCAACTTTCTCAGCCGGCGGCGGCTTCTCTCCGAGCACCACTCTAACCTCGTGAGTCTGTCCATCATCCGTTAAGGGAACGTCATCATCAGCCTGAACTGCTCCGTCTAGCTCGACGCTGGCGACACCGCGGCTGAGTCCGTGAGGATTCTCAACCTTGATGTGATAGGTCGTCCGGCCGCGCCGGTAAGTAATCTCAAAGTCGCGCCACCAACGCGGCACGCACGGATCAATCTGCAATCTTTCCCCGCGCAACTTGAAACCAAGAATTGATTCGAGTCCAGCGCGATACATCCAACCAGCTGAGCCTGTGTACCAGGTCCAACCGCCGCGGCCCGTGTGCGGCGGCACCGCGTAGACATCACCCACGGCGACGTATGGTTCAACTTTGTATTTGTGCAAACCGGCGCGCGTTGACGAATGGTTCACTGGATTGAGGAGCGAAAAGAGTTCGCCGGCGCGCTCGCCATCGCCAAGCATGGCAAAGGCGATCAGGGTCCAGAGCGCGGCGTGAGTATATTGACCGCCATTCTCGCGCACGCCCGGTACGTACCCTTTGATGTAGCCAACATCCAACTTGCCTTTGTCGAATGGTGGGGTAAAGAGAATTACCAGCCCGTTGCCACGTTGAATCAAATACTCTTCTACTGCTGCCATCGCGCGTTGCGCTCGATAACTTTCAGCCGCACCCGAAATGACAGACCACGACTGGACAATCGAGTCGATCCGACATTCATCGTTTTGCACTGAACCAAGCGGAGTGCCGTCATCGAAGTAGGCCCGGCGATACCAGTCGCCGTCCCAACCTTTTTCCGCCAGGGCCTGCTTCAACTTCTCCAGATGCTCGCGATAGCGATCTCCGCGCGGCTTATCGTTGCGCTGATCGCACAAGGGCGCAAACGCTCGCAGCGTGGTATAGAGAAACCAGCCCACCCAAACGCTCTCGCCTTTGCCCAGATGGCCCACCCGGTTCATGCCGTCGTTCCAGTCGCCGCCGCCCATCAGCGGCAAGCCGTGTTCGCCGACTGCCAAACTGCGATCGAGGGCCCGAATGCAGTGTTCAAAAACAGGCGCTGACTCCGCCGAGATTGAGGGCTGCATATAAGCTTCCTGTTGATCTGCTTGCAGCGCCGGCTGATCGAGAAAAGTAACTACCTCATCGAAGACCGAGTCGTCGCCCGTCACGGTTGCATAGAACGTCGCGACAAACGGCAGCCATAGAAGATCATCGGAAAAACGCGTGCGCACGCCGCGTCCAGTAGGCGGATGCCACCAATGCTGCACGTCGCCTTCCTTAAACTGGTGGCTGGCGGCAAGCACTATCTGCGCGCGCGCGATGGCCGGGCTGCTGTAGACAAGCGCCATCACATCCTGCAACTGATCGCGAAATCCAAACGCTCCGCCGGATTGATAGAACGCCGACCGCGCCCAGATGCGACACGCCAACGTCTGATACAGCAACCAACGATTAAGCATCGTGTCCATTGCCAGGTCCGGAGTCTTGACCTCCACCGTTCGCAGCAGCGTGTCCCAATGTGTTAGTACGTCCTCAAAGGCGTCGTTAACGTTGTGAGGCTGGACAAATCTTGCGATTAGAGACTCGGCCTCGTCGCGCGAACCCGCTTCTCCTAAGAGGAAAATTAATTCCCTGCCCTCATGCGGCGCGAGTTCGATCGTTACCTGCAGCGCGGCGCAGGGGTCGAGGCCGGCGCCATCGCGGCCCGCGAGATTTACGCGGCGCAAGGCTTCTGGTTGCGACAAGGTGCCGTTGCGTCCGAGAAACTCCTTGCGATCGCAAGTCGCGCTTGAGACTCTTTCATTGGTCGCGGTAAAAGCGACTCGTCCGGCAAATTCGTTGTTGAAGGGATTGTGCGCGAAGATTGAGGCCTCCGCTTGATCGATCTCGGTTATGACGTAAGGCGCCGAGGTAGTGCGTTGCACGCCGAGCACCAGCTCGTTATACAAGGTGACGGTAAGCTTTCGTTTCCGGTCCGTGCGATTGCGCAAACGCAAGAGCGTAATCTTGACGGACGACTCCAGCGGCGCGAAGAGCAGCAACTCCTGTGAGATGCCGTGACTGGTGTGTTCGAAGACGGTATAACCCTGTCCATGCCTGACGATGTAAGGTTCTCTTTCACGAATCGGCAAGGGCGTTGCTGACCAGAGCGTCCCGGTATCTTCGTCGCGCAGGTAAACAATCTCGCCTGGCGGATCGCTAATCGCATCGTTGGACCACGGCGTCAAACGGTTTTCACGGCTGTTCACTGACCAGGTGTAGCCGGCGCCGGTCTCTGTAACCTGAAATCCAAAGTCATTTTTGTTGGCGATAATATTTGCCCAGGGTGCGGGCGTCCATTGTTCCGCGCCAAGCAGAATCACATACTCCCGCCCGCCCTGATGAAAGCCACCCAGCCCGTTGAAAAAATCCAACTCCGGCCGTGCCACGGTAGGCTCGGGATAAGCTTGTGATGGCAGCCGCGGTACAAAACTGGCCGGCAATGGCTCCGAGACTTCCGGACGCTCGAGCTGATCATAGAGCGGTCCACGCTCGCAAACTATTACCGCGCGCGCAACAGAGTGAAGCAGAATTCGATCCGCCTCCGGCATCTGATCCGTACGGCGCAGGAAGACGCCGCCGGGCTTATCCTGTAAAGCTCCCAAACCACTGGTACGAAGCAGCGTGTCGAGTTCCTTGTGCAACAACTGGAGATAGCTGGTGGGATTGTCGTTGAGAATTACCAGATCGATCTTGAGTCCTTTGTAATGCAGATACTCGTGACCACGCACCAGCTTGCGAACCGTCGGAAGATCGGCGACCTCTCCGATTCGCACCACCAGAATCGGCAGATCGCCACTGATGCCGTAGGGCCACAAGCTCGATTGCGCTAGTGTGTTGAGCGCCAATACGTGAGGTCGCGGCCGCAGCGATGGATCGGAATAAACAATGCGCGAGGCCAGGCGTTGAAACAGATGTGCTTCATCCGCGTCAATCCCGAGGTGACTCATTTCCACCTGCGCTTTGGTCCACGCCAGGCGCAGCTCGCGTTCAAAAGTGCTTGGATCGTGATACTTGTCCGCCAGCAGTATTGCTTGTTCGCGCGAACTGGCGATGATTGTACTGAAGGAACAACGTACAGTTTGGCCCGGCGGAATTCTTACGCGCCGGCGTAAACTAAAGACCGGATCGAGCACTGCTCCAGTCGTGTTCGACAAGGGACGATCTTCCATCACGGCAATCGGATCAGCCGGTGTGTGACCGCGGCCCAGAAAGCGCCCGCGGTCAGTTTCGTATTGCACCGCCCCCACCAGATCACCTTCTACTACGACAACGTGAACTCCCCAGATAGGTTCGTCCTCGCTCGAGCGCTGGCGGCGGTGCGCCAGCAGCGCATTTTCCGCCGCGAAGAATTCTGTTTCGATGAAGAGGCTACTGAACGCCGGGTGGGCCGCATCGGCTTGTGGCGCGTTGAGGACTACTTCTGCATAACTGGTCAGCTCAATCTCGCTGGTGCGCGTCGAAGTGTTGGTCAATGAAACGCGACGCACTTCCGCATTGTCCTCGGCAGACACCACGATCTCCATGTGCGTTCTGATGCCCGCGTCCGTCCGCCAGAAATCTGCTTTGTCCTCGGCAAATGCGACTTCGTACGATTGCGGACGTTTGCATACTGGTTGATAACCGGCGGACCAAACAGCGCCGCTGCGCACGTCTCTCAGATAAATGAAAGTGCCCCAGTTGTCTCGCGTAACATCTTCACGCCAGCGGTTAACTGCGTTTGCACCGCAGTTTGAATAGCCGCCGCCGGCGACTGTAACCATGACGTTGTAAGTTCCATTCGAAAGCAATTGCGTTCGCGGTGACTCTGTGTCCACACGGTGATAGACGCGCTTAATCAATCCCTGTGGCGCCTGGGCCACGCGGCCGGTCAGAACTTCCTCAGCGCGCGGGTGCGCCGCCGCTACACCCACGGGGATACGTTCCTGCAATAACAACTCAGTCGCCTGCACCAAAGGATCGGCGTGGAAACGTTTCTCCATCCGATCGTCATGGAGAATGTTGGTGAGCGCTACCAGACTCATGCCTTGATGGTGCGTCATGAAGGCGCGAATTAAGACGTGGGTTTGATCCTCGGGCAGGCGCTCGGTTGTGTAGTCAATGGCCTCGTAGTAACCATAGGCGCCCAAGGCTCCCTCTTTCTCGAGCCGCCGCAGGTTGATCATCGCCGCGCGCGGATTGATCTCAGCCGCAAGCATGGTGGCGTAAGGAGCGACGACCACGTCTTCAATTAGCCCGCGCTTCAATCCTAAACCGGGAACGCCGAAGGGCCCGTACTGGTAATTTAGTCGTAGATCACGAACGTGATACGCCGATTCAGATATGCCCCAGGGAACGCCGCGCTCCTCGCCATACTCGATTTGGCGGTGCACTATGGTCTTATAAGTTTCATCGAGCAGCGTGTCAGCATAGTCGCGCATCACCAGCAGCGGCATGAGATATTCGAACATCGTGCCGGTCCAGGAAATGAGTGCGCGTCCACCATCGATCGGGGTTAGTTGACGGCCCAGGCGAAACCAGTGTTCCTGCGGCACGTCACCTTTCGCGATCGCGACGAAGCTCGCCAGCCGCGCTTCGGAAGCAAGCAGATCGTAGAAGGAGTTGTCGGCACTCTGGGCTGATACGTTGTAACCGATGGTGAATACCTTGCGCTCCGCATCGAGCAGAAACTTGAAGTCCATCTGCTGCATGATCTGTTCGGAAGCGTGCGCCAGGCTGCTGAGTCGCGATAAGAAGTCTCCGGCGGCGACTGCTCCTTGCTCAATCGCTCTGGTGAGTTTGTCCAGGATTTCCAGGGCTTGATTTTCAGTCGCTTGTTTCTGAAGCTCGCTGCGCAACGCTGCCAGCTGGACTAGCGCGTTGTCGCAGATTTGCGGCACCTCAGCCAGTGTCCAGACGTTGTAAAGAAGGACTACAAGAAACTCCAATCCTTTGGCGGTTTCGCCGCTACCCGTTGCAGCCAGTGCCTGGAATTCTGAGAGCAGACGGCCCCAGGGCGCGAGCGTCTCAGCATCGCGCCTGCAGGCACTAACTTGATGTTGCAGGGACCCAAGCCACCAACGCAGCTCGGTGAAGTTGGTTTCTCCATGCTCGTGCGCCAGCGCATTAATGATGTCTTCAATTTCAGAAGCTCGTTCTTGCAAGGATTCGAAGAGCAGAAACCACGACGGCAAACTGTCCACGTCGGCGGCCAGGATAAGCTCCTGGCAAGCTTCAATTTCATTGCGCAGCTGGCTGACGGTGACGACTTCTGTTCGCTGACGAAAGCTGCCGAGTCGATCTAATTCAGCGGCGACGGCAGCGAGTGTGTCCGCGAGTCCGTGGATATTGCGGACACCAAATAGTTTTGTATCAGGTAGTTCTATGCATGCTTGTTTCAGCGCAATGGCATGGCCCGCCAGGTTGCCGCTGTCTACCGTCGAGATGTACTGAGGTTGCAGCGGCTCGAGTGTTTTAGTGTCGTACCAATTGAAAAAATGCCCGCGGAATTTTCCCAGTTTCCCGAGGGTTGCGAAGGTGAGTTCTACGCGCTCAAGAAACTCCAGCGACGCAACGTAGCCCAGGTCGTGGGCTGACACTGTGGCCAGCAACAGCAACCCTATGTTGGTCGGGGAGGTCCGGTGAGCGGTTACGGGCGAAGGATCCTCCTGAAAATTATCGGGCGGGAGCCAGTTATCTTCAGCGCCAACAAACGCTTCAAAGAAGCGCCAGGTACGCCGAGCTATCCGCTGCGCCAGTTGAACGTCGGCATAGCTCATGACCTTGCGTTCCGGCGGCCGCAAAGTGCTGATCCAGTTAGCGATGAATGGTGAGACCATCCATCCCGCCACGAAGACGGTCATCACTCCAAGCGCCGCCGGTCTAACGATGAGCGTGAGAG
>Ga0065715_10089307_pt1 | contig 11337 bp, 13 predicted proteins | sample MisBulReplicate1_FD_59102 | JGI IMG/M metagenome (GOLD analysis project Ga0065715, IMG submission 59102) | Miscanthus rhizosphere microbial communities from Kellogg Biological Station, MSU, sample Bulk Soil Replicate 1 : eDNA_1 v2 (version 2) | ecosystem: Host-associated > Plants > Roots >...
GCCGCGGCTGGGTCTGAGACGAACCACGCCGCGCTCGCGCCGACGGCCACCACCAGCCCTACGACCCTGCCGTGGAACCAGGCCGCGGGCAGCACCGCGAGGAGATACAGGAGGTCGAAACCGTAGCTCGGTCCGGTTTGATCATCGAACCAGCCGATCGCGGCGACGACGGCGAGCCAGCCGATCGCCGCGACGAGCTGCCGAAGCCGCATCGCCGTCAGCGGGAGCGCGACGCCGAGAGCCGCGCCGCGACCGCCGTCGCCCGCAGCTTTGGGAACCTCGCACGAAGATCGGTCGCGTGCACCTGGAACAAGGCTTCCACTTCCGGCAGGCCCGCGAGCGCGTAGCGGCCCAGGGTGCGAAGCACGATGCCGGCCGCCTGACTTCCCGCGAGCGCGTCGCGGGACGCGGAGGAAACGAGGATCTGTCCGCCGTGGCCGGCGGAGCAGACGCGTGCGGCGGTATGGACGGCAATGCCGACGTAGCCGGTCTCACTGAGCGTCGTGCGACCGGTATGGATGCCGATGCGGACGCAGACCTCGACATCATCGGGCCACTCTTGCTTCTGTAGCGACCGCTGGATGTCAACCGCGGCATCGAGCGCGCGCGCCGGCTGACGGAACGCGGCGAAGAATTCATCCGCGCGCGCGTCCACCTCGTGTCCGCCGGCGTTGCGCACGCTCTTGCGGATCAAGGTTCTCACGTCACGCAGGAGCGTCGTATACGCATCACCGAGCTGGCGCAGCAGGGCCGTGGATCCTTCGATGTCGGTGAATAGGAATGTCACCGTCCCGCGCGGCAAGCTCGCGATATCCCGAGCGCGCGCCTTGATCTCGGTCTGCTGCCGCTCCTTGCGCAGCTGCCCGTCGAAGAAGCCGATCGGGACGATGCCGTACTTCTTCGCGGCCCGGAGCAGCCGTTGGCGAGCGCGCTCTCGCGCGACATCGTCCTCGAACGCGGTCTGGTCGAATCGCGCAAGCGCGTTGCGCACGTGCGACGCGTCGTGGATCGGCAGGCGCCGGCGCTTCTTCGAGTCGACGTACGCGAACGCGCTGTCGGGGAGGCGGGCGCGCGCACTGGCAGCGAGCTCTGGCACCGGTTTCGACTTTACGACATCCGCTCGATCCGTCGGAGGCGGTCCGCGGTCGACGGATGCGCATCGAACAATCGCGACGCCCAGGATGCCCCGACCGTCAGTGGGCGGACGATCCACAGCGACGCGGCGAGCCGCTCAGCGTCGCTCGTAAGCGACTGCGCCCGCGGTGCGATCGATCCGGCGGCAGGATCATCCGAGCTCAGCCGACGCAAGGCGCGAATAAGACCCTCCGGATGGCGGGTCACGAGCACCGCCTGCGCGTCGGCGAGGTACTCGCGCTGCCGAGCAATGCGTGCTTCGGCCACCAGATAGATCGCCACGAACACGAGGAACACAAGGGGCGCAGGGCCCAGCGCGACCACCGCGAGGATCAAGACCGCCGCAATGGCGACCCAGTGCCAGACGACCCGAGTCGCGACGAGCGACATCACCAGACCACGGAACAGCCCCATCACCGATCGGAGGCCGACGAACGCGGACGAGAGGTGGAACAGCTCGTGGGCGAGGACGGCGTCGAGCTCGACCTCGTCGAGATCGAGCAACCGGTTCGTGACCACCAGTGTCCCGACCTGACCGACGCGCTCGATCGCGAGCGCGTTCGGATTCCCGCTGACGACAAGACGGACTGCAGGAAGTGCCTTCATGCCGAGCCCAACTGAGATCACCTCGAGTCTGCGGAAGAAGCGCTTCGTCGCCGCGGCCGGGACCATCTCGCGCGCGCCGAGGAGCTGCAGGAGGACGTCACGCCCACCGAACATCGCCGAGGCGATGAAGATGCCTAGGGAGGACACGGGGCGAACACCATCGGGCCCGAGGATCCACACAGAGATGGCGAACAGCACTGCGAGGAGGGCCGCACTGAGTGCGGCGAACAGCCGCGACCGCGAGCGATTCGCCTCGATCGCGCGATAAGCGGTCAGATCCATCGGGGCCTTAACGAACGGAACGCGCGACTGCTGCGCGGGTGTCAGCTCGCCGTGCGGTGGAGTTTCTGGGTGGCGTGGGCACGTGATGCGACGACCACCCGTTTGCGGGCGGCGTGCTCAACGGTCCAAGATCGCCGACGCACGCTGTCGAATCCGCGGTCGAAAGACCCGATCGCGCAGAAGCCCGTGACGATCGTGCCCAGCGCGAGACCGAGCACGAACGAGAGATCGATCACACGTGCGCCTTCGACTCGAGCTCCACAGAGATCTGCGCCTGGATCCGTTCACGGTTCGCGCCCCCGTGGTTCTTCGTGACCTTCTCCCTCAGGCGCGCGATCGTCTCCGCGGGCGTTGTCGTCGCTGGCTGGCCGAGCTGGTTTCGCGGTCGCGCGGTCTTCGCGTGGTCCATCACGCGGCGGTACCGGTGCGTTTGCCGGTAACGGCGCGAACGATGGCCACGATGAGCGCCGCGACCAGCACGAAGAAGACGATCGAGAGGAGCGAGGCGATCTCGACGACCGGCGTGCCGGCTGGCTGCGCGAAGATCCCGCGGAACGGAGCCACGAGCGGCTCGGTGATCCCGTAGATGGCTGAGACGAGCGCCTGCTCGGCGTTCGCCCCTAACAGCTTGAGCGTGAAGCGAACGAGAAGCAGCACCTCCAGGACGGTGAAGACGAGAGCGATCACGCGGTTCGCGGTCCAGATCGAACGGTCGGCGGGCTCCGCCGAGACGTTCACGTTCGTCGCGTTGGGACTCGGTGTCGCGGCGGGGGTACCTGTCGGTCGGTTGGACGTTGTCATTGCTACAGCGTGGGCCACCGACCCCGGGTGGTCATGACGGGTCCGTCATGCCGGTACGACGCTGATTACCGGCGTGGGATCGGCTAGACCGCGCCCGTTTCGTGTATGGGAGCGTCGCTCGTGCGCAGAGCGCCGATAAGCACAAGGAGCCCGACGGCAAAGGCCGCCCAATAGAAGGAGTGCCGGTGCATCGAGCCATCCCTTCGGCAGCCACGCTGACTCGCCTCGCGAGTCCGTTGGCTTTGCGTCCCCGCCACACGACGGCTTTGCCTTTTCGGCTACGGCCCGAGGACAAAAACAGAGGGGCCCGAAGGGGCCCCTCTGTCACGTTCGTGGCGACCGGCGCTTACTTGCCGTTGCCACCCTGACGGCCCGGGTTCCCGGGCGTCCCGCCGTTCTCGTCATTCGACCGGCTCGGGTCGCCCTGGTTCGAGTTGCCTGGATCGCAACCCTCAGGCCCGTTGCCCACGCCCTGATTGCACTTAGCCTTGCTGCTGCCGCCGGTGCCAAGGCTGCCGCCGGTGCAGCCGGTGAAGGTGCCGCCGGTGATCGACACCGCGGCTTTGGCGAGAGCCCGCCCGTTGAAGGTTCCAATGGTCGCACCGGTCACGGTGATCGCCGCACCGGCGAGGATCGTGCCGATGAAGTGCGTGCCGTTAGCGTTCGAAGTGGTCATGGTCGCCGCCGCGCGGACCCACCAAGTGACGTCACACGGGTCCGCGCCAGCGGGCATGACGACGTTGAGGTTCGTCCCCGTAAGGGCGCCACTGCCGGCCGTTCCGGTCCCGACCTTGATGAGCCAGGGCCCGCTCCCCGTGAGCGTCAACGTGGTGCGCGTGAACGTCACCCCGTTCGGGAAGCAAGTGACACCGGTCCCAAGCGAGAGCGCTGTGTCGGTGTAGGCCTCAGTGAGGATGGTCTCCGTGCACGGCACGAGCGCGAGCGCCGCGTACGCCTTGTCGAACGCAGTTACGACCCCACCGGAGACCGGCGCGATCTGCGACCCGTTGATCGTGCACGCGCCTGGCGTGATCACACCGGAGGAGCCCACGTTTCCGGTGATGGTGGCGGGGCCAACGCAGGTCACCGCCCCGCTACCCCCGCCGGCTGCACTCAAGATCGCGAAGCTACCAGCCATTCCAAGGGATGGCGCTGGAGCTGCCGCGTTCGCGGTAGATCCCGCCATCGGGAGCATGCCCATCGCGAGGACGAACGCGACCGCAGCCGTCAGCAGAAATTTCGGACCGCGGACCGTAGGACGAGCAGAAGAAGTGTTGGTCGTCATCGAGAGGAACCTTCTTTCATATCTGGCCAGACCTGTCATGCCACGCCGCCAAGCCAAGTGGCATCGAGCCGGTCTTGGCTTGGCGGTCTAGCGCCGAAGCTCGCTACGAATTCCGGATAGCTCTACGACGTAGCAGGAGGATCCCGATACCGGCCAGCGCGATGCTGAGCATCAGCAGCGGATTCACGGAGTCGTTCGTGCTTGTCGACGGCAGGACTTGGACCCCGGCGACCGCGGGGGTGGCTGTGCGCGCGGCCGCAGCTGTAGGCGCGACGGTCGCAGCAGCAGCTGTGCCGATCGGGGTCGCTGTCGGAGCGACCGTTCCGATCGGGGTCGCTGTGGCTACCGTTGGAGTGGCCGAAGGCGCAACCGTGAACGGTGGCCGCGTCGGCGGGAGCAGAACGGACGCGCCACCTGCGCATGCGGATGTCAGGAACCGATCGTTGATCAATGAGACCAGGCCATTTCGCGCCAGCGCTCTGCCGTAGACGGTGACGCTGTCCGCGATGGTGATGGATTGGAGCGCCATGATCGTTCCAACGAAAGTCGAGCCTGTTCCTAGCGTCGCCGAGCTCGTGACCTGCCAGAAGACTCTGCAAGGGCTCGCACCGTTGATGAAGCTGACACGGCTTGACGACGCCGTGACGAGGCTCGAGGACGCTTTGAAGACCCAAACAGAACTCGGGTCATTTTGGCCATCGAGCGTGAGCGTCCCGGTGAGATCGAGGATGCCCCCGCCGGAGTCGTAGACGCCGCCAACTAGGGTGAGCCCCCCGAGGGCCGTGTGACTCGCCGTCACCGGTGCACCCGCCGCAACTCCGTACGCGGTCGCGAGGTCGGCCTTGGCTTGAAGCGAGACGGCGTTAGCGGCCTCGATCGTGCCTGGTGGGAGAACCGTTCCGTCAGGAGCTCCGCCGAATCCGATCACCGCGGCAGCAGGATCGACGCCGACGCTTCCGTCGGTCGTCGTCGGGCCGGTGTTGGTCACGTGTGGGGTTCCGGCGAGGACTGAGAAGTTACCTGCCGTTCCGAGGTTGATAGTCGGAGGACCCGCGGCCTCGACGGTGCGCCCGGCCATGGCGCCGATCGCAATGATGAGCGCGATGCCGACCATCGCGACGACTGCCCTTGAGTTCTTCATCCTGGAGGCTCCCTGCGTGCGCGCGCGCACGCTCGTTGCGTCTATCTCCGTAGATGGTGGTCGCTGCGGTCGCGCGAGTCATGACCAACTCGTCACGCATGCGCGAAGGGCCGCGAGCTAGATGAAGTCCTCAGTTGGCGGAGATCAGCGCCCGCAGTGGGTAGTCGTCGACCATGAACGCGAGGAAGGCGCCGAGGAGCGCGAGTCCGACCAGCGTCCACATCCATCCCACCCGCGCAGAACGTGCTCCTTCTACGGTCGAGGGCCGCGGTTCGGCCCAGTCTTCGTTCTTGACCTCAGGAGCGAGCAGGGTCGCCATCGATGTTTCCTCCAGGTGCCGGCATCGATCGTCCGACGGCGCCCGGATTGAGTCATGACGGTTCCGTCATCCCGACGGTGGTGGCGTGTTTCCGATTCCTATCAGGTTCCGATTCCTATCAATTCGGTAACGCCGGCCGCAGGCCCGTGCGAGCATGGCGCGCTTGACCACCACACCGTGGGTGACCCAACTGCGCGCGGACCACCGCGCGTTGACCAAACGCGCGGTCACGCGCGAGGCGCGCAGGACGCGCATCGCGGGATCGGTACGTCTCGCCGATTCGCGTCACGCGGAAGAGCTCGATGCAATGCTCGCAACGATTCCCGAAGATCCGAGCGATGCCGAGCTAGCGCTTGCGCGCGGCCGCAGGGCTCTCGTGCACAACCGTTCGGACGACGCGATGCGCTGGCTGGTGCAGGCCCAGTCACTCGCGACCAGCAGGACACCCCTGGTCGTCGCACGGATCGCGTTCCTGCTCGGCAGCACATACGTCTCCCGCAATGAGCTCGTGACCGCCGATTCGATCCTTGCGTGGGCCGAAGGGATGTTGGGACGCCGGTCGGCGACCAGCGCGGATGTCCTTCATTTGCGTGCGCTGATCGCGGAGGCACGTGGCGAGCGCGATGAGTCGATGGCTCTCTATCGCGATGTGTTGAAACGAGCGAACGTGGCACTCACGCCGATCAGCAGGGTCATCGCGATGCGCAACCTCGCTGAGGCGCTCGCTCACTCCGAACCGCACGAGAGCTCGGCTCTCTACGGCCTCGCGCTGGCGGTCCTCGACGCGAATGAGTTGGACACCGCGATGCGCTGCACGATCGACAACGGCATGGGCTACGCGCTCCTCTGTGGTGGAGACATCGAGGGCGCCAGGCTCAAGCTCGGTCAGGCTCTGACCGACGCGCGACGCGTGAACAGCGCGCGCGTGCAGCTCTACGCGAGGTTCAACCTGTCGATCGTTGACGAGCTGAGCGGCGATCTTGCCCAGTCACAAGCGGGACTGCACGAAGTCGAAGCCGACGCGGAGCGGTATGGAGTCGAAGGCCTCGCGCCCTGGGTCCGTATCCGAATGGCGTGGCTGCAACTGAGATCGGGTTCGAGAGCGGCCGCTCGGACCGCGCTGCGGCAAGCGTTCCCATCTTCACCGGGTATCGGCTATCGCCACGCCGTCGCCGCGCTCAGCGCGATCTTGGATCTGGACGAACGGCGCTCATCGTCGCGCGCCGAGCTGTCCGCGCTCGCCGCCGGCTACCGCGAACGCGGCGATGCGTTGACCGAGTTCACGCTCACGCTCTGGGTCGCGCATGCGGACGCCGTTGGTGGCCGCATCGCTGCAGCTCGCAAGAATGTCGCGCGGGCGTGCACCCTCGGCGCTGCGCGAGGTTTTCGAGTCAGCACGAACTGGTGGGCGTCCGAGCTCGTGACCGTGGCGCGCGAGCACGCACCGGCGGAGTTCGGCGCGTTCGTCGAGCGGCTGATCGCGCCAACTTCGACGCCATCGCAGTCACAGGCTCGCGCAGTCGTCGTGTCTCGCGATGGCAGCATCACGATCGATGGACAGATGCTCGACGAATCGAGCTGGCGTTCGGGCCGTAGCGGAAGTGGTGTCCTCAGGCGCTACTACCGCGCACTTCTTTCGGCCTATCCGGCCGCGCTGGGCCGCGACGAGCTCGCCGACCTGCTCTGGCCGGAGAGCGAGGGCGACAAAGCGGTCCGCAATCTCTACGGAGCGACGAAGGACCTGCGAAGCGTGTTGGCTGCCGTACCCGGCATGCGGTTACAGGTGTCGGAAGGCACCTACAGCCTGATCTTCGCGAGCGAGATCGCGCTCCGTTAGGGGGTCCGGCGAGCCCCCCACCGCTCCCCCAAAGGACCACAGCACGCTTCCCGCATGCCATCACCGAGCTTCCGGCCCGACCTCGAAGGACTGCGCGGGATCGCCGTCGCCCTCGTCGTGCTGTTCCATGCACGCCTCCTCGGCGTAGTCGGCGGTTTCATCGGCGTCGACGCGTTCTACGTCCTGTCCGGCTTCCTGATCACCGGTCTACTCCTGCGCGAGCTTGCGACAAGAGGCCGTCTCGATCTCGTCGCCTTCTATGGAAGACGCGCGCGGCGGATCCTTCCCGCCGCGACCGTCGCGATCGTCGTCATCCTCGTCGCAGCGGCATTCATCGTCGCGCCCCTCGATCTCCCCGCCGTCGCGGCGGACGCGACGGCGTCCGGTCTCTTCGTCGGCAACATGCTGTTTGCGTTCCGCGCGACCGATTACTTCGCCTCGTCAACGCCCTCCCCCTTCCTGCACTACTGGTCACTCGGTGTGGAGGAGCAGTTCTATCTGGTGTGGCCGATCCTTCTACTGGTCGCGTTCCGCGCGCGCCGGCTTGGCCTCGTTGTCTTCGCGGTGTGCGTTCTCTCGTTCGTGCTGTCGATCGTGCTCACGTCAGTACAGGCGCCGTGGGCGTTCTACGGACTGCCGACCCGAGCCTGGCAGCTCGCGCTCGGCGCGCTGCTGGCTCTGCATGGCCCGGCGCTCGCGCGGCTCCCTTCGGCGCTGATCGCGATCGGTGGTTGGTTGGGGATCGCGCTCCTGGGCATCGCGGCGGCGCTGCTCGATCCCACGACGGGCTATCCAGGATTCGCCGCGCTCCTGCCAACGACCGCCGTCGCGCTGGTGATCCTCGCCGGAGGCCGACACGGTGGACCCGGCCGACTCCTCGCTGTTGCGCCGCTTCGACTTCTTGGCCGCATCAGCTTTTCGCTCTACCTCTATCACTGGCCTGTGCTCGTGCTCGCATCCGTCTTGGTCGGGGAGCTCTCGCCGGTCCTGCGCTGGTCGTTGGTGGGTCTTTCCGTCGCCGCAGCCGCGGCGAGTTGGAGGCTTGTCGAAGAGCCGTTCCGCCGGGCTCGCCTGCTGCGTCCGCGACGGTCCTTCGTGTTCGGATCGAGCGCGATCTGCATGGTCCTCATCGCGGCGCAGCTCATGGGCGTGCTCGGCGCTTCCTCGGTCGCGGCGAGCAACATCGTCCACACCGATGCCGTGGAGACTCAGGACGTCATCACGGCATCGCAGGTGTCCTCCCTTCCGAACGAGGCCACCGCCGCGCCCGCTACGGTCACGGCGACGTCCACTCCGACAGCGGCGCCGACGATGGCACCGGTGCCGCACGAACTGCGTCCACGCCTCGGTGACGTCCGTCGCGATGTCGATGGATTGAACGAGCGCGGCTGCGGTCTCTCCCTCGCCGGCAGCCAGCCACCGCTCTGCACGCTTGGCACGGCGGAAGGCGCGATCACCGTCGCGCTCGTCGGCGACTCGCACGCGGCGCAGTGGTTCCCGGCGCTGGACGTCATCGCGCAGCAGCGCGGCTGGAAGATCCTGCCGTTCACGAAGGACTCATGCATCTTTCTCGACATGCGCATCGTCTCGCTGCACCTCGAGCGCGAGTACAACGAGTGCACGCGCTGGCGCGATCAGGTCGTCACCGCGTTGCAGCGCGCACAGCCCGACCTCGTCGTCGTCGCTTCGAGTCGCTGGGTCCATCCGGTCGATCCCGCCGACGCCGACCCGCAGCGCCAGTCCGACGCGATGGTCCGGCTGCTAAGGGCGCTGCCCGGCCGCGTCGCGATCATCGCCGACACACCGCTGAGCGCGGTGGACGTACCGGCGTGCCTCTCGCGCACGGATCGCACCGCGGCGGACTGCGCGACAGCGCGTGGATACGCGCTCACCGCGCACCTCGCGCGGGATGGGCGCGCCGCGGCAGCGCTCGGCGCGACGCTGATCGATCCCACGCAGTGGCTCTGTGGTCCTGACGTCTGCCCTGCGGTGATCGATTGGACCATCGTCTATCGCGACGACCATCACCTGACCGCGACGATGGCGCGTCGGCTGGCCCCGCTGCTGGAGTCAGGACTCATGGAGGCCCTATCAACCGTTCGTTGATCGTTGCCGTAGCAGTGATCGCCGTAGCTGGATGCGGCGACGCTAGGTCGCCTGTCGGCTCCGCAGCGTCGCCGTCGGCGATCCCAAGTCCGAGCGCCATTCCTCCACGCGTCGTCAGTGTCTCGGGTAGTGAGGCCGCGCTCACGATCACCTACGACCGACCGATGAAACATGGTCTCGCGTGCGGCACCGAGGGCTTCACCGCCGGTCACAAGAACACGATCGATGCCTTCGAGATGAACATCACTTCGCGCTACTACACGTCTCCCGACGCTGACTTCGACGAGTTGCTCAGCTCGATGTGGGTCGCATCGCTGAACGCCGACTGTTCCGCGGTGACGTTCACCTTCGTCCACGGCATCGCTCCGGGCACGTATCCCCTGTGGATCAGCAAGGTGCAGGATCTTGCAGGCAGCGGACTGGCTGCCGACCCCACCAGCGTCACGGCCACGGTCCTCGAGGGCGCGCCGCCACGCATGCAGCTCGTACAGCAGTGGGAGAACCACGCTTTGATCGAGTTCAGCGAGCCGATCAAGAGAGACCTCGCTTTGGATGTGGCGCGCTACCGGTTCGACAGCGCTCCACTCGCAGCAGGGTCGACGGTCACTTGCCGGATCGTCTCCTGCGCCGCTGTCGAGATCACGCTGCCCTCGCCGCGCGCGCGTCCACCGAAGACGGTCACGGTCATCGGCTTCGAAGACCTCGCCGGCAAGCCATTCGCCCCGGGAACAGAGACGCGCGACGTCGATCTGATGGCCGGCCAATGAAAACACGACGACCTGACTTACAGCCCTAGCATCTTGGTCGCGAAGAGTCCTACGACGCCGCCCACACCGCCGCCGAGCGCGTATCCGACCGCAAGCGAGGCGCTCCGTCCCGCGACCATCTGGCGGACCGCCAGGTACGACACGCCGGCGAGCATGACGTTCGCGGTGAAGCTTGGCCCGTAGGCGACCATCACGGCGGCACGCTCCTGCGCGACCACGAGCACGTTCAGCACGACCTGGAACGTGAACAGCGAAAGGAAGCCACGCACGGTCGGGCTCAGCAGAAGCCAGCTCGGCCGGGTCACCCGGGGGATCGCCCGGCCCCTGGTCATTTCGATCACCGCCATCGCCCGACCTCCCTCTTTGGTTCTCGATGCTTAGACGCGGTCGGGCGGCAAAACTCATCGGAGCTCGTCAAAAGCAGGTAAATCGCGGACCGGACTAGCATCGCGACCATGCGCGACAGCGGTCCGGGAGCGGCTTCGCAGCGGGCGGCCACCAGTGAACGCCGTCCGCTCACGATCCTGTTTGCCGACCTCGCCGGTTCCACGGCGATCGCGGAGAAGCTGGACCCCGAGGACTGGACAGTCATCGTCGGCAGGGCCTTCGCGCATCTCAATGCGGTCGCCGCACGCTACGACGGGACGGTCGCCCGGCTCATGGGCGACGGCGTGCTCGTCTTCTTTGGCGCGCCGATCGCGCATGAGGACGACCCCGAACGCGCGGTGCGCTGCGGCCTCGACATGGTCCGCGAGGTCGCGGGCTCAGCGGGCGACCTCCATCAGAACGTCCCGCTGCAGGTCCGGGTCGGGATCAACACCGGCCCCGTCGTCGTCGGGATGGTCGGGACCGACGTCGCCCGCGAATACACCGCGATGGGCGACGCGGTGAACATCGCGGCGCGGATGCAGGCTGCCGCGCCGCCGGGTGGCGTGATGATCACTGCGGCGACGTACAGATTCGTCGCGTCGCTCGTCGACGCGACCGACGCGGGTCCGCTCGAGCTCAAGGGCAAGGCTGAACCCGTCCACGCATATCGCATCAACGGTTTGCGCGCCG
>Ga0065715_10089301_pt1 | contig 11335 bp, 15 predicted proteins | sample MisBulReplicate1_FD_59102 | JGI IMG/M metagenome (GOLD analysis project Ga0065715, IMG submission 59102) | Miscanthus rhizosphere microbial communities from Kellogg Biological Station, MSU, sample Bulk Soil Replicate 1 : eDNA_1 v2 (version 2) | ecosystem: Host-associated > Plants > Roots >...
GCTCTTCCGATCTCCCTAAAATATCCCCGGGGGTAAATTTGAGGAGAGCAATCCACTTTTCTTGTGGGGCTATCTGCCGAGGTAGCTTAGATGATGTGGCTGGGGCCGTATAAATCCGGACGAATCAACGCCCACTTGAAAGACTGAGACTATCGGTAGGAGACTGCTGACTGGTACTAGGGCAAGTTTCCTAAACGTGCAGCCAAACAGCAAGGCTGGTGATGTCGGCGGTGAAACCCCGTGGCGGAGAACTGAGCTTGTTGGCAGCTTAAGAACGAGGCGACGCTACGCGCCTACTCCTACTGATAGTTTCTTTAACACAATGCAGTGTGATCCTCCCGAGAGGGTTCTAGTTCCAATAGGTATGTCAAGCTCCAGCGCCTTCGAGGCCATAGCGATAGCCAAGGACCTAGCACTCTCTCAGGTTGATCACACCTCTTTTTTTTCTGTCCGTAACACACTACTCAATGGGGGAACCATGAAGAAGAAGCTACTCACTCTTGCCGCAGCACTCATGATCACGTTCGGCGGAGTCGCCTTTAGTGCCACACCGCTTGCGCCTGCAACACCGAAGGCTGAAGCTTCTTACTTCAACAGCTGCCACCAGGATCTGGATGGTAGTCGCTGGTGCTATCGAAGTGGATGCACCTTCTTCGAGACGCTGGCCTACGGTTGCTACACCGGCTGGGTTCGAGTCAACACCTGGTCTGCGTAACAACTCACACGTCTTTTTTTTCATTGAAACTGGGAGCACTCTTCCTTTTTCTTTGTCCCTAAAGTCACCCAAACCAGCTCCGAAGTGCCGCCTATTACAGTAGGGTCTGGACAAAGAGCCTGCAAGTCTGTGGGATCTCCACGACGGAGCACTGATTCTCAAAACAACTGGGTCTCATCCGCCCATCTCCTTTCAAGAGCCACTTCGGTGGTAGAGACTCAGTGCTCCTTCATGGAGATCCCACAGACACTTTCCAACAACCAACACATGGAGGTGATTACCCATGGCGCCCGCGAGAAATTCCGCTGAGCCTAACCCACGAAAACGGCCACCTGCTAAAACGCCAGAAGCTCGAGAACGACAACTCGTCGCAATTGCTTTTGACTTGGCTGAAGAACAAATGCTCAACGGGACTGCGTCCGCCCAGGTAATCACACACTACCTGAAGATTGGTACTCCAAGAGAGAGACTTGAGCGAAAGAAGCTCGAGGAAGAAAATGCTCTCTTGCGTGCAAAGGTTGAAGGCATGGCATCCGCTGCTCGTGTCGAAGAATTGTACGAAGGTGCTATCAAGGCTATGCGTGCTTATTCCGGAGAAGACCTTGGAGAAGAAGACGATGAAGCTTAAGACTTATTCTGAGCTAAGACGACTCGACACTTTTGAGGAACGGTATGACTACCTTCAACTCAAAGGTTCAGTTGGGCAAGCAACCTTCGGATTCGAGCGCTATCTAAACCAGCGCTTCTACACTTCAACTCAATGGCGACAAGTTCGAAACCAGGTCATTACTCGAGATCTCGGGTTGGATCTGGGTTCCACAGGTTATGAGATTTTTGACCGAATCATCATACATCACATGAATCCTATGACCCCTGAGCACATTGAGCATGGCGATCCGGATATTCTGAACCCTGAGTATCTGATCACAACCTGTCACGCAACCCATAATGCCATCCATTATGGAGACGCTTCCCTATTGGTCAAGCCTTTAGTCGAGCGTCGTCCGGGAGATACTCGGCTTTGGTAAATCTTCAAGCAAGGAGTGTAACATGACATTTTCAGCTCTAATTTCAAGAACTGTTCCACACAACGGTAAGTACTCTTCTCGTAACGGTAGCCCGATTGTTCGAATGATTCAGCACCACCACGCCGCAACAAATTTGGCGGGTCTCACTCGACTCACAAGTGTCGACGCTCCAGCTTCGGCAACTTACATCGTTCTCACCACCGGAGAAATTCTGGGGCAGGTCCCTGAAGAGTTTCGTCCGTGGACTTCGTCAAGCTTTGAAGCAGATGGCGGAGCAATCACAATCGAAGTTCAGAATGTTTCCGGTCAGGTAAACGGAAACGACGATGATCCTCAGTCCTGGAAGATTTCTGATGCGGCTCTCAACTCCTGTATCAAGCTTCTTGCAGATGTAGCCCGTCGCTATGGCTGGGGCGCAATCGCCGAAGGCAACTATCAGGGTCACCGCCAGTGGCACCAGACTGCTTGCCCCGGAGGTTACATTTGGTCTCGTATGAGCCAGATCCGGTCAACTGCTCAGGCTCTCCTCAGCAAGGGTACCGTCGCCGTTCAGGCAACGCCTCCGGTTGCTGGTAAATCTGTCTGGCAGCTTGCTGATGAAGTTCTCGCCGGTCTTCACGGTTCTGGTGATGTCCGAAAGAAGTCTCTCGGAACCAACTACGATGCCGTTCAGGCTGAGGTCAATCGTCGTTCCGGCGTTGGCACGGTTGCTTCCGCACCCAAATCTATTGCACAGCTCGCTGATGAAACCATCAACGGCGTGTATGGTTCGGGAGAAGAACGCAAAGCAAAGCTTGGCGACAAGTATGCTGCCGTTCAGGCTGAGATCAACAAGCGTCTTGGCGGTGGCGGTGTCGCTCCTACAGGAGTCAACATCTCACAGCTGGCGGATGCTGTTCTCCGCGGTGCGTATGGTAATGGTGCCGATCGTCAGAAGCGTCTTGGTGCAAACTTCCAGGCTGTTCAAAATGAGATCAATCGGCGGTCCAAACTTGCCCCCAAGGCTCCTTCTATTGCTCAGCTTGCTGATGCAGTTCTTCGTGGAGAGTACGGGAATGGTGCTGATCGACAGAAGCGCCTAGGTGCAAACTACCAGGCAGTCCAGAACGAGATCAATCGTCGGGCTAAGTGATGTTTCAGGACCTAATAGCAAAGCATTTTCTTTTGGCTGTTCTGTTGCTGTCAGTCATGAGTGTGGTTCTTGGAATCGTCCTCGTGTACCTAATGGCCCTGCTAATTGCCCTCTTCAATATTTCATATGCTTTGTTTGAAGTACTAGGTGGGGGTTATGGCTGAGCTGAACGATAGCATTCTGGATTCCACTAAGAAAGCCCTAGGGCTCGACACTGACTATGATGCTTTCGATCCCGAGATCATCATGCATATTAACTCCACCTTCTTCACTCTCCAGCAACTTGGCGTCGGCCCTACCAATGGGTTCATGATCGTCGACAATACTGCACTGTGGTCGGAGTTTATGGGAGTAGAGATGATTCATGCCGTCAAGTCATTCGTGGCTCTGAAGGTTCGTCTTATTTTCGATCCCCCCGCAACATCATTCGTCCTTGAGGCCATGAACAAGACTGCTGAAGAGTATGCTTGGCGTCTCAATGCACACATGGAAGGAGTACGGTGGCGAGAGTCCAAGATCACGGAGATCACACCCTAGCCCACTATGGCATTCCTGGGATGCGATGGGGCAAGAAGAAGTCGCAAGCTGCTCTCCCAAGCAACATGCCTACGCACACGCCGTTCAAGAAGGACCCCACTAGGGAGCCTCCTCCGGCAAAGGGCGTTACCGATCTTAGCCCCAAGCACATCAAACGTATTTCTGATACGGAGCTCAGGGCCAGGATCAATCGAATTCAGATGGAAACTCAGTACACCCAGTTGACTGGTGGTTCTGGTGGGACTACTGGATCAAAGGCAAAAGACGCCTATGCCAAATTTGAAAAGGGCCATAAGGTCGTTAACAACCTACTGGGCGTCATCGGTACTGCACAGAAGATCTACAAGCTGGCTAACAGCGACATGGTTCGAGCAGCTCGAGGACTTCCTCCGGCGAAGAAAAACAAAGACTAGAAAGGAGGATTGGCGATGACTTTATCCAACACAGCTACACCCGTGTATTACGGAAAATTTCGTGATGCGGTGATGCGTGGTGAAATTCCCGTTTGTAAAGAGATTAACCTTGAGATGAACCGCATCGATGATCTCATCGCCAATCCGAATTTCTATTACGATCCTGATGGGATCAACGGGTTCATTAAGTACTGCGAGAATGAACTTACTCTTACTGATGGTACAAATCTGCACTTGCTCGATACGTTCAAGCTATGGGCAGAATCCATCTTTGGCTGGTACTACTATGAGCCACGCAGCGTTTACGTTCCGTCACCAGATAATCATGGTGGACAGTACGTCAATAAACTTATCAAGAAGCGGTTGGTCAAGAAGCAGTATTTGATCGTTGCTCGTGGTGCAGCCAAGTCAATGTATGCGTCATGCCTTCAGGCATATTTCCTGAATGTCGATACAGCGACCTCTGACCAAATCACAACAGCGCCTACAATGAAACAGGCCGATGAAGTTATGTCGCCTATTCGAACTGCGATCACTCGAGCGCGGGGACCTCTCTTTAAATTTTTGACCGAAGGGTCACTCCAGAATACCACTGGGTCTAGAGCGAACCGTGTTAAACTTGCGTCTACCAAAAAGGGCATTGAGAACTTTCTCACGGGTTCCAAGCTTGAAGTTCGACCGATGTCAATCGATAAGCTCCAGGGTCTTCGCCCAAAGGTTGCAACCGTCGATGAGTGGCTCTCCGGAGACATTCGTGAAGACGTAGTTGGTGCGATCGAACAGGGTGCGTCAAAGAATCCTGACTACCTGATCATCGCCATCAGTTCTGAGGGTACGGTCCGTAACGGTAGTGGCGACACTATCAAAATGGAACTAGCTAAGATCCTAAAGGGCGAGTACCCGAACCCTCACGTATCAATCTGGCATTACAAACTGGACAGCGTTGAAGAAGTTCCTGATCCGGCCATGTGGCTCAAGGCTCAGCCTAATCTGGACAAGACGGTTACCTACGAAACCTATCAGCTCGATGTTGATCGAATCGAAATGGCACCCGCATCCAGAAACGACATCTTGGCTAAGCGCTTTGGTCTCCCGATGGAGGGTTACACCTACTTCTTCACGTATGAGGAAACTGAAACCCATAACGTAATCAGCCCTCGGGCATTTCAAGGCATGCCTTGCTCTATGGGCGCTGACCTTTCTCAAGGCGATGACTTCTGTGCATTCACCCTCATGTTCCCAATGCAAAACTACGATCGGCGAAACAATGAGTTCGGTGTAAAGTTCGGAATCAAGACCCGAAGCTACATCACGTCTCTGACTCTGATGAAGTTGCCCGCGGCTATGCGTATGAAGTATGACACGTTCATCAAGGAAGGCAGCCTCCACGTCCTCGAGGGCACAGTCCTCGACATGATGGATGTCTATGACGATCTCGACGCATGGGTCATCTCTAATGAGTATGACGTTCGATCTTTCGGATTCGACCCTTACAATGCTAAGGAATTCGTAGAACGGTACACTCAGGAGAATGGTCCATTCGGCGTCGAGAAGGTTATTCAGGGTGCTAGGACAGAATCCGTTCCTCTCGGGGAGCTGAAGACTCTTAGTGAACTGCGTCTTCTCATATTCGATCAGAACCTAATGCAGTTTGCTATGGGTAACGCCATCACGTTGGAAGACAACAATGGCAACCGAAAGCTTCTCAAGAAGCGTCAAGAACAAAAAATCGATAACGTATCAGCCATGATGGATGCCTACGTTGCCTACAAAGCGAACAAGGAGGCGTTCGAGTGAGTGAAGAAGTAGATAATTTCCTCGAGCACTTCGGCGTTGTCGGAATGAAGTGGGGCAAACATAAAGCCCAATCCGATGATCGAAGTTCTCAAGGATCTGGGGGAGCTGATCTTCCTCGACAGAAAATGTCTAGAAACAAGAAGATCGCCATCGCTGTCGGCGTTGGTGCTACTGTTGCTATTGGTGCAGCAATTGCTATTTCCATACTGAACAGCAAAAATCAGCAAATGGAACTACCAGTCCACATGCTGCATACCAACAAGACGATGCTTAAAGGCAAAGCAAACCTTATTTTTAAGGCCGCAGCAATGCCGCATCAAGCACCAGCAGTTGCTCCAGTCGCCAACAAGGTGGCTGAGAAAGTGACTAGGGCCAGTAAGAAAGCCGCAGCTGCAGCAGTCGCCGCAGAGGTACCTGGCAAACCGAAGCTGCTTGATAAAGTCAAAGATAAGGCCCTAGCCAAAGCCAAAGACATGGCCTTCGAAAAAGCTAAAGAACAGGCGATTGAGAAGGCTAAGGGCATAGCGCTCGATAAGGCTAAGTCGATGCTACCCATGAATCGTCCTGTGGCAGAGATACCTGCTAAGGTCGTAGTCTTCAATCCGAAAACGGGGTTGTACGAGGAACATGACGCCCAACCAGATGCTAGGGAGAATGCCGCATGAGTGCTGAAGTAGACGATTTTCTAGCACACTTCGGTGTCCCGGGAATGCGCTGGGGGAAGCATAAGGCTAAAGTTCAAATGTACGATCCCGTATATAGGCCTCGGAGTAAGCCAACTTCTAAAGCTGCCAAGGCTCCTTCTGGCGAACAACCGGCAAGTGCTGCTCCTGCTCAGAAACAGAAGATGTCTCGGAACAAAAAGATTGCAATCGGGATTGGTATTGGTGCAGTAGCCGCTATTGGTGCTGCAGTTGTCCTATCGTCCATGAACAAAAACATGGATCTCCCGATCGATTCCTTGGTTAAGAGTGCGTCAACTTCAAAAGGTAAGGCGCTGGTAGCTAAGGCGGCAGTGGCACCTAAGCTCGCACCAACGGTAGCCCCGAAGTCGGCAGGGCTTGATCTTGGCAAAGTAGGCGGGTCGGCGCCCAATATTCTAGGCAAACGCCTTGAGCGTGCGGGCCTCTCACCTGCGGATCTCAATGTCGGTCAAGGTCTAAATCTGGGTCCATCTCGTAAACCAAACTACGCAGCTCCGTCAATGCCTAAGGCTCCCAGCTTGGACACGTTGTCAAACCTCATGAATGGTGGACCACAGGTGACTTATAATTCCAAAACCGGTAAGTACGAAACCAAATAAACCACCCCCATTATTAGGAGCACAGCATGACTATTCAAGTAGAGGAATTCCTCGAGCACCACGGCGTTGTCGGTATGAAGTGGGGTAAGCACAAAGCTAATCGGACTGAATCTGGTGGAGGATCGAAGGCCGTAGCAAAGGTTAAAGCACCGGAGCAGAAAATCGACAAGGTCAAGCTGAAGGCTGCCCGTAAAGAGATTCGCGGCGATGTCAAACAGCGTCTTATCGGTAACAAGAAGAAAAAGGGAGCCGCAGCCGCAGTCCTCCTGATCGCTGGAGCACCCGGAGCAAGCCTGGCCGTCGGTATCGCAACGGCTCGTGGCGCTGGCTTCAGTAAGGGTAAATCCCTAGCTATTGGCTTCCTTGGTGGAGCACCGGGCGCACTCCTCGTTGGTGAAATGCACGCTCGTAAAATGGCTGGGGGTTAACCATGGCTGAGAAAGAAAGTCTGGCAGACAACTTCCTCGAACATCACGGTGTCGTTGGTATGAAGTGGGGTAAGCACAAAGCTAACCGCACTGAGTCTGGCAAATCTGGAAAAGCCCCAAAGGCTGATCCTGGAGGAACAGGCAAAAACGGTAAAGTCACTTCGGGTGATATCCACCTTGCTCGGTTTAAGCAGCAGGCTCGACTGCGAAAGTTGCAGGAGGCTGAGGGAGACTTCTTTGTTGCTCGGACTGCTAAGGGTCAGGACAAGGCTGAAAAAATCATGCGAAAACATGAGAAGGCTCTCTTCAATAACCCTGATGCGAAAATGGCAGCCAAGATGACTAAAGCTGAGAAAGTCGGAGCTGGCATCGTGTATGGTATGGCTGCTGTGATGACTGTCGGCTACATCGCCATTGCTGCTGAAGCTGGTCGCAACATCTCTAGATAGGAATACTCAAATGCCTGAAGAGGTAGATGAATTCCTGGCACACTACGGTATCCCAGGAATGAAGTGGGGTAAGAGAAGCAGCGGTGGTGGCAGTGGCACCCCAAGAGCCACTGAAAGAACTGCTGCAAAAGATGCGAAAGAACATGCTCGAGCCAAGATGTACTACGGTGAGGGTGCGGGAATTCGTCGCCGACAGATTAAAGCTACTGTTGAGCAGAGAAGTAAAGATCCCGCATACAAAGAAGCATTTGATCGACACCTGGGAAATCAGGACATGGCTAAAGCGGGCGCCAAAGCGCGCGGTCAGCGTAAGCGAACCGACGCTGTAAAAGGGACGACTAAGACTGCCAAGGGTATTCACCATATCCTAAACGGCAACTCTCAGTATGCCAATGCGGCTGCTGCAGTTCTCGTTGGTGGCGCAGTCTATGCCCATAAGACTGGCATCGACAAGATGCTTCTCGATAAGGGTAAGACTCTAGTCAATGATGCTCGTTTCCGTAAGCAAGCTGGCGACATCTTCGATCAGATCAGAAACTACAAGGGTTAATCACACTCCTATCTCTGGAAAGGAGGTGACATGACTACTGAAGTTGACGGATTCCTGGAGCACTTTGGTGTTCTCGGGATGAAGTGGGGTAAACGCAAACGCCAGGACACTCCGGTTCCTGACCATTCTGCCGACCCTAAAGATGAGAAGCGAGATGCCCGGCGTCAAGCCAAGAGCGACAAGATTCTGCTTAAGGCCGACAAGGTTCAAAATCAGATTGATGAGCTAAAGAAGAACGGCACAAACAGCGACTACATGCTTGCTAAGTATGGTACGTCAATGGGTGTCGACTCTCGAGCAGCGGACATGAAGGTCCAATTTCTGTACGGCTACTCTAAGCAGCAACTGTTAGACGCCGAACTAAAAGGACTCGAGGCTTCCAAGGCCCACTTCGTAGCCGATGCTGATGCAGCCGCCAAGGGTAGGTTGACGTCGAAAGACAAGATGCTTATCGGAGCTGGTGTCGCAACAGTCATCGTCGCCGCAGGTATTACGATCGCTGTTGTGCATGATAAACAGCAAAAGAATCAAGCTCTAGCAGAAGTTCTGGCTAAAAAAGCTCGTCATGAGTCAAGAATGCAGGATGAGGGCTACGCGAAAAGCGTCATGGCTAAGGAAGCTGAGAGGGCTGCGGCCAGACTTAAGCGATCCGAAGCTGATGCCGCCGAGAAAGCACGATTCGACAGCATTGCCCCAGGTTCTAAGATCTCATATGACGATTACTGGAAAAAGATCGAGCACACGGAAATTTCAAGAATTTCAGGAATTTCCAAAGACGCATTCGATAAGATGGATGAGACACCAATCTCAGTGCCTGCTGGCCACATCTTCAAGCGCGTGTCAACCGACAAGGAAGAAGTCCTTCGGGAACGAATCTTTGCGGCATACAAGGACGAAGACGTTGACCGGTACAAAGCTGTGCTTCCCAAGTTCTGGGGAGCCTGGGGCATTGGCAGTGCACACCAGGGTGGATACGTTGTGGACATCAAAGCTAAGGAAGCAATTACCTCGCCTTCTCAAAAAGCGCGAGTTAAAGAATTCATAGATCTGATGGATCAAGACGTGAAGACCACAAACTTTGCTGGTAAAGAGTCCATCGTTAAGGGTCGAGAGCTACTGTATGGTGGCTCAGACAAAAACAAGACCAGTGAAGAGATTGCTCTAGCCAGCTACCGACAATTCTCACTAGGCTTGGTCAACAAGACACCCTTGGGTGAAGCGTACTTTGACAAACTGAAGTCTAAGGGTTTCAATGCGATCATCGACGACAACGATTCTGGAAAGCTATCTGAATCGCCGATGTTGATCTTTAACACAAGTAAGTCGATGGAACGGTTGGGGGCAACACCGCTCACGGCTGAGAACATTGCCGCTGCCAGGGCTAAGCTCGTTGAAGTTGCGTCGAGAATGTAGTGGATGAGTAAACGAAAAGGAAAGGAGGTGACGTATGGCAAAATTTATGGACAAACTTATGCATGGATGGAATGCGTTTGCGAATGAGGAAAAAGGCGAGGATCGATTCGTTCCCCGTGGCACTACTTATGGGGCTGCGTATAGTACTCGCCCTGATCGCTTCCGTAGCAGCATTGCAAATGACAAATCGATTGTTACTTCGATTTACAACCGCATCGGAATTGATGTTGCAGCAGTAACGATCCAGCATGTTAAGATCGATCAAAATGGGAGGTTTGTTGAGGGGATCAAAAGTTACCTAAACGAATGTCTCACTATTGAAGCTAACCTGGATCAGTCGGCAAGGGCTTTTATCCAGGATGCAGCAATGACACTCTTTGAAAAAGGCACCATTGCTATCTGTCCGATTAACACTACCCTTAACCCGGCAGTGTCAGCGGGCTGGGACATCAAAGACATGCGCGTTGGTGAAATCGTTCAATGGATGCCTCAGCATGTTAGAGTATCCGTCTATAACGAAAAGACAGGACTCAAGGAAGAGCTAACATTCCATAAGAGGTCTGTCGCCATTGTCGAGAACCCACTTTACTCGGTGATGAATGAGCCTAGCTCAACTCTTCAGCGACTTATTCGTAAGCTCAGTCTACTTGACTCTATCGATGAGCAGGTTGGTTCTGGCAAACTGGATCTGATCATTCAGCTTCCATACGTAATTAAGTCTGAAGCCCGAAGGGAACAGGCCGAGAATCGTCGTTCGGACATCGAGACTCAGCTTAGTGGATCAAAGTACGGTATCGCCTATACGGATGGTACTGAACGAATCACACAGCTGAATCGCCCGGTTGAAAACAACATGCTAAAGCAGGTCGAGTATCTGACTAACATGCTGTACGGACAACTAGGCCTAACCAGTCAGGTCTTTGATGGTACTGCCGATGAGAAGGTGATGCTCAACTACTTCAACCGAACAATTGAGCCGATCCTTTCGGCAATCACGCAGGCGATGAAACGGTCCTTCTTGACTAAAACTGCTCGCACTCAAGGGCAGTCGATCGAGTTCTATAGGGACCCGTTCAAGCTTGTGGCCATTGCTGACATGGCTGAGATCGCCGACAAGTTTACTCGTAATGAGATCATGTCGTCGAACGATATTCGTGCTGTCATGGGCCTCAGACCTTCTGCAGATCCCAAGGCTGACGAACTTCGTAACTCAAATATGCCAGTTCAAGCTACCGAGGGCGCTCCACCAGGAGTAGCCCCTGAGGCTGACCCTGCTTCCGATCCTGGGGCTGACGCTGCAGCACAAGATGCTTTGATGGAGGAAACCTTCGCTTCAATGGAAGCGGACATCGACAAGCTAGTCTCAGATTCTGAGGTGCCTGAAGATGGTCCCTAAATCCGACGTTGACGCCTTCCTCGCGCATTACACTTCCGCAACGTATGACCCTGTCAAAGCGCACGAGTATTACCTAAAAAACCGTGAACTTCAGGGCCGTACATCAACCAAGGGTATGAGCGATACTCAGAGGGAGGCTGTGTCTTATAGCAAAAATCAAATCGGAATTGCCAA
>Ga0065715_10089305_pt1 | contig 11333 bp, 8 predicted proteins | sample MisBulReplicate1_FD_59102 | JGI IMG/M metagenome (GOLD analysis project Ga0065715, IMG submission 59102) | Miscanthus rhizosphere microbial communities from Kellogg Biological Station, MSU, sample Bulk Soil Replicate 1 : eDNA_1 v2 (version 2) | ecosystem: Host-associated > Plants > Roots >...
AAATGTCCGGCATAAAATACAGCATAATAGACATCACTGTCAATAGGATAGCTCCCTTATATGTTCTTTGTTCTGTCATTTAAGTTTATTGGGTAGCAAATATAGGGATTGAAAGGTTGGAATTGATATGGGCTGCTAAAATATTAAGGCTGAAGCGCCCTACATTTAATAAAATCTGTATGAAGCAAGCGGTATTCCATAGATATTTTTACGGATTTTTGGAATCCACATACAAAATGTTTAATATTGCATTGTAGAACGAATTGAATACTGAAAAGAGGGGACTGTGTCCCCTCTTTTGTTTCTGTATCAAATCATATGAGCAAGCAAGAATTAGAAATTAAAACATACGTATCCGGATTATTACAGGAAAGAGCAGAGCTTTTCCTTGTAGATATCGTGTTTGGAGGAACTAATTCAAGAAAAAAGATTCTTGTAATTCTTGATAAAGACTCTGGTATTCTGATTGATGAATGCGGAGAATTTAGCAGAGCCTTAGGGAATTTAATTGAAGAGAATAATTTGTTTGGAGATGCACCTTATGTATTAGAGGTTTCGTCGCCAGGCATGGATAGGCCACTACAAGTGACCAGACAATATAAAAGAAGAATTGGCAACACCTTAAACTTCCTTTTGAACGATGGTGCTCAGTTTGAAGCAGTATTGAAAAATGTATCAGAAGAAGGAGTTATTGTAGAACCAATCCCGGCAAAAGTAAAAAAGAGTAAAAAAGAAGCGCCTGTTGAAACGGCTGTAGAGCCAAGAAAACTACGTTTCGAGGAAATAAAAAAGTGTAACCTAATTGTATCGTTTAAATAAAATGGATACTTCAACTTTAATAGAATCGTTTGCAGAGTTTGCAAAATTCAAGAGCATAGACCGCCCTACCATGATGAAAATCGTGGAAGATGTGTTCCGCACTATGATCCGTAAAAAATACGGAACAGATGACAACTTCAACGTTATTATCAACGTCGATAAAGGTGACCTTGAAATCTGGTGGATGAGAGAAATTGTTTCAGACGACTTCGCTGAAGACAGTTTTGATTATGATCCAAACAAACACATTTCGTTAACTGACGCTCATTTGATTGAAAAAGATTTTGAGGAAGGTGAAGAAGTGGCTACAGAAGTTAAATTAGAAGACTTTGGTAGAAGAATGGTTCAAACTGCTCGTCAGACTTTGATTCAAAAGGTAAAAGATCTTGAAAAAGACAATCTTTTCCAGAAATACAAAGACTTGGTTGGTGAAATTATCAATGGCGAAGTATATCAAGTACTAAGCAAAGAAATTTTATTGATTGATGCAGATGGTAATGAATTAGCATTGCCAAAATTTGAACAGATCCCGAAAGACCGTTTCCGTAAAGGCGACAACGTACGTGCAATCGTTCACCGCGTTGAAATGCATAACGGTAACCCAAAAATTATCTTATCAAGAACATCTCCTAAATTCCTGGAGCGTTTATTTGAATTAGAAGTTCCTGAAGTTTACGATGGCTTGATTTCAATCCGTAACATTGTTCGTGAACCAGGTGAGCGTGCTAAAGTAGCAGTTGAATCATACGATGATCGTATTGATCCGGTTGGTGCTTGTGTAGGTATGAAAGGTTCTCGTATTCACAGCATTGTTCGTGAATTAGAGAATGAAAACATAGATGTAATCAACTTCACAGATAACATTGACTTGTTTATTGCGCGTGCATTAAGCCCTGCTAAAATCAGCAGTCTTAAAGTAGAAGCGGATAAAGGTCGTGCTTCTGTTTTCTTAAAACCAGATCAAGTTTCTCTTGCAATTGGTAAAGGTGGACAGAACATCAAACTTGCTAGTAAATTAGTAGGTTTAGAGATTGACGTATTCAGAGAATTAACAGGCAATGAAGACAACGAAGATGTTGACTTAACAGAATTTGTTGACGAAATTGAAGACTGGATCTTAGAAGAATTAAAACGTATCGGTTTAGATACAGCGAAGAGTGTATTAGCTCTTAGCAAAGATGACCTTGTTCGTCGTACAGAGTTAGAAGAAGAAACTGTGGAAGACGTACTTCAAATTCTTAGACAGGAATTTGAATAAAATATAATATTTGAATAAATAATTTATAAATGGCTGAAGAAAAAATGATGCGGCTAAGCCAAGTGGCGAGGAAGTTGAATGTCGGAACATCGACAATCATCGATCACCTTTCTGCTAAGGGCTACGAGATTGATAACAACCCCAATGCCAAGATTACTATGGACATGTACTCTATTCTTTCAAAAGAATATGAGTCATCTGCACAAGTAAAAAAGGAGGCAGAGAGCCTTACTATTGGCAAAAAACACATGGGTGATGTTGTTATCGATGCCGATCAAGTAAATACTGCTCCTGAGCACGAAGAAGAGGACGAGATCAGAATTGTTAATAGCAATCCTGTGGAAACGCCTGCTCCAGCTCAAGAGACACCAGCAGCAGCGATTGTTGCTGAAGAAGCTCCCAAAGTGGAGCCAAAAGCTTCTCAAGAAGATGCTAAGACAAATGTTACTCTGCAGGGTCTGAAAGTATTGGGCAAAATAGATTTATCTACAGCCGATAAAGATTCTAAAAAGCCAGCCAATACAACTAAGCCAGCTGAAAAACCGAAACAAGAGAAAACAACTGAAAAAGCTAAACCTCCTGTAAAAGCTGCTGCTCCGGTAGAAACACCGAAAGTAGAAAAAGCAAAAACAAAAGAGGCAGAACCTGCTAAACAAGTTGCTCCTAAAACAGAACCTGTTGAAGAGAAACCTGTTGAAGCTGCAGCACCAAAAACTCCGGTAGCTGAAAAACCAGCTCCGCCTGTTGAAGAGAAAGCACCTGTTGTTGAAGTGCCGATTAAGCTTGTTCAAGCGCATGCTGACAAACTTCAAGGCTTAACTGTATTAGGAAAAATTCAACTTCCGGATAAAAAGAAAGAACCAACACGTGTTGCTTCTTCTGATGAAGTTGTAGATAAGAATAAAAATAAGCGTAAGCGCAAACGTCTTAACGACGGACCAAATAAACCAGCGGGTGCAAATCCAAATGGACCTAGACCAGCAGGTGGTAATCCGAACGGTCCTAGACCTGCAGGTGGAAATCCAAATGGACCTAGACCGCAAGGAACACATCCAAACGGACCTAGACCAGCAGGTGGACCAAATAGCCGTCCAGGTGCTCCAGCTCGTCCTCACAGTGGTGGACCAAAACCTACCTTGACTAAAGCAAGCGAAAAAGGTGAAGTAACCGGAAAACAAATTCAGGATAAGATCAAAGCTACCATGGCAAAATTGTCTGGTGGTGGCGGTGGAAAATCCGGCCCGGTTAATAGAGCTAAATATCGTAAAGATAAGCGTTCTGCGATGGCTGATGCCGAAGAAGAACGTTTAATGGCAGAGCAGGAAGACGCTAAATCATTAAAAGTTGCTGAATTTATTTCTGCGAGTGACCTTGCATCGTTAATGGATGTAAGCATCAACGAAGTAATTTCTAAATGTATGGCAATGGGTATGTTCGTATCCATCAACCAACGTTTGGATGCAGAAGCAATCACAATCATTGCAGATGAATTTGGTTACGATGTCAACTTCCAAACTACAGGTGAAGAAGATGATGTTTCAACTGAAGACCAAGATGATCCTGCATCATTAGTTGATCGTGCACCGATTGTAACCATCATGGGTCACGTCGATCACGGTAAAACTTCCCTACTCGATTACATTCGTAAATCAAAAGTTGTAGCAGGCGAAGCCGGTGGTATCACACAGCACATTGGTGCATATAATGTTGTTACCGATTCAGGCAAACCAATTACATTCTTAGATACTCCTGGTCACGAAGCCTTTACGGCGATGCGTGCACGTGGTGCTAAAATTACAGATATCGTTATTATTGTTGTAGCTGCCGATGACTCGGTAATGCCACAAACAAAAGAAGCGATCAACCATGCGCGTGTAGCAGGTGTACCGATTATTATTGCAATCAATAAAATTGATAAGCCTCACGCTAACCCAGATAAAATCAAAGAAGAACTTTCTAAAGAAAATATCTTAGTTGAAGATTGGGGTGGTAAATACCAATGCCAAGCTATCTCTGCAAAAGCAGGTACTGGTATTAGTGAATTGCTTGATAAAGTATTGCTTGAAGCAGAAATGCTTGAATTGAAAGCAAACCCTGATAAACGTGCCGTTGGTGCTGTTATAGAAGCTTCTCTTGATAAAGGTAGAGGTTATGTAACAAACGTATTGGTTGAAGCTGGTACATTACGTATTGGTGATATCATCTTAGCTGGTGCACACTTCGGTCGTGTAAAAGCAATGGTTGACCATACAGGTAAAAAATTAAAAGAAGCAGGTCCTGCAATGCCGTTACAGGTATTGGGTCTGAACGGTGCGCCACAAGCGGGTGACAAGTTCCAGATCATGGAGACTGAACGTGAAGCGAGAGAGATCTCTTCAAGACGTGAGCAATTGTTACGTGAGCAAAGTATCCGTACCAAGAAACACATTACCTTGGATGAAATTGGACGTCGTTTGGCAATCGGTAACTTCAAAGAACTTAACATCATTGTTAAAGCCGATGTGGATGGTTCTGTTGAAGCCTTGTCTGATTCATTATTGAAATTGTCTACAGAAGAAATTCAGATCCGTATCCTTCACAAAGGTGTGGGTCAGATCTCTGAATCTGATATCTTATTAGCATCTGCATCCGATGCAATTATTGTTGCCTTCCAGGTACGTCCTTCTACAAGTGCACGTAAGTTGGCAGAGCAGGAACAAATTGAGATCCGTATGTACTCTATCATCTATGACGCGATCAACGAAGTTAAAGATGCGATGGAAGGTATGCTTGAACCGAAAGTAGAAGAAGTTATTCATGGTACAATTGACGTACGTGATGTCTTCAGAATTACGAAAGTAGGTACAGTTGCCGGTGCATATGTAACAGAAGGATTTGTGAAGAGAAACCACAGAGTACGTTTGATCCGCGATGGTATTGTTATGTACACAGGTAGTATCAGTGCATTGAAACGTTTCAAAGACGATGTATCTGAAGTTAAAAACAACTACGAATGTGGTCTAAGCTTAAAAGGATTTAACGACATTTTAGTTGGTGATCAGATCGAAGCATTTGAAGAAAAAGAAGTGAAACGTACGTTATAATTTATAACACGTTTAGTGATACAAAAAAAGAGTGGTGCTGCAAAGTGCCACTCTTTTTTGCTTTTTAGTATATTGTACCATGAAATTTTATAATACATCTTTATTCGTTTTTTTATTTTTTACGATAGGCTCACTTACACGAACCTATGGGGAGGATATTAAAATTATAACTAAGTTGAAAAGTGCAAATGTTTTTAAATGTGAATTTTTAGAAGCTGATATTTCTATTAAAACATCTTCAAACATTTCAATTTTAAAAATTAGTGCCGATAAAGGTAGTATACAAAATAAACTACAGGGCAAAAACCAATATCAATTACGTTATAAAGATTCGTTACCTTATACTCCTGAATTAATTGCTCGAACAATTACTGTAACTGTTCTATACAAGATTAAAGAGCGTGTTTTACAAAAGAGTGTTTATATCACATACAATCACATCGAGCCCTTTAAAGATGTAAGAACTGATACACTTGTTATTTACAGAAACTGTGAAAACGGCTTTGGTATATGGTTTCCAGATACCTTGTCCGACGAACAAAAAATAAATTTTTATACCATCAAATCAACTGGAGTAAATTTTTACCACAAAAAATACAATGAATTATTACTTGAGGCTAATTCAACAAATAACACCTTTGAGATTGAAATATATCGTGATTCTATTTTAATTTCTAAAAAAATTGGTGTCGTATTAGAATATCCTCATACAGTATGGATATATTATGTCGATAATGATTTTTCAAAAAATAGAGTATTTGAACGCTCAAAAACAATTCAACACCGCATAGGGCCTGGTGATTATTTTACGCAATACTACCCTTATGATTCGCGATTTTATCTTGTTGAATATAAACTTACTATTAAACGTAATGGTGTTATTCTTTCTGAAGAAACATATTGCCCAAATGCACTAATTCAAGGGTCGAAAACAATCAATCTAAGTAACCTTCAAAGTGGTGATCAATTAATTTTCAAATGCGTAGATGGAATCCGAAAAAACTATCAAAACAAATACTTTGTTGCTGAGAATCCAGAAGATTTAATACTCACTGTTCATTAATTTCAAACCAACCAACCCGCTAACAAGCCAACAATAATCAAAAATGGATGTGGGATGCGTGTGAAGAGCAGTATACACATTGTTCCAAGTGCGATACCATCATTCAGTGCGATCGTCTGCAATTCGCCCTTTTGCATGGGCAGTGCAAGCATCAACGCTGTTGAAATGATAATGCCAGCGTTACCTGCATTAATACCTTCAAACGAAGCCTTTACTACCCGATACTGCTTGATATTTTTCCAGATGGGTGCAATAAAGAAAATCAAAATGGTACCCGGAAGGAAAATACCAAAGGACCCAATGAAGCCTCCGCAGATCTCTCCCCAAATGCCGTATTGACGCATAGACAACGCACCAACGTAGGAAGCAAATGTAAATACCGGACCAGGTAAGGATTGTAAAAAGGCATAGCCCATCAAAAATTCACTATGTGTTAAATAATTTTTGAACTCAACAAATTCTGTATAGAAATAACCGATCAATGCTTGTCCGCCGCCAAAGATCAAACTTCCGTTACGGAAGAAGTTTTCAAACAGACGTATGGGTAAGGCATTCGTAATGGTTCCGATAACAGCTGCTCCTACAAAAATGCCTCCCAATAAAATAAGATTTGCCCAACGGATATTAAAGGGTGTTTTTTCTTCTTTCTCATGTTTACCAAATCGAAACGAAGTAAGAAAACCTGAGATCAACAGTATAATCGGAAACATCCATGGAGACGCCTTCTCAAAGAAGCTTATGTAAAAACAGGTGCTTGCTGTAAGCACTAAAATGATGATGGCTGTTTTTGTTTTTTGAATAATAGAAATTGTTTTTACAACGGCATAGAATATAAAACCGATTGCTATTGGCTCCAGATATTTAACAATTCCAAGATTCAGATTTTGTGAATGAAAATACGAAACCAATATGGCCGCAGCTGTCATTACAATGGCTGCAGGCAACAACCACACCAGTACGGTAAGAAACGCCAGACGTGGCCCTCCTATTTTAAAACCAACAGCAGTAATGGTTTGAGTAGATGCCGGTCCGGGTAATATTTGACAGAACGAATATAATTCCATCAGCTCGGCTTCTGTTACGTATGCTCTTTTTTGAACCAATATTTTGAAGAATATAGCCAAATGCGCCTGTGGCCCACCAAATGAAGTAAGCGACAAGACGAATACATCTTTGAGAAAAATAAGATGTCGAATGTTCTTCATTTAGTAAATTTAGAGGTACGGTTCAGTAAAATTTAATATCTAAAATACGCTTTTTCCATGAATTATCAGAACTTAATTCATTTCAGATTTATAAGTACGCAAATTTATGTAATTTAGATGTCGAAACCGTAAGAACACAATGCGTATAGTTGCAGAGTACCCCAATGTAGATTTTAAAATTACCGTTTTTTCCTGGAACGGTAAATATCTATTGAAAATTGAAAAAGGAATGTTTGAACAGACCTATAAGATCAGTGAAATGGATGTTACCGGCGATGACGAAGTGAAGAAAATAGTTGAAGATCCGACCTTTGTAGAAGAAGTAAAGACACGTTTTAAGAATATGAATCTATCCTTAAACGACGCCTTAAACCGCATTTATTAGTTTTTATAATTCGTAGGATTGTCCATAATCGGGCAATTCAACGTTTGAATATCCTGCGTCGTTTAATGTTTGGGCAAAGTCCTGCATACTTTGATACTCTCCGTGTACTAGAAATACTTTTTTGAGTTTCTTTTTATCCTGATGACTCATAAACTTCAACAAGCCATGTTTATCGGTATGTCCGCTAAAAATATCCGTATAAATAACATTAGCTGAAACAGGTATCGAGCGCTTTTTAAATTGAATGGTTTTTTTACCTGCTAAAAGATCGTAGCCAATCGTACCTTCCACTGCATAGCCTACCAATAAAATGGTGCAAAATGGATTCTGCAAATTCTGACGAATATGATGCTGAATTCTACCACCCGTAATCATACCCGATGAAGACAAGATAATGCAGGGCTGCAAATAATTAGAGATATTTTTACTCTCCTTAAATGTTTTTACGTGATCTAAATTTTCAAAATCAAAAAGGGATTCGTCTTGTGCTTTAATGCCTTGCGCTTCTTCATTCATAAGTGAATGATATTTAGAATAGATGCGTGTACCCTCTGCTGCCAATGCCGAATCGGTAAATACTTTTATAGGCGGAAGTTCTTTTTTAAGCGATAGTTTATTTAGGGTATACAATAACGATTGTGTTCTGCCCAAACTAAAAGCAGGTATAATCAAGCGACCTGGTTTTGTAACACAGGCTTCTGTAACAATTCGTTTTACAAGCTCTTCAGGGCTTTCCGTTTCCTTATGTTCCCGATTACCATACGTTGTCTCACACAATACGTAATCGGCTTGTGGTGCAGGAATAGGATCCGGTAAGAGCGGATAATTATCTCTGCCGATGTCTCCGGAAAATAAAATAGTCTTCGTTTTACCTTCTTCTTTTACTGAAAGGAAAACACTTGCAGCACCAAGTATATGACCAACAGGTATCAAACGAACCGTTATGCTTTCATTAATCTCAAAGTCTTTATTAAATGCAATGGATATAAAGCGATCTACCGGTTTATATGAATAATCACTTGGAGCTGAATTTGCTATTTTTTTCTCTGCACGTTGAATGTGTGCCGAATCGGCAAACAACAATTCCGACAATTCTGCTGTAGGTGCTGTTGAAAGAATTTGGCCTCGATAGCCGCTTCGTATCAAAGCCGGGATATTACCCGAGTGATCTACGTGCGCATGGGTCAAAATTACCAGATCAATTTCTGACGTTTCAAATGGGAATAGGCCCCCAGTGAGCACTTTATGTCTATCCGAAAAATCTGATCCGCAATCAATTAATATTTTATAACCAAGCGATTCCAACAAATACATACTGCCTGTGACTTTCCTTGCTGCACCCCAAAATGTTAGTTTCATTTAGTTATTTTAATTTATTACGTCTTTCGAACTAGTGATACTGAAAACAAAAATCCCTACAAGGTACTTAGATTTGTTCTGAATTTATAAAACAAACTGCGATAACTCACAAGAAAGGTTTGTCGGTATCAAATGAATTAGTAATTTGAGTCGTTATTTGAATTATCTCTCTCAATGTCAAACATTACAGATTCTAAAAATTCTGGCCACGCAAAACTAACCGCCGCTGGTCTATTAATTTCATTAGGCATTATATATGGAGACATAGGAACATCACCGTTATATGTGATGAAAGCTATCGCCGGTGATAGACCTATTTCTGAAACATTGATCCTGGGAGGTTTGTCGTGTGTGTTCTGGACATTGACCCTACAGACTACTATAAAGTATGTAATCATTACGTTACGTGCAGATAATAAAGGTGAAGGCGGTATTTTTTCATTGTTTGCATTAATCCGCAGAAGAAATCCAAATCTGGTTTGGCCGGCAATGATTGGTGGTGCCGCACTCTTAGCAGATGGTATCATCACTCCTCCGATCTCCGTATCCTCCGCAATTGAAGGGCTAAAAATATACGACGAAACGTTAAATACTATTCCCATTGTAATTGTAATTATCATGGGATTATTTTTAGTTCAGCGTTTTGGAACAAACATCGTAGGGAAGTTATTCGGCCCGATCATGTTCATCTGGTTTTTCATGTTGGCAGCTTTGGGATTAAACCAGCTTACTGAAAATACAAGTGTATTACAAGCAATCAACCCAATGTGGGCATATCATTTGCTTGCTGAATATCCCGATGGATTCTGGTTGTTAGGTGCAGTCTTTCTTTGTACAACTGGAGCTGAAGCCTTATACTCTGATCTTGGACACTGCGGCAGGCCAAATATTCGCATCAGCTGGATTTTTGTGAAAATTGCATTGATCTTAAATTACTTTGGCCAGGGTGCATGGTTATTAAAGCAAAGCGGCTATCAACTTAATGGCAACCCATTCTTTGGGATCATGCCCGAATGGTTTGTAGGGTACGGAATTATTATTGCTACTATGGCTGCAATCATCGCATCTCAAGCCTTAATCAGTGGTTCGTATACATTGATAAGTGAAGCATTACGATTGAATCTATGGCCTAAAGTTCGAATAAAATATCCGACGATAAAAAAAGGACAATTGTTTATTCCAAGCACAAACATCATGATGATGTTTGGCTGTATCTTCGTTGTTTTGGTGTTTAAAGAGTCTTCGCACATGGAAGCTGCTTATGGTTTAGCGATAAGCATTACAATGATGATGACCTCTTTATTGTTATCGTATTATTTGCTCATCATAAAACGTGTTTCATTTGTATGGGTAGGCCTCTTCTTTGCCCTCTACTTTGTTATTGAAACATCATTCTTAATTGCCAATCTGGAAAAGTTCTTCCATGGAGGATATTTTACATTAATTGCCGGCGGATTACTTATGTTCATCATGGCAATTTGGTATAGTTCGCACCGCATCAAACGCAGGCTTACAGAATATGTTAATATGGATGATTATCTTCCCTTATTAAAAGAATTAAGTGAAGATACTTCTATTCAAAAATATTCTACACACTTGGTATACTTAACAGGTGCTGATAATTCCAATAAAATAGAATCAAAAATCATGTATTCTATTTTTCAGAAACAACCCAAACGTGCCGATATCTATTGGTTCTTGCACATAGACGTTGTTGATGAACCATATACGCTCGAATATAAAGTACGTACCATGTTACCCGATGATGTGATTCGTGTAGACTTTAAGCTTGGTTTCAGAGTTGAACACCGCATCAATCTTTTCTTCCGTAAGGTTGTTGAAGATATGGTGAACAATAAAGAAGTAGATTTTACATCCCGATATACCTCTCTAAACAAAAGAAATGTAATTGGTGATTTCCGTTTTGTTGTGTTAGAGAAACACTTAAGTAACGACAACGATTTAAATGTATTAGAACAGTTCACAATGGACTGGTATTTCTTATTGAAAAATATCTCTATTTCTGAATCAAGTGCATTTGGCTTAGATACAAGCTCTATTACAATTGAGAAAGTACCAATGGTAATAAGCCCTATGGAAGCGTTCCAATTAAAACGTGTGCACTAAATGGCCAATAAAAAGACTGCTTTAGGAATTGCGT
>Ga0065715_10000476_pt1 | contig 11310 bp, 11 predicted proteins | sample MisBulReplicate1_FD_59102 | JGI IMG/M metagenome (GOLD analysis project Ga0065715, IMG submission 59102) | Miscanthus rhizosphere microbial communities from Kellogg Biological Station, MSU, sample Bulk Soil Replicate 1 : eDNA_1 v2 (version 2) | ecosystem: Host-associated > Plants > Roots >...
CCATCACCGCGACCAGCCCCGGATGCGCGACGGCGTACCCCACGCGCAGCCCGGCCAGCGCATGGGCCTTGCTGAAGGTGCGGGTGACGACCAGGTTGGGGTGGCGCCCAAGCAGCGACAGCGCCGACGCGTAATCCGGCGCATCGGCGAATTCGACGTAGGCCTCGTCGACGACCACCAGGACATCGGCTGGCACCCGCGCAAGAAAACTTTCGAACGATGCGAACCCGAACCACGTGCCGGTCGGATTGTTGGGATTGGCGAGGTACACCAGCCGCGTCGCCGGGGTAAGCGCATTCGCGATCGCGTCCAGGTCATGTCCGCGNGCCATCCCATGATCCCNTGGCAATGCCGCGGCGCACTTCAANGTCGCACCTGCCGCCTGCGCCGCCAGCGCNTACACCGCGAATCCGTACTGCGACGCNAGCACTTCGTTGCCCGGCCCTGCGAACACCTGCGCGAACTGCATGAGCAACTCGTGGGATCCGTTGCCGAGCAGTATCCGGTCGACGCCGACGGCATGCTTCGCCGCCAGTGCGTGCTTCAGGTCGCCACCCAGTGGATCGGGATAGCGATGCACGTCATGCATCACATCCAGGATCGCCGCGCGCGCGGCCGGCGAGGCGCCGTACGGGTTCTCGTTGGAACCCAGTTCGATCAGGGCGTCGCAACGTCTGCGCAGCGCGACCAGGTCGTGGCCAGGGTCATAGGCGCGCAGTGCGCGGACGCCCGGTTGCGCGAGCGACGCAAAAAAGGATTCGTCGATGCCGATGCCGGCCATGCTCAACGCGCCCCGTGCACCCGCTCAGCCATGGCGTTGGCGGAAATCCTGCATGAAGCCCGCCAAAGCCTGTACGCCGGCTTCCGGCATCGCGTTGTAGATCGACGCGCGCATGCCACCCAGAGCGCGGTGGCCCTTGAGCGAAATCAGGCCCGCGGCCTTGGCTTCATCGAGGAAGGCCTTGTCGAGCGCGGCGTCATGCAGGAAGAACGGCACGTTCATGCGCGAGCGCACCGCGGCCGCCACTTCGTTGCGATAGAACCCGCCGGAACCGTCGATGGTGTCGTACAGCAGCTTCGACTTGCGCGCGTTGCGGGCGGCGAATTCGGCGACGCCGCCTTCGGCCAGCATCCATTTCACTGTCAGCCCGAGCACGTACCAGTTCCAGGTCGGCGGCGTGTTGAGCATCGACTCGGCCTTGAGCTCCGAGCGGTAATCGAAGATGTCCGCGCGCGGCTGGCCGGTGCGTTCGAGCAGGTCGCGGCGCACGATCACCACCGAAATCCCGACCGGCCCGAGATTCTTCTGCGCGCCCCCGTAGACGATGCCGAACTTCGAAACGTCCAGCGGTTCGGAAGCGATGCTGGAACTGAAATCGGCGAACAGCGGCACGTTTCCGACCTCGGGAATATCGCGGAACTCCACGCCGTGGATGGTTTCGTTGGCGGTGATGTGGACGTAGGCGGCATCGGGCGACAGTTGCCAGTTGGCGCGCGCGGGGATGTCGCGGAAGCCGCCGGCCTCGCTGCTCGCGGCCACATTGACGGCGACATAGGGCTTCACCTGCTTGATCGCGGTCTTGCCCCAGTGCCCGTTCACCACGTAGTCCACGGCCTGCCCAGGTGCGGCGAAATTCAGTGCAAGCAGGGCCTGCTGGGTGGTCGCGCCACCGGCAAGGAACAGCACGGCGTATTCGTCCGGAATCGAAAGCAAGGCCCGCAGGTCGGCTTCGGCTTCGGCGGCGACCTGCATGAATTCGGGGCCGCGGTGGCTCAACTCGACGATCGAGGCGCCGACGCCATGCCAGTCCAGCATCTCGTCACGCGCCTGTTGCAGCACGGCTTCGGGCAGGGTCGCCGGACCGGCGCTGAAGTTGTATGCACGCGACATCCGGGCGATTCCAGGACACGGCGGGTCAGTATGCCGCAGTCCGTTCGGCAGTGGATCGCCTTGCTAGGTCGATGTCCCGAACATCAGCAGTGCGCCCAGCGCGGCGGCGATCAACAGTGCCGCGAGCAACAGCCACGGCAACCGCCGCGCGGAGTCATGCAACATGGCGCGTGCGCTTTCCGGCTGCGCCGCGATCGATTCGCCGGCGCCGACCGGTTCGACATGCGGATTGGCGCGTGGCGACTCGAGCACGAAGCGATGATGGGCGTCGAAGACCAGCTGGTCGCCGGGCCGCAGTTGGGCATCGCGCACCTGGACGCCATTGAGCAGGGTGCCGTTGGGCGAATCCAGATCGCGCAGCACCACGGCATCGCCATGGCACTCGATGCGGGCATGACGTTCGGCAAACGCCGGATCACTGACCTGGATGTCGGCGTCGGCCGCGTGGCCGATCAGGCGCGGACGCTCGAGGGTGAAACTGCGGCCGTGGTAATGCCCGCCCACGCCCCGCAATACCGTGCGAACGTCGCCGCTGCCGTCGCTGGGGGTATTGCGGATGGTCGCGGGCAGCGGCTCGGGTTCGCTGGCCGCGGTCAACACGATCTCCGAACCGTCAACGAACACCACGTCGCCGCTGCGCAGCATCGCCATCCGTTGCACCGGCCGGCCATTCACGTGGACGCCACGCACCCCTTCGCCCACGGTCAGCCACACGCCACGTCGATCCACGCAAAAGCGGACAGGCGCGGTATCGGCATCCGCGTCCAGCATCGCATCACCGCGTTCGGGATCGAAACTGATGGCATGCATGCCCGTGCCGAGTGGCAACTCGAGCGGATTTCGGCCGGGGAATCGCAGTTTGAGGTTGTCCACGCAGCGCGAATCTAGCAGATGCCGGCGTCCCCTCGCGACGGCGGCGACCGGAAAGCTTGGAGGCGACGCGGCGGCGGCCGCACAATGCCGACTGCCAGACATCCGGAGCCCACCATGTCCACCATCGACATCCGCCATGCCCACTCCATGACGCATGCGAAAGCGCGCAAGGCTGTCGAGGACGTGGCGAAAAAGCTGGCCGGCCGCTTCGAGATGGCCTGGCACTGGGATGCGGACACGCTGCATTTCACCCGCAGCGGCGTCGATGGCCAGATCGCGCTGGCCCCCCGCCAGCTGCATGTCACGGCGAAACTCGGGTTCCTGCTGTCGGCGATGAAAGGACCCATCGAAAGTGAGATCCGGCGCGTGCTGGATGAGCGCTTCGGCTGATCGGCGGTCAGCGCCGGAACGGATCGGCGTCCCCGGCGAACAACCGCCGCGAGATCGCCCGTTCGCTGCGGTCGATCTGGTCGAGGAACCCATCGATGTCGCCCAGTTGCGCGAATGCGTCGAAGCCGCGTTCGAGGAATCCCTGCAGTTCCCCGAACCCGGCCGCTTTCGCCGGTAACCGCGAGAACCTGAGCAGCGAGCCAACCTTCGGCATCCGCAATGCGGTGCCGAGTCCCTGGCCCACCCGATGGATCAGGCCAATCTGGTGTCCACGCAGGCGCGGCAAGCCAACGGTGCGGTAAGCCTGCGCGTACGAGGCCTCGTCCAGCCGCCGCGACCGCGACGACCTCTCCAGTGCCGCGGCCATGCGCAGGTCGAAGGCGTGGGTCAGCACGCCAAGCTCGATGCCATCGGCAACGCTCGCCAGCAACGGTTGCGGCAGCAGCCCCTGCATCATCGGCATGACCCGGGCGATATCGGCGTCGCGCCGGGTGAAGTCGTGGTCCCCGTAGACGTCGTTGAGGAAGAAGCGTGCCGCCGGCCGCGTGCCGGGATCCTGCAGGAACGCGTTGAAACTCAGTTCCAGCCGCTGCGCCTGCCAGCGACGGACCTCGGGCAGCCAACGCAGCCGGTTGCGCGGCTCGCGCGCCGGATCGTGCAGCGCCTGGTGGCAGGCAAGCCTTCGCGCGAGGCGACGCGCCAGCATGGAATCCCTTTTCTGGGCGCGAGGCATCCGACATCATCGACAACCGCCTCCGACCGGTGCAAGTCGGGCCCGGGGATGGTTCCGCTACACTCGCCCTTCCCCGTTGTCCGCCACCCTGATGCTGTCACTGCATTCCGCCCATCACCGGGCCGCGCCCGTTGCGCCGCAAGGCGCGAAGATCGGCCTGGCCATCGCCGGAGGTGGACCGATCGGTGGCATGTACGAACTCGGCGCGCTGCGCGCGCTCGATGAAGCCCTCGACGGGCTCGACCTCACCCGCCTGGATTGCTACGTCGGCGTCAGCAGCGGCGCCTTTCTCGCCGCCGGGCTGGCCAATCGCATCGACACCGCGCAGATGTGCCGGATCTTCATCACCGGGGACAGCGACGACGTGCAGTTCCGGCCCCAGACGTTCCTGCGCCCGGCGCTGTTCGAATACATGCGTCGCGCCGCCAGCCTGCCGCGGCTGACGCTGGACTGGTGGCGCAGCATGTTGCCCGGCGCCGGCGGGGCGAACGAAGCACACTGGTCCGACCTGGTCGCGCGTTTCGGCGGACTCGTGCCGACCGGATTGTTCGACAACACCGAAGTCGAGCGTTTCCTGCGCGATGTGTTCACGCGTCGCGGTCGCAGCAATGATTTCCGCGAACTCGAGCGCACGCTGTACGTGGTGGCGGTCGATCTCGACAGCGGCGAGGCGGTTCGTTTCGGCGACGCCGGCTGGGACGACGTGCCGATCTCCAGGGCGGTGCAGGCCAGCGCCGCCCTGCCCGGCCTGTATCCACCGGTGGAAGTGCTCGACAAGAGCGGGCGCACCCGCCATTTCGTCGATGGCGCCTTGCGGCGCACGATGCATGCGTCGGTGCTGCTGGAGCGCGGGGTCGATCTTCTGATCGGGATCAATCCGCTGGTGCCGTTCAACTCCGGTGGCCACCAGGACGGCGACGGCATCGAACATCGCCTCGCCGAAGGCGGCCTGCCGGCGGTGCTGTCGCAGACGTTCCGCACGCTGCTGCAATCACGCATGCAGGTTGGGCTGGCGCGCTATGCGCAGCAGTATCCGGATGTCGACCAGCTGGTGTTCGAGCCCAACGCCGGCGACGGCGAACTGTTCTTCGCCAACGCCTTCGGTTTTGCCGCGCGCAGGCGCGTGTGCGAGCTGGCGTATCGCAACACGCTCGCGGACCTGCGCGCGCGCCGGGATGCCCTGCGACCGATGCTGGCTGCACACGGCATCACCCTGCGCGACGAGATACTGGACGACGCGCAGCGCACGCTCGCCAGCGGCCTGGCCACGCCGCCGCCGCGCAGCACCGAAACCACGGCGAGGCTGCGGCGTGCACTCGATGAAGCGGAGCACAGGGCTGCGCGCAAGTCACAAGACGCGCATCGTTGAACTGCGTCGACCTGGTCACATCGGCGCGGCTTGCCCGACCAGGGCAGCCTTCGGATTCAATCACGCTGGGGTGATTGCTCTAGACCGCGGCGCGATCCTCCATCGCACCTCACAGCGCCGGAGCGCCCATGGCCAAGTTCAAGAAAGCCGCGAAGAAGACCACCGCCCGCAACCAGCCCGGCGTGCAGGACCAGGCCGAGCGCCTGTCGAAGACCTTGAGCGAATCCGCGCAGCAGATCTGGCTGGCCGGCGTTGGCGCATTCGGCCGCGCACAGGCCGAGGGCACCAAGTTGTTCGAAAGCCTGGTCAAGGAGGGCCTGAACCTCGAACAGACCGCGCGCAGGTTTGCCGGCGGCCGTGCGGAGGTCGTGCGTGATGCGGTGGAAAGCACCGTCGGCCAGGCACGTGGACGCGCCACCGATACCTGGGACCGGCTGGAAAAAGTATTCGAGGATCGGGTGCAGCGCGCGCTGGTGAAGCTGGGCGTGCCCGGACGCGATGACCTGGCCGACCTCAGCCGCCGGGTCGAGGCGCTGACCGCCGAACTGCGTCGCCAGAACGGTGCCACCGCGCGGACCGCGGCCAAGACCACCACCAAGCCTGCGGCGCGCAAGGCCAGGCCGGTCGTTGCAAAGGCGCCCGTCGCCAAGGCAACGCGCAAGCGCGTTTCCTGAACCCCCGCCGCGATGCCCGGCCGGCGATGGCCGGTCGGCTCGAGGGTCCACCGGCTCGCGGGGCACGCGGGCCGGTCGTTGATCCACGTTTTTCGCGATGCCCACACCGGTTTGGACTATCCTCCCCGCCTCGTTCGGGCTTGAGGATGTCTACGTGGGTGCATGGGCCGGCTGGCTGATTCCGATCATCGCGGCGCTGCTGGCGGGCGCGGCGGCGACGTTCTACCTGCAGAAGGTCCGGTTGCCACGCGAGGAAACCGAGGCGGGCATCGCTGCCCTGGCCGGGATGCGCTGGCGCGACTACATCCACCTCGTGCTCGCTGCGTTGAATCGCCGCGGTTACGAGCGCGTCTTCGACGCCGAAGCCAACAGCGACGAGGGCGACTACCTGCTCGACCGCGGTGGCCAGACCTGGCTGCTGTCCTCCAAGCACGGCACAGCCTACGTGCTGGGCTCGACGGCGATCGCCGAGTTCGCCAATGCGATCCGCATGCGTGGCGCCGCCGGCGGGTTGCTGGTGACTTCGGGGCAGTTCGCGCCGGAAGCCAAGTCCCTCGCTGCGGCACAACGAATTGAATTGCTGGACGGCCCGGCCCTGTGGCCAGAACTCAAGCCGTTGCTGCCGGAAGCGCATCGCGAAACCATCTTCGCCCCCGCGCAGGCGCGCGCCAGGCGGCACGTGGTGATGGCCTGTCTGGCCTCGTTCGTGGTCGGCGTCCTGCTGTTCACGTTCGTCCGCCAGCAGGCACCAACCGGTGAACCAGTTGCTGCAGCGACAGCCGCCGTGTCGTCGGCCGCGACCCCTGCCTCTGCTTCGCAACCGCGGGCCTTGCGGGCCATCGAGCAGGCACCAACCGATCCCGTGCAACTGGCACAGCGCCGAGAGACCGTCGCCCACGCGATCTCCACGTTGCCGACGGTCGATCGCGCGCTGTGGTCAACGCAGTCGACGCTGCTGGTCTACCTGATCGACGAACAGGGCGAGCCCAAGAGCGCGATATGCCCGTTGCTGGAACAGTACGTGGAACTCGCGGCCTCGCGGATCCAGCTGGAACCGCCGCCCGGCAGCACGCGGACGGTGCGATTCGTGCAATGCCGGGCGTTCTGAACGACTACCAGTGCACGCCCCGCATCAATGATGCGAACGCGATCTGTTCGTTGCTCGGCTCCGGCTCCCTGGCGGAATGCCCACCCTTGAGTGCCTGCTTGTCGCCCTTGGCCGCTGCCGAGTCCGGGAACAGCTCGAACGCCGTGTTCATGACCACTTCGTAGGCTTTCGGCGCGAGCGCATTGATCAGCGCCGAGAAGATGCCCAGCCGCGTGGCGATCCGGCTGGGCCGTTCGATGATGCCCTTGACGACGAGGTCGGCGGCCTCCTCCGGCGTCAGCGTTGGCACGCTGTCGTACATCTTGGTGGGCGCGATCATCGGCGTCTTCACCAGCGGCATGTTGATCGTGGTGAAGGCGATGCCCTTGCCCGACAACTCGCCCTGCGCACAGCGGCTGAAGGCGTCCAGCGCCGCTTTGGAAGCGACGTAGGCCGAGAACCGCGGCGAATTGGCCAGCACGCCGATCGAACTGATGTTGATGACGTGGCCCTTGCGCCGTGCCGTCATCGTCGGCATGAAGCCCATGATCAGGCGCAGGCTGCCGAAATAATTGAGCTGCATCGTGCGCTCGAAATCGTGGAAGCGGTCGTAGCTGAGTTCGATCGAGCGCCTGATCGAACGCCCGGCGTTGTTGACCAGCACGTCGACATGGCCATGATCGTCCAGAACCTGCTTCACCAGCCGATCGCAGTCGGCCATGTCGGCAATGTCAGCGGTATAGGCGAAGACCTTGCCGCCGTCCTGCTTCATCGCATCGCGGGCCTTGAACAGTTCCTCCTCGCCGCGCGCGACGATCACGGTGATCGCACCGGCCGCTGCGACCTTCTGCGCGGTGGACAAGCCGATGCCCGACGAACCGCCGGTGATCACCACGACCTTGTTGCGGACCTTGCCCTTGAGGGTGTGGTCGATGAACAGGTCCGGGTCGAGGTGGCGCTCCCAGTAGTCCCACAACCGCCAGGCGTAATCATCGAGCCTGGGGACGACGATGCCGCTGCCCTTCAACGCGCGTTCCGTCTCGCGGTTGTCGAAGCGCGTGGGATAGGTGATGAACTTCAGTGTCGCTTTCGGAATGCGGAAGTCGCGCAGCAACATGCCGATGAAGCGTTTGACCGGCGGCAGGTTGCCGACCGCCATGCGGATGCCGCCAGGCACGAATGCGAACATCCGTGCATCGATGCGCATCGTCATTTCCGGCGCGTGTCCGGCACGGGCGAAAGTATTGAGGACCTCGCCGACGCGCTGCGGCTCGGGGTCGGTGAGGTGGAAGGTATGGCCGTCGAGTTTCGGTTTGTGCGCGATGTGGTCCATCGCGGCGACGACGAAATCGACCGGCACCAGGTTGATGCGCCCACCCTCGATGCCCAGCGTCGGCATCCACGGCGGCAACATCTCGCGCAGCTTTTTCAGGAAGCTGAAGAAGTAGTACGGGCCGTCGATCTTGTCGATCTCGCCCGTCTGCGAGTGGCCCACGACCATGCCAGGGCGATAGATCCGCCACGGGATGCGCTGTTCATTGCGCACCAGGCCTTCGGAATCATGCTTGGTGCGCAGGTAGGGATCGTCGAGGCCTTCGGCCTCGTCGAACATGTCCTCGCGGAAGATCCCGGGATAAAGCCCGGCGGCGGCGATCGAACTGGTGTGGTGGAAACAGCCGGCGTCGAGCGCCGCGGCCAGGTCGAGCGCGTGCTGCGTGCCATCGACATTTGCCACGCGCTGCGACTCCGCGCTCGCCGCCATGTCGTAGATCGCGGCGAGGTGGAAGAAGTGTTTGACCTTGCCTTTCAGCGCCCGCACCTGCGCCGCGTTCAGGCCGCATCTGGCCGCGGTCATGTCGCCCGTGACCGGAACGATGCGCTTCATGTCCCAGCCCATCTTCCTGCCGATCGCGTCGAGCTTCTTCTGCGAGTCCTTGCGGATGAGCACGTGGATCGTGCCCTTGCGCTCAAGCAGCCTGGCGACCAGGAAGCGTCCGACAAACCCGGTGGCACCGGTAACGAAATAGCTCATGGCCTGGACTCCAATGGTCGATGGCATGGCGCGACGCGCGATCGGGCTACGTTGCCAGAGGCGCGGCCGCGCGACAATGCGCAGGCGTATTGACCCCCCATGGGTCGCGTGTTGTGATGCCACGACCCCTCTGGAGGCGCTGCCATGTCCGACCTGAAAGCCCGCTTCGAACAGGCCACGAAGGACATCCAGGCCCTGCCCGAACGCCCCGACAACGACACCTTGTTGCGGCTGTACGCGCTCTACAAGCAGGGTTCCGAAGGCGACGTCAGTGGCGCCAAGCCCGGGTTCTTCGATTTCGTCGGCACCGCCAAGTACGAGGCCTGGGCCAAGCTCAAGGGCACCGCACCGGACGAGGCGATGCAGAAGTACGTCGACCTGGTGGGCAAGCTGACGGCCTGAACCCGCAGGCATGGCCAGGCAGACCCGCCAGCGCATCCTCGATACGTCGCTTGCGATGTTCAACGCACAGGGCGAGCCCAACGTCACCACCAACCACATCGCCGACGAACTGGAAATCAGCCCCGGCAACCTGTACTACCACTTCCGCAACAAGGACGACATCATCGAGCACCTCTTCGGCAGGTACGAAGAACGCATCGATACCGCCCTCGCCGCGCCCAGCGGCCGGCTGCCCGGGCTCGAGGACGTCTGGCTGCAGCTGCACCTGGTGTTCGAGTGCATCTGGGACTACCGCTTCCTCTATCGCGACCTGGTCGACATCCTCAGCCGCAACCGCCGCCTGCGCCTGCGCTTCGCCCGCATCCTGAAACGCGCCGACGAGCAGGCTCACGTGGTCATGCGCGGCCTGTCGCGTGCCGGCGTGATGCGCGCGTCCGCCGCCGAACTCGATGCCGCCGCCACCAACGTCCTGGTGATCTCGACCTTCTGGATGAATTACGCCGCCGCCCGCGGCGACAAGGACGAACAGGCTTCGATCCGCGACGGCATCGTCCAGGTGATGATGCTGCTGGCGCCATTCCTGCGCGATGCCGAACGCGTCCACCTCAACACGCTCACCCGCGCCTATATCGATTGAAAGGACAGGACATGGCAGCCAAATCCGCATGGGCCGCATTCCCGCATGACGCCAAGGGCTTCGCCTACGCCGGCGATGCATTGAAGAAGGCATGGCCGAAGCTGCACGCCGGCGATTGCGAACCGTTCCCCGACGACAGGCGCGCGGCGGCGATGATCAAGGCGGCCGGAAAATCCGCGCCAAAGGGCGTGGATGCCGCCGGGTTGGCGACGGCATTGCAGGACGCCTGGCGCGCCTTCCATCACGGCGACTTCAAGGCTGCGTTCGAAGCGGGCGACAAGCTCGGCCCGGTCGGCGCATCGGTGGCGGTCAAGGCCCTTGGCATCCATGCGACCTACCTGGTCGCTGGCGAGGCGGAAAAGCTGAAGCGGTTCGAACAGGCGGCCACCCTGGCCGAAGCCGCCATCAAAGTGCTGCCGGATGACGCCAACAGCCACTACCGGCACGCCTTCGCCCTCGGCCGCTACAGCCAGGGCCTGAGCATTGCCAAGGCGTTGAAGCAAGGCATCGCCGGCAAGGTGCGCGCGTCGCTGGATTCCGCGCTGGAACTCGCCCCAGGACACGCCGAGGCGCACACCGCGCTGGCCCTCTACCACGCCGAAATCATCGGCAAGATCGGCGCGATGATCGGCGGCCTGACGTATGGCGCCAAGGCTTCGGAAGCCGAGTCGCACATCAAGGCAGCGCTGAGGCTGACACCGGACTCGCCCATCGCCCACATCGAGCACGGCAACGTGCTGATGTTGCTGTACGGCGAAAGGAAGGAGAGCGCCGCGGCCGCGGAATACGAGAAGGCTGCGGGCATCAAGCCGCTCGACGCGATGGAGGCGCTCGACGCCGCGTACGCGAAATCCCAGATCGAATAGCCGGCTGGCTAGACGCCTTCGCGAAGCCGCACCGGCGGGAACAACCGTCGCACCCAGCGCCGGCATCGGGCACGCAGGACCGGATCGACGTGGATCGCCAGCACGTAGCTGATCGTGACGATCGTGGCGCCCGCCAGCACCATGCTCGAGGGATAGTCCATGACCCGCCGCAGCCGCAGCAGCAATGCATAGCCAACCATCTGGTGCAGCAGGTACAGCGGATAGGTCAGCGTCCCCAGCACCAGGATGGCCGGGACCCACCTGCTGCCGCGCCCATCTTCGCGCCATCGCGCGACACCCGACACCGACAGCCATAGCACCGCGGCGACGCCGAACACCAGCAACCATTCCGGCCA
>Ga0065715_10089311_pt1 | contig 11308 bp, 9 predicted proteins | sample MisBulReplicate1_FD_59102 | JGI IMG/M metagenome (GOLD analysis project Ga0065715, IMG submission 59102) | Miscanthus rhizosphere microbial communities from Kellogg Biological Station, MSU, sample Bulk Soil Replicate 1 : eDNA_1 v2 (version 2) | ecosystem: Host-associated > Plants > Roots >...
CGACATCGTCTTTCTTTTCGACGGCGACGAGTCAAATCTTGAGAAACCATCTGCCGTCAGATCCGCTGGCTCGCTGTTGCATTTGGAACATCAGTTCGGCGGCGCGATAGACGATGCCAAAGTCATCGGTGTTTGCTTCGGAAAAAGGAGCGCTGCGCAGCTGGAGGAGGCGCTCAAATCGGAACCGGCGGTCCGCAACCGTTTGTTGAAGGTCATTCAATTCGTGAGAATGCATTCGATCGAAGCGCGCGGTCTGTTGTCAGTTCTGATAGAGCAGCTTCCGAATCAGGCAAAGGTCGAGATGATTCGAATTTCGCGTGATCGCGAAGCGCAGCATCACGTCGCACAAATGCTGATAAAATCGACGACTGCCATTTGCACGGCAATCGGAGCGCAACCCATTCCGCTGGCAGACCTGCCGGTTCTCACCGCGCTCCAGGTGATGATGGTCTCCGGCATCATGTATATCAGCGGTCGAGAACGAAGCCTGCGCGCTGCGACGGAATTTATGACGGCCGTCGGGGCAAATGTTGGCGCAGGCATGCTTCTCCGTGAGGGGGCTCGGGCGATCCTGAAATTTTTCCCAGGCTGGGGCAATGTGGTCTGCGGCATGGTCGCGGGCGCCGGCACCTACGCGATCGGTCGCGCGGCCAGCGCGTTTTTTATCGGTGGGGTCTCGTTGAAAGATGCACGACAAAAATATCTTGCGACCCGGAAGAAGGCATCCCACAAGGCGCATCTGTTGGAGGACTCGAGGAGAGCCTCCAAGTCCATTGAATAACTTGTGAATAACTTGCCGGCGCCTGCGGATTTTGTTCACAGTATCTTGTGAACAGACATGCGAATTTCGAGTGCCTCTGCGCGCGGCGCGCAAGGTTCATATGAAGCTTTCCGAAATACGAACCGCGCTTCGAGAAATACGCCTGTCGCCAGCCAAAACACTCGGACAAAATTTCCTGCACGATCAAAATCTTGCTCGCTGGATCGTTGATCAGGCTCAGATCACTCCGGACGATTATGTCGTTGAGATTGGACCCGGACTAGGCGCGCTCACTCGTTTCATCCTTGCGAAAGGCGCGCATGTTCTTGCGATCGAAAAAGACACGCGCCTCGCAGATTTTTTGCGCGCACATCTTGATCATGAACGGCTCGAAATACTCAATATTGACGCACTTAAGTTCGATCGACGCTCTCTTTTTGCGCATCGCACCGTGAAATTGGTTGGCAATCTTCCGTACAATATTTCGAGCGCGCTACTGTTGAAACTTCTCGGGCAACCAAATCCTATATCACTGGGATTGTTAATGTTACAAAGAGAGATGGCACTGCGTCTTTCCGCATCCCCATCCACGCATGATTACGGAGCCCTCACCTTGCGTGTGCAAGTACACCATCGCGTGAAATATCTGCGCACTGTTCCTGCAACCGTTTTTTTTCCGCGGCCTGAAGTCGATTCCGCAGTGGTGCGAATTTTGCCCCGTGATCCAATTGAATTGCCTGAGCGCGACGACCAGTTGCTTCTGAAACTGATCCGGGCCGGGTTTTCCCAGAGAAGAAAACAGTTGAGAAAATTGGTTCGCGAACACATCCCCGACTGGGACACTGTCTCGAGTGATCTGCACATCGCTGCGCAGGCTCGCGCGGAAGAGTTATCGTTGCTGCAATGGATTGCCCTCGCGAATTCGATCGCGCCACCTCCGCTCCCGGATACACCCACAACGAAGAATGAATCCTTCCCGATCGTCGACAAAAACGATCGAATCCTGCGATATGCGAACCGCTCCGAGGCGCATGGGAATAACTTGCGACATCGCGCCGTTCACATCCTGATATTTAACCCAGCCGGTGAAGTTTATTTGCAGCAACGTTCGCGTTGGAAAGATCGACATCCTTTGAAGTGGGACTCAAGTGCTGCCGGTCACGTAGCCGACGGGGAAAGCTACGATGATACCGCCCGACGCGAATTGAAGGAGGAATTAGGCGTGACTGTGGGCCTTCAAAAAGTTTCAAAAATTACAGCGTCGGAACATACCGATCAGGAATTTATCTGGCTGTATCGGGGAGTGACCTCTGGCGATCTCGAACCGGCCAAGTCTGAAATCGAGCAAGGCGCCTTTCTGCCTCCAACGATTATCGACGGCTGGACATCGGCACGACCGGAAGATTTCGCGCCGGGATTTTTAGAGTGCTGGAAAACGTATCGCCGCAAGACGCCCTGAGGACAGCGGACACTACAGCATCAGAATTGTCCGCTAGCACGGCCGCCATTTATCGCTTGTGGCGGAGGCAGGTTCCAAGATGTCCACTTCTTATCGTATTCGACGGCTGGTAAGAGCACGTAACACGGATGGCGGTTTGCTCGAAGCGACGTGATGAGCTTCACCAGGTTTTCTTTCGCCATCGTCGTGCAGCCAGTGGTTGCCCGATTCACGCCGCGGCGAATATGAAAAAAAATCGCGCTTCCCGCGCCGGGCACCGGGGGATCGGAATTGTGTCTGATCTCAACCAACCACTCATACGCGAAGTCACTCGAGCGCATTTTTTCGCGCGAGTAATTGTCTGGCGGATTCTTTGGATCGATCACGATATGGCGATTGTAATTGGGCGAGCGCGGATCATCGCTCCAAACGTCTGCCTCAGTGACTTGATGATAGGGATAGTCAGCTCCCGGTGGCAGGTGCGCATTGTATCCAAACACTTGCCCGATTGCGAAAACACCTGCGGGCGCTCGACCATCGCGCTCTTTCTTCCGAAGACCCGGCTCATTTTGTCCGGCGAGACCCGTGCCCCATGCGAGTCCGTTTTTGCCAAACAGCACTGCGAAAGGTCCAGCCACAACAGCCCACTCTCCGCCGTGCGGTCGCTCAAGTAATCGCAACTCCCCGCGCATCGAGTTCCAAGTCGGCGCGATTCCGACGATCAACTGCGTGCAGTCATCGGGAACGCCCTCCGAATATGCGGTGACGGCAATGAGGCTCAAGCAGTGAATCGCAAGGCTGCGGACGATCGACATAAGCGTTACAAGGAAATCATTTTAAGCATTCCGCTACTTGTTTTCACATCCGCCGTAATGGCACGTGGCGATTCTTTCGTGTCGGCTCCCACAACATTGAGCCTCGACCGGGATCACTTATGAAAACATCACTCTCAATCGCAGCCATGAGCGCCGTTTTGGGGTTGGCCGTGGCTTCTACAATCGCGCAAACCGATACAACCAGTACGACCACTTATATCCAGACCAGCAAGCTCGTCGGCAAGCCGGTGAAATCCTCTCAAGGAGAAGAAATCGGCACAATCAAAGACGTCGTGCTCGACCGCAACACCGGCTGCCTGGCTTACACGGTTCTGGCAACTGGTGGAGGCGGTGGCCAGGTTGCCGGAGGCGGCAAAATGGTAGCAGTTCCCTGGTCCGTTTATTCAGCTTCATCGGATGTTAACACCTATACAGTAACCGTGGATCGCGAGCGCATCTACAGCGCGCCCGTCTTCGATTACGCTCACGTCGAGGAATATTCCCGACCCGATTACATCAATAACGTTTATGGTTACTTCGGGGTAACGGCCGGTGCAGCGATCGGCACCGCGGTGTCATCGACAACAGGCGACACTCATACAACGAATGTAAACACGACCACCGGAACCACCACGCGAGGAACGAGCACAAGAGGGGACGCAATGGCAAGCCCCGGTGCCAGCGCAGCGGCTGGTGCGGCCAGATCGCCGGCACAAGCCGCTTCACCAGGCGGCAGGGGATCACCGAGCCCGCGTGCGACAGGAGCACGAAGCCCGCGCGCAACTCCGTCTGGGAGAGCACATGAATCAGCTAGTCCAAGTAGTCGAGGCGGAGCAACGGGTACTTCACCAGCGGAAGAGCGAACGCGGGATCCAATGGAGAAGCGGGAGCAAACAACTCCGCCAAGTAGTCGCCGCGAAACCGAGCGTAGCGAAACCGGTCGGACGGAAAGTGGCCACGGCGAGACCGGAACGCGACCGGACACTGAGCGAGCTCCCTCAAAAGCGACGAGGCCCAGCGAAAAAGCAACGGGGTCCAACCGCCACGAGAAGGGCAAACGCGAGGCAAGTACTCCCCAGGAAAGACCCCAGGAATAGGAATAAGATTTCGGCCAGGCGGCGACTCGTGGAGTGCTCAGCCAGTCGCGTTTTCTACGGCAGCCGTATCGGCCGGAAGATATTTCACGCCAATGAGCCAAACCACGCCGGAGACAAAAATTATTCCGGACACAAACAGAAATGCCACGTGCATGTTGGTGTGGCCGCCGATGTAACCCAGCAGCCAGAACGCCTGAACGTCGCCAAACGCGTGGATAATGAAAATGTTTGCGGCAAATGCGGTGGCACGCACAGCCGGCAGCGAGACGTTGGCGAGAGCGGTGTTTGAGGGACCTGTGTTCAGGAACAAGAAAAAGATCGCGAGGAACATTGCGATCCACGCCGCGGGAAACGGAATGTAAAGGGCCACAATGAAAATCGGGCAGGCGATCAGCATCCCGATTCCTGAGACCCAGAAATAGGAACCGGGCACACGCGAGCGCAACCTGTCGGCGATAACGCCCCCCAAAAGCGTCGCGACCAAGCCTGCGACTACCGTGATCAAGCCAAAGATCGTCATGCCTACGGCAGGACTTTGATTCCGATAGCGCAGATAAGCTGGTATCCAGAAGCCCAAGCCGCCCGTTACAAAAGTCATCAGTGTGATCGCGACGCAGTTGATGAGATAAGAGCGCGTCCGGAATAATCTCAGGTAATCGCTTATACTTCGGCGCGGCGATTTCTCCCCCAGATAACGCGCAGCGACGCGCGGGTCGCGCTGCCAGAAACAGAGCAGGCCCAGCAACAACCCCGGCGGGGCAACGAGATAAAATGCCCAGCGCCAGCCGAGGTGAGCGCCAATCAGTCCGCCGATTACATAGCCGAGCGCGCTGCCAACCGGAATTGCTGTATAAAAAACCGCCATCATGCGACCTCGCGTTTCGATCGGGAAGAGATCAGCCAAAATGGTCGGAGCGGCCGGGCCGTAGCCGCCTTCGCCAATTCCCACGAAAATGCGAGTTGCGAAGAGAATGGCAAATGTCGCTGCCAAACCGGATGCGCCGCTGGCCAGGCTCCACAAAATCACAGCGGAGCCGATGATGATCCAGCGCGAGAATCGATCCGCAAGCAGACCGAGAATCGGCGCGCTGATCATGTAAGTTACGAAAAACGCGTCGCCAAGCAGACCGGTCTTTGTCATGGCATTTACGTCGCCGGGTGCGAAAAAACCTGCACGAATATCAGGCTCAAGTGCCGCCAGGATTTGGCGATCGATGTAATTGAAAAGATTGATGGCCAGGAGCAGAAAGAGTGCACCACGTGCGCCACTCATTATTTTTTTCCCGGCAGGGTCCATCGACAATTGCCGATTGCAGTTTGCCCGGCACAGATTGTAAATCATAAACGATGCCTTCGACTTCCCGCACCGAACGCGCCCTCTATTTTTTTGGTCGGCTGCTGGTACGTTGCTTTTATCGGGTCACTGCGATCGGCCTGCAAAACCTGCCGGAGGGCGGCTTTCTCCTTGTACCCAATCACATCAGTTGGGTGGACGCGCTCGTGCTGCAGCTCGTCTGCCCGCGTCCGATTCGTTACGTAATCGACCAGCAGTATTACCACAAACCGATTTTGCATCCGGTTTTGCGTGCGCTGGGCTGCATCCCGATCAACATCCGCCATTCGTATTCTGCGGTTCGCGCAGCCGCTGAAAAAGTCGCCGAAGGCGAAATTGTGTGTGTTTTTCCAGAGGGTCAGCTGGAACGCTCCGGCGTTCTTTTGCGGCTCCAACGCGGTTATGAATTGATCGCGCGCCACGCCAAGGCGCCGGTTGTTCCAGTTTGGCTCGACCAACTCTGGGGCTCGATCTTCTCGTTCGAGGGCGGAAGATTCTTCACAAAACTTCCAAAGCAATTCCCCTATCCGGTAACGATCGCTTTCGGCAAGCCGTTACAACCACAAGCCGCCGACGCCGCCACGATGCGCGAAGAATTGCTCAAGCTCGGTGAATTTTGTTTCAGCCGCCGGCCAGCATTGGATCGACATCTTGCCGAAGAATGCGTGCGCGGCCTGAAGCCAAGACCGTTCGCGACGGCGGTGACCGACGGAACCGATCACACTGAGTTGAGCCGGTCGAAACTGCTCGGCGCCGCGGCTGCGTTGAGCCGCTATCTTCGAAAAGAGTTTGCCGACAAGCGAATCGCGATCGTTTTGCCCGCCAGCAAGGGATCGATGCTGGGAAACCTGGCTGTGACCCTGGCAGACAAAGTTCCCGTGGATCTTAATTTCACAATGGGACGGGCGGCAAATGAATCGTGCTGCAGGCGCGCAAACTTGCGGGTCGCGATTTCAGCGACGCCATTCATGCAACGACTCAAGGATTTTCCGTGGCCGGAAAAGATCTTGAAGCTGGACGAGCTGATGCCGCGAATAAAACGCCAAATCGTTTTTTGGTGGATAATATCGCTGCTGCTGCCGACGCGTCTGCTTCTGCGGGTCTTAGGAATTCCGAAGCAAGGCGGCCACAGCGAGGCAGTCCTGCTCTTTACAAGCGGAACGACTGGAGAACCGAAAGGTGTGGTTGTCAGCCACCGCAACGTCGTCGGAAACGTTTCGCAATTCCGGCAGCTGCTCGACGCACGACAAACCGACGCAATCCTCGCTTCTCTGCCCTTCTTTCACACCTTCGGATCGACTGTCACACTTTGGTATCCGCTCATTGAAGGTGTCCGCATCGTCACGTACCCGAACCCGCTGGAACCTGCCAAGTGCGCGGCGTTGATCGAACGGTACAAGCTGACCTTTCTGCTGGCGACGCCCACATTCCTGCGTTTATACTTGCGTAAAGCCGAGCTGGAGCAGCTCCAAAGCTTGCGTCTCATAATTGTCGGCGCGGAGAAATTGCCTCTCGATCTTGCCAGCCATTTTGAGGAACGCTTCCACAAAAAAGTTTTCGAAGGCTACGGACTCACTGAGACCGCGCCGGTGGTGAGCGTCAATTTGCCCGATCCGGAGCCGAAAAAGCCTGGCGAACACGTGCAGCCATCGAGTCGTCTCGGATCGGTTGGCAGACTTGCGCCGGGAATCGCCGCCGAAATCCGCGAACCAGAAACAGATCAGAAACTCTCGCTTTATGAAACCGGAATGCTTTACCTCCGCGGAGCAAACATCTTCGAAGGATATCTGCACGATTCCAAACGAACCGCGGAAGTCTTGCGTGACGGCTGGTTGAAGACAGGCGACATCGGCCGATTCGACGAAGATGGGTTTCTTTACATCGAAGGCCGACTGTCACGCTTTTCGAAAATCGGCGGCGAGATGGTGCCGCACGAAGCGATCGAACAAAAAATTATCGATCTGCTGGAGCTATCCGGAAGAGACGAACGCCCCATCGCGATTGTGGGAGTGCAGGACGAGGCGAAGGGTGAAGCACTCGTGCTGCTCAGTGCAGTCGATATCGATCTTGCCGAGCTGCGCAAAAAACTTCAGGACGCAGGTGTTCCAAACTTGTGGATTCCAAAAAACGTCCAACGCGTCGAGGCAATCCCCGTCCTGGCCTCGGGCAAACTCGATCTGAAAAAATGCCATGAACGCGTCGCTGAAAGAAGCGACGCAAACCGAGACGACTCTCACCCGGCAGTTTCCTAAAGCGCGATCGGCGCGGTCGGATCAAGAACGAGTCGCACGATCTTCTTCTTTCAATCGCCAGGGTGAAATTCTGCCAAAAAGATCGCGCGTCGCCCCGGCGATATCTTCGGCCTTTGAGACGCCACTGTCGATCAACGCGCGTCCTGTGCTTTCCCAAAGTTTCCTTGCCACCAGCGCGCCATTTTCTCGCACGATCCGACCAAGATGCTGAACTGCTGCAGCAGTGGCGGATTTGCGAATCAGCTCAGGCGGACATCGTGAAGTCAGCTCGCAATAACGCCGCGCGACTTCCCCCACGCGCAGCGTGAGGAACGCGTTTGCCGCGCCATTCGAAACGCATTTTACAAGCAGAGCTGAGATGCCGCTCAAGCCCGGAATTCCGCCTTTGAGCGCGGGAACCATGGAAGTGGCAAGCGGCGCGACCATTTCTCCGAGATCCAGCGATTCAAGGCCGCTGGCGATGAAAGCCGTGCCGGCGACGTTCGCATATAGCCGAAACAATTCGCGCGGTGACGGGCGTTGCACGTAGATGCGAGCAACACGACCGACCATTTGAATTTGCGTCGCGAGGAGTATCAGCGCGTCGAGCCGCCCATTCTGCATCAGCGCTGTGCTAAGAAACACTGTGCTTGCTGTTTTGCGCACGACCGAATCTGCTTCCGCTGACAATTGCGCAATGGCGTGTTCGATTTCTTCTTCTGTGGCAAGCGACCTGCCTCGCGTCCTCGGGTTAGCAGCGAGACGCACGCTGAGCGCTTGCAAGAAAGCGTCGTGCTCAGGGCCAGAATCCTCCTGTGGCGGGACAAGTGCAGGAGGAAGTCTTGCGTATGCCACCGCACAGTAGAGCGCGAAGAATCCAGCCGTAACGCAAACACTCCAGAATACAATCGCACCGGCGATCGGATGGATTCTGTCAGCCAATGAGATCAAGCTCGTAACACCGGCAATTATCAGCGACACCAAGCAGAGCGTTATCAACACGGCAATGATCACGATAATCTTCCGGGCGCCGGAGTTTTGGACCGCGACATCGGCTTTAGCCGTCATGCCAAGTACTGTGCACCCACATCGGCTGGCTTCAATCGAAAGCTAGACAACCGGAAAAGTGCTGCGCAACTCGTATTCGCGCCACAGGCGATCGCACGCGAAGCTGAATGTCATGAAGATGTGTTGCCGCGCGTTGGCAATTTTCGTTCTAGCGAGTTTTGCAGGGCTCTTACCTCGCGTTTCACGCGCCGACGAAAAGCCCATGATGAAGGCGGTGGTCGCACATGAATACGGCGCGCCTGAGGTTCTAAAATTCGAAGAGGTGCCGCGACCGGAGCCGAAGGAAGATGAAGCCCTCGTACGCGTGATCGCCAGCAGCGTCAATCCAGCGGATCCGCTCACGCTTAGCGGAAAGTATGCAAAGGAATTCGGCACGCACCTGCCATTAATTGCGGGCTACGACATTGCCGGCGTCGTGGAGAAAACGGGCGCGAACGTGACCCAGCTCAAAGTAGGTGACGCGGTTTACGGTTATCCAACGTTCGGCGGAGGCTGGGCGGATTATGTCAACGTCAAAGAGTGGGAAGTGGCTGCGAAACCAAAGTCCCTCAACTTTGTGGAAGCAGCGGCTGTCCCAATGGGCGCCTTGACCGCGTGGCAATCCCTGGTCGATGTCGCAAAACTTCAGTCAAGGCAAACAATTCTTATTCACGGGGGGTCCGGTGGCGTCGGCAGTTTTGCCATTCAGATCGCAAAAGCGCGCGGTGCGCGGGTCATCGCGACCGCTTCCACCGCAAATCAGGATCTTCTCAAGCAGCTCGGCGCGGATGTAGCGGTTGATTACACCAAAACGAAGTTTGAAGACGTCGCCAAAGATGTTGATGCCGTGCTCGATCCAGTGGGCAAAGACACACTCGCGCGTTCTTATGGCGTGGTGAAAAAAGGGGGCATTGTGATGTCGCTGGTCGCACGTCCCGATCCGGTGGAGCTTGAGAAGCATGGAATCCGCGGCACGGGTATTGCCTCTCATCCGGACGCCGAAGATCTCGCCGAGATCGGACAATTGATCGACGCTGGAAAAATCAAGCCAATGGTGACGCAAATCCTGCCGCTCAGTGAAGCCATCACGGCGCAACAACAAGCTGCGACTCATCACACGCGCGGAAAAGTTGTGCTCCGGATTGCAGACGAGCCGAAAAGTTGACGCCAGAGTGCGCATCTGAAGTTCGGCCGTGATGAAAAATACTTTCCTGGTATTTTCTTCGGCTGGTCCAAACCGTGATTTTTCGAAGGATACGCGCAGACAGCCGTTCTGGGACGAGCATGCGACGTTTATAGATCAACTCGTTGCTGACGGGTTTATTTTAATGGGTGGCCCTTTGGTTGATGAAGGCGGGATGCCGCAAGGCGCGCTTTTGATCGTTAACGCTGAAGATGAAAATGAAGTGCGAGAAAAATTGAAAAACGATCCCTGGTTTATGCACGGCATTCTCGAACTCGAGAGCATCAAGCGCTGGCAAATCTTTGTTGATGTGAGGACTGTGTAGCGGTCGCCGCGGCGACCTGGTTTTGGCGCCTCGCCGAAACGAACTTTTGCTGCTTTTGTTCGTCCACAGATTCCCTCGTTCCCGATTCACACAGAAATCAGAAGGCCAAGAACTCGGAAGAAATAATCTGTGGAAATCTGCGCAATCTGTGGACAACGATCTGACTGTCCCGGGACAGCTACAGCGCTCCGCGGCGAACTTTTTCGTCAATCGCCAGGTATTCGTTCCGCGGTGGGCTGAAGGTATCAAGCACACGGGTTGGCAACATCACTTCCACCCCATGCGGAATGTTGCTGGCCAGATAAAAGGAATCGCCGGTCGAAAGCTCGTGCGGCACACCGTCAACGATGAGCCTCATTTTGCCTTCGAGAATGTGGACGATCTGCTCCTGCGGGTGTGAGTGCGCAGGCATGCGACTCCCGGCCGCGAGTGTCGCAAGCATCTGATACATCGTCTTCCCGTGTGCGACCGTCCGGCGCGTGATGCCGGGACAAATTTCAATTGTCGGATTCTCTTGTTCCATGTGAGAACCTTAGGCGGGGAGCCTGATTTGCGCCACAGCTCGACCTTGTCCGATTTCCGCACTTGTCACTTGTCACTAACCACTGGCAGAATCCCAATCATGAAAACATTTACGCCATTAATCACAATTCTATTCGCCACATTGATCGCGACTTCCGCCTTTGCGCAAAGCGCCGGCACATCGCCCCTGAGCGCATCGAGCCCGCCGGCTGCTGCCCAACCAGCGCCTCCAGCCGGGCAGCCGAACCCTCAGGAGATGATGAAGCAGATGATGGAGCTGTCGAAGCTGAATGAAAACCACAAGCTGCTGGCAGACATGGACGGCAATTGGAATTACACCATTAAGATGTGGATGAATCCTGATCCCACGGCCAAACCACAGGAGTCTAAAGGCACAGCCACGCGCAAGAGCATCATGGGCGGCCGTTACTTTGTGATGGACGTGAACGGCAAAATGCAGATGCCTGGGGCGGACGGCAAGATGAAAGACATGCAATTCAAAGGCATGGCCGTCGAAGGCTACGACAACGTTAAGAAAAAGTTTGTTGCCTCATGGG
>Ga0065715_10000603_pt1 | contig 11300 bp, 10 predicted proteins | sample MisBulReplicate1_FD_59102 | JGI IMG/M metagenome (GOLD analysis project Ga0065715, IMG submission 59102) | Miscanthus rhizosphere microbial communities from Kellogg Biological Station, MSU, sample Bulk Soil Replicate 1 : eDNA_1 v2 (version 2) | ecosystem: Host-associated > Plants > Roots >...
CGCAAGGCTTCAAAGATGTAGCCGGTTATTGGGCCGATATTGGCGAATGGCAAAAGGCCCGCGAGTCGTTCGAAAAAGCGTACCAGCTCGATCCAAAATCCGCTGCCACGTTGGTTGGCTTGGGACAGATCAGCGCAGAGATGAACGATTTGGTAAGCGCACGGAAATACTACGAAGAAGCTCTAAAACTGGAGCCGAACGGCCAATACTCACAGACAGCAAAAGAGGCGTTACAAAAGCTGCAGAAGAAATAGCGGACATGACGCAAGCACGTTTGCTCATTTGTGCCGTTCTCTTGCTCTTTTGCGCGCCGAGCTTCGCTCAAGAGAACTCTCGCAGTGGAAGTGCGAAGCAAGACGCACCGAAAGTGATTGCAACTGACGATATGAAGCTGGCGATGAAAGCTAGTAAGCTCGAAACCGCCGGAAAATACGACGAGGCATTAAAGGTGTACGCGCAAGCTATTGACCTGAAAGGTTCCTTTACGCCGTTCGTGTACCACAATCGTGGCATGTTATACCTTCACCGTGCAAAGGGCTCCCAAGATCGAGAATCGCGAATTGCCGACCTGCAACACGCGATCGATGACTTCCGGACCTCCATTCGTCTGGGCGCAGCTTCCAGGGAAGAACTAAACCGCGGATTAGAAAAGGTTGCCACCAGAGCTAATCTCGAGGAAGCAACCAAGATACTCGAAAAGGAAAGGCACCAGTAACCCGCTCTCAAGCTTCGATCGGAAGATTGGGAATAAAGAACCGGTGACTACTGCCGGCTCGAAACTAACGCGGGCGCGAAGTTTCGCTATTTCGACGGCGCGCTCGTCATCACCTGCGACAAACGAACGCAGTGAGTGCAGTCCCTTTGTCTCAATCTTTCAACGGAAGGGGCCGAAACTGGGAAAGCACAACACCGAGCGGGGCGAACCTTCGACCTCGAGAACCCGTAGTATTCTCATACGCGACTCTTATTTGCCGTAAAGGAGCGCGTAGGTTTTGGGGAAATGTAGTTTAATGTACGGCTTCGGCTTTGAAATTGGCAGGAAAGATTCGCTGGAAAAAACTGCCGCGTATCCTTTCCGAACCTGGGAAGACTGAAGCAGCTTGGCGAAAGTCTCATCGCCGGCGACATGAAGAAGTATCCAAATAGTCTCTTCATGCCCTTCGCCGGCTTCTCCGTCCATGTGGGAGAGAGAATTAAATTGCGCGAATGCTTTTGCATCGCCTTCACTGGCTTGCACTAGAGTCTTATAATAGTTTGGCACGCCATGATACTTCTTTGCCGAATAGGCAACAACGTCGGTCCTTGTGATCTGTTTAGACTGCAATTTTCGCCATTCTTTCTTGCAGCTCTCGTAGTTCAGTTTTGTCAGCGGCTCATCCGGGAGGATACGAATCCTGTTACCAGGGATGGTACCGCTGATTCCTGACTTGAGATACACTTCCCAGTCCTTTTCGCTGTTAGTGAATTCACGTGCGATGAATCGTTCACCTGGCTTTATGGTTGCTTCAAAAGTTGCTTCACCGCCGCACTCGGCGCTGCCCGACAGCTGGTATTCATCCTGACCATTGAGCGTAGCCATGGTTGCTTCCTTGTCGCGCCAATCCACTGCTTGCGACCACGCCGTGGCCGAATACATAAGCACCAGGCTCGCGAAGGCGTGATTCAGTTTTCTATTCATCGCTCTGGTCGCCGTCGATAGACTCTCTCACAGCTGCTGGATTAACAAAAAGGATCGGGAACGTTTTCACTTCTTCGCCGCGGACTTTGGCTCTTCATACACCGGGAGCCGCCCTTCCCGCACATCGATGAGATGGTACCATGTCGATCTCGTGCGGAACCCGAGTCGTTTTTGCGGGTCTTTAATTTTTCCACCTTTATTTTCGAGTTCTTCGCGCCAATCTTTTTCCTTCTGTTGAAATTCGGCGCGATCGGTGCCTTCGAGTTGCGCTTCGCGTTTCTTCGCCAAGGCAGCGAGTTCCATCTCGTATTTTTTTAGTCGTTCGGCCACAGGTGCGTCTGGTCCTTCGTGGCCGATCGATTCGGCTGAGGGCGGCACAAAGCCTTCTTCTGGCGCTTCTTCATTGTCGTTGTCCATTGTCTTCCAACGTTTGCGCGCGCCTTTGTTGTTTTTTCGAAGCCGGTCGGTTAGCTCAAATTTTCTCGTTTTCGCGTTGAAATATGCGACCCAAACCGAAACGCCTGGTTTTTTGTATAGATCGCGATCAGGCGTCTCGACACTTCCAGTTAGGCCGCCGTGCAGATCGATTAGTAGCCGGCCCGAGTCCGCGCTCCAATCCAAAAAAGAAATCTGTTCTGGCCCGAGGTCCTTCATGTCGATCTTGGTTAACGGCACGCCTTCGGCTTTGCTGAAAAATTTCCACGCTTCGTTGTCGAAACGATCTTGGGAACCCTCTCCCACCGGCCAGCTCGCCTTTGGAAAAACATCTTCGAACTTCACTCCCTCTTTGCGGTGAAAGAGATCAGTCGAATTCATGTGGCTGCCGTAATGTCTCGCGATTAACATCCAGTTTTCATCCGGTGAAATTGAGACGCTATTGAGGTGCGAAAGACCTTTCTCGTGGAAACCCGGTAAAGGTTCGCGCATAGCCGGATCGTTTGCAGAGACGATCCAGACTTCCAGGTCCGTGTCCGTATTGCTTTCATCCTCTTTCGCGGGAACCTCAAGCTCCTCGACGAAAAATGTCCCGTTAGGAGATTCAATCTTCTGCCCGATCGCGTCGCGCGCCTCCTCGATCTTTGGCACCGATGCATGGCGTTGCGCGTCGAACGCGAACGTGAGCGTCCGCTCGCAACCGATCATCGCTTTGGCGCCGGTCTCCTCGCTGTTAAGTTTTCGCCATTCGCCACTAAAAGCGGCCAGCAAACTTCCGGAGTCGAGCCAGGACTCCGGCGTCACCTTGTACCAAACAGTGTGGAGGTCTTTCGGATCCTCGTCTTTGATTTCATTACATCGCGGAAGCTCTGGCAGCGCCACTTCTTCAAACGTCTCACCATTTCGAAAATAAACGCTCATCGTGTGCTCATCTCGATCTTCGTTGAAATACGCGACGCGCTTTGAGTCGTTAGACCACACCAGCTTGGCGTCCCTGGCATAATCTTCGATTCGGAACGTGTCCACGCTCGCAACCCAGGCGCGTCTCTCGTGGTCCCCCGAGGTCGCGACTACTTCCAGGTCGATGATTTTTTTCTTACTCGCCAACTCAACGATCGACGTGTCCCAGCCTTCTCCTCCGTGGATCAGTCGCAACGCGAATTTCTTATCTGGCGACTTGTCTTTGATGATCTCCTTCTCCTCAGCTTGAAGCGACGAAATCACACCCAGTGCGATAAGAATGGGCCCGAGGAGCGCTATTGTTCTCATCTTGACTGGAGCCGAACCTCCGTGTTGCTCCCGCAACTGCCAAATCTATAAGGCGCCGCAAGAGATAGAAAGTAAAGCTTTAACCCACCCGTGATCGCTTTGTGTTATGTCGATGTTAGTCCACTTTCTTGTCGGTCACGCTTTGCAGGAATGCTTTGCGGCTCGCATCAAAGGCGATCGTCACAGTTTGGGGACAATTGTGCTCGCTTCCATCTTCGGTTAACAGGATTGATCATAAATTCATCCCTTGTTTTTACCTCCAATCGATTTTTCCTACCGTACCGCTTTGTCACAATCCCGCCGTCGCTGGGGGGAAAGTCGTTTCTCCTTTTCCGTACGGACCGTCGTAGGAAATTTTCATGTTCCAATCACCGGACATGTCGACCTGGATTTTGGCGCGATACAGCCCCCGGGTAGCTGTGCGCTCAACCACCACGTCTCGATGAATCTGCGTGCCGGGCATGTTGCTGTTGATCTGAAGAGTGACTTTGCCAACATCGACAAGGCGAGCCTTGGCATCGCGAAACTGGATCGATGTTTCGTTGTCACCTTGATGAAGATGGCCGTCGCGATTTGAGACCCTCACGGTCAAGTCATTGATCGAGTTACTCGCGATGGCTTGAAAATAGGCAGTTTCTCTCGGCAACACGAGCAACTGTGGATCTTTATCGAGGGCGTCCTCTGTAATCTTCTTCGCTTTAACTTTCAGCACGGACCCGTGACCATGTTTATCGAAACCTATGGTCACTTTCTGGGCCGCGCTGCCAGAAACGATCTTTTCCTGTTCCTGATGAAGAACGAGCGCCCCTGATTTGAGCCATCGAATCGGTTCACTAATGGACGTGAGCGCTTGCTCGTCCGGCAGCCCTCGTCGCGGAAACGGCAAGTTCGGTATACTGGGCAATTGCACTTCTTCAAAGGATGAGCCGCGACGAAAATAGACTTCCGTGTAGCCGCCGTCAGGATGGGGAGTATAGTAGGCCACCCGCTGTGAGTCGCTGAACCAAAGAAGCTTTGGCTTTGCGTTACCCTCATAACAGCGATGACAATCCAATTCCAGTACCGCCGCTTGCGTGGGCAGGTTAATCATGCCGACTTTCGGTTCATCCCCGGCCTCTTTGGGAAGTTGAATACGCAAGGCGAAGTTTCCGTCCGGCGATTTATCCGTGATAATGTCTTTCGCTTGAAGCGTTGGAGTCAGACAACTGGCAATTAGAACAAGCGTGAAGAGGGATAGTGTTTTCATGGACCAAAGAGCAGTTTGTAGATCTTGGGAAGGTATCGTTTGATGTAGGGCTTCGGTTTTGAAATTGGCTGCGTTGTAATAATCGGAGAAACGCTCGCGCATCTTTTCTCGGAGCTCGGGAGAGTGTTATTTCAGCATAACGGCAAAATTCTCATCGCCCGTGGTAGTTTGACCGCGGCAATCTTCATTAAAATTACGCGACTCGTCGCGAATCGGCTGACCACAGCCTATCATCGTCCACATACGGCCCGCTTTGCGAACCACTTCACCGCTTCCACCTGATCCTTCGCCACACCTTCGCCCTCGCCGTAGCGACGACCGAGTTCCACCTGGGACTCTGCTTCGTCTGCTTCTGCCTTGGCCATTCATCATGAAGGGCAAGGAGCATCACACCGATTCCAACCAGCGCACGGGCGCCACGCGGTACTCGAGTGTTTTGAAACTAACAAGTTTCACTGTCGGCGAGTGTATGGTCGCCGCTCTTTGATCGACAATAAAATTTCCACTAAGGGAACTGCGCCGCTGTCTGAATAAGGCTCAGCGGTCGTCGCGAAGCTTCCACGAGGTATTAGCCGTCCCGTCCTCCTTGAAAGACACCGTAATTTCGTAGAGGCGAGCAAAGCCGTGAGTGGATCCCGAGGATGGCATCAGCTTTTCGTAATAGTCGTGCCTTTCGAGCATAAGCGTGTTGGCATCCGCCCATCGGACAGGAGTTACAAATTCGTGACCCATAACTGCGCCTTTGATCTCTGGATCATTCTCTTTGCCGGGAGGCTGGTCGAGTGGCAGATCAATTTTGGTAAATGATTTGTATGAATTCTGATAAACAGTTGTTTGTGTCTTTTGTGGTGGAGTTGCTGTCTTGCTAAAAAGACGCCCGGCGTGACTTAGGTCAGATGCCACATAGGCAAAACGCTTCGAATCCGGAGACCAAAGCACACTGCCTTCACGACTACCCCCTGCGCCAATGTCGGCGTTAGTCAGGTCGCACACTGTTTGACCCGTCGCTTTCTCGATTAGTTCTGCGTGGCTGACCTTTGAAGCGGCTAACTCAAGCGGGTCGGTAAAAGTCTTGCGAATGCTGTAGCGCCCGTCCGGTGAAGTCCAATCAACGATCTCGCCTCGAAAGAGAAGCTTCGTCGTCTCCGGAAAATAGCGCTGGAGATAATCCACGTCGGCTCCGTTGGAGAATTCTTCTTCGGACAGTCCGCCCATCACCGTTCCTCTTACACCTACTTGATCAGCCAATGGCAACTCGCGCACAAAATTCGAAAAAGTTTTGTCCTCAACCAGGTGAAAAACTGCCGACGCGTCCGGGAAATAGCCCTCGGCTGCGGCGCCATCCATGAATTCAGCGAGAGAGAAAAACTGCGCGAGCGCCTTCTTATCACCGTTACTCGCCGCCGCCAGAACCTTAAAATAATCAAGGCCGCGACCCTTGGCCGCAGAGGCGGTCTCGTTCCCCTCGGCATTTCGGAGCGATTGAAATTTTCGCCATTCCTTTTTGCGCGCGTCGTGGTTCAATTTCATCAGTGGCTCGTCCGGCAGAAGATGAATACGGTTTTTATCCATGAAGCCCGTGATTCCTGACTTCAGACAAACCGACCATTTAGAATCGCCAGACTGATTCCATGGCTTTGCGGCAATAAAGCGTTCGCCCTTTTTCACCTTTGCGATGACTTTGCCATTGTAATCTCTGACGTTGGTGTAACCGTCCGGATCGCTAATCACGGCCATGGATACACGCGGCGTGGTATCCTCAGATTTAGAAGGCTTGCTCCCCACAGCGGTGAGGACGCTGCCAGTGGCATTGAAGCTCGTATCGAGTCTGCCGCTCGCGTCATAGCGAACGAGCGCAAACTCATTGTTATCGCCGTCGTACGCAGACCCAGCAACTATGATCTTGTTACCTTGTACTGCTAGGGAGCTGGCCTTGCCATCGCTAATGGCCGTTGTGACCTTGCCGTGATCGCCGAAGCCCTGATCAAGAGTCCCATCAGTGTTATAGCGCAGACACGCAAAATCGTAGCCTCTGCCGCTGTTATTCACGGCATAACCTGCGATAACAATTTTCCCATCTTTCTGGAGTGCCACTCCCGTCGCGTTACTGCCGCTAATACCAACAGCAGTTAATACGTGACCAGTGCCGCCGAAACTGGTGTCCAGAGCTCCATCGGTGTTATACCGCGCAATCGCGAACTGTTGAACGCCGCCAACAGTTGCGTAGCCCACGACAACGGTTTTTCCATCACTCTGCGCTGCCACACCCTGGCCTTCAGCATCTCCGTCACCGCCGAAATTGGTCGTAACTTTGCCAGTGCCATTGAAACTCGTGTCCAGATTACCACCCGCATTAAAGCAGGCCAGCGCGCATTGTTTTTTGTTTTGGTTAGTGCTGTAACCGGCAACGACGATTCTCCCGTCGCCATGCACGGCCACGCTGTGGCCAAGGTCCTGAGCGCCGAAGTCGGCAGTCGCTTTGCCGGTTCCGTTAAATGTCGTATCGAAACTCCCATTTGCGTTGTAGCGGACGACCGCAAAATCGTTGTTGTTTCGGTCGATGAACGCGTTGCCTGCGACGACAATCTTTCCGTCGCTCTGCATCGCCACACTGTCTGCATTGCTATCCTTGGCAACGGTAGTTGTTACTTTTCCGGAGTCACCGAAGCTCGTGTCGAGGTTGCCGTCCGCGCCGTACCTTAACACGGTGAAGCAGGACTGGCCGCCGGCGTTAAATGAATGTCCTACAACAACAATTTTGCCATCCTCTTGCAACGTCACGCCTTCACCTTTGCAGGTACCTGTGCCTACCGCAGTCGTGACTTTGCCGTTGTTATTGAAACTCGTGTCCAGGCTGCCGTCCGAGTTATAGCGCACCAGAGCAAATTGATCGACACCGCCGACCTCGGCATATCCGGCGACTACAATCTTGCCATCACGTTGCGCGACCACGCTGTTGCCGCAGGCGCTAGTGTCAGTAGCCATCGTGGCATGGGCCAAGGCCAGGATGGTGGCGAGACCAATCCAGACGTGGATGCTGAGGAATCGGACGGAAATTTTCATTTTACCTCGCCCATTTGGACCGAGGAAATAATCGACAAAACGCCGGATGCAGCGATGAGCCTCATGGGCGGATTATGGCCGGCGCTCTTTGATCGACAATAAGATTTCCGGAAGAATCGACGCGCTAAGATTTTAATCCGATTTCACTTGCTTGGCGCTTTGGATGGACGCTTTGTGACTCGAATCGAACACGACCGTAACAATTTGGGCGCAAGTCCGGGCCCATTGTTTCCCTCCCTTCTCCATGAGGTCAGCCAAATTTACTCTAAGCACAAGGGTGTCCGAGCTTAACCATTTTTGGGGCGAGATTGTGGTCTCGACTGTTTTGACATGAGTTTCCCCTTCCTTCGAAGGGTTCTTGCACTCGGGAATGTCGGGCAACGTGACTTCTTCAAATTTGGAGCCGTTTCGAAAATAGACCGTTGTGCTTCCACCGCGACGATCCGGCTCGAAATAGGCGACTCGTTGCGAATCCTTCGACCACACCAGATGCGCTTCTTCGGTGTTATTCTGGTAGACCTCCAGTGTCACGACCTCGTCTTTGCTTTTAAGATCGATAATAGCAGCTGACCCGCCTTGCTCGTCTTTGCTAATTCGCAGCGCAAATTTCCCATCCGGCGACTTGTCTCTGATGATGTCTTTCGCTTCAAGCGATGGCACAAGGCAATTAACAATCAGAATGACCGCGACTGCCGCGATCGTTTTCCCAGCGGTCGTCTTACGCGCCAAATCGGCCGCAAAACACAGCTTCTGCTTTGTTTGAGTGGCACTGATAAATCTCAAGATTTATAGCTCTTCCTTTATTGCCGATCATTTAAGTGAGTCCTCCCGACTTGGGAACGTAAAATCGCCATCTTTAGAGAATATTCGGCGCGGGTTCGCTGCCGAATAGCTCTTGATCTCTCTCATGAACGCTTCGCCAAAATCCTTCAGTTTCTGTTCGCCGACGCCGGCAATGCGGCGGAACTCCGATGAATTTATCGGATATTTTCTCGCCATTTCGCGCAGCGAGACATCGGAGAAGATGATGTAAGCTGGCACGCCGCGTTCATCTGCGAGCCGGCGACGCAACGCACGCAATCGCTCAAACAATACTTCGTCGCATTCAATCGCACCCGGCTTGGTTCGCGCGCGTTTCTCTGCGATTTCGATTTGCTTGGTCAAAACGATTGATGTCCGTTTTCGCAAAGCCTCCAGACCGGCAGGCGTCAGCGACAGAGTCGCAAACTTCCCCGGCGCGCATTCGACCAGCCCTAACCGCAATAGTTCGCGACCGATCGCCTGCCATTCAGCTCGCTTCAATTCGGCGCCGATGCCGTAAGTGGACAGCTCGTTGTGACCTCGTTGTCTGATCGCTTCCGTGTCTGCGCCGCGAAGCACATCGACAACGTGACCCAGACCAAATCCGAACGCGTGCCTGGCGTGGATACGATAGACGCACGACAGAAACTTTTGCGCATGCACTGTTCCGTCGAATGTCTCGCGTGGTTGCAAACAGTTGTCGCAACTCTCGCATGAAGGCTCTAGCGATGGCGTCTGATCGCCGACTTCGTCAAGTTTCGCTGGGTATATTTCTCCGAAATATTCGAGAAGCGTCGCACGGCGGCATTCGCGCGTCTCGGCATAATGAACCATCTGCTGAAGCTGCGCCCGGGCGATTCGTGCCTCCTTCTCGTCTTTTTCGTCGATGAAATGCGATTGCTTGGCAACATCGCCCGGGCTGAACAGCAATACGCATTCGCTCGGTAATCCATCGCGTCCCGCCCGCCCGGTCTCCTGATAATAGCTCTCCAGATTTTTCGGCAGATCGTAATGCACAACAAAACGCACGTTTGGTTTATTGATGCCCATGCCGAATGCGATCGTGGCAGTGATGACGCGCACGTCGTCGCGCAGAAACGCATCCTGATGTTTTGTGCGTTCAACATTTGTTAGCCCTGCGTGATACGGCTTCGCGCTTACCCCGTCTTCGTTTAAGTTCCGCGCCAGCGATTCAGTGCCCTTGCGGCTTGCACAATAAATGATGCCGCTGTCGTTAGGCCTGCTGCGAATGAATGTCAGAAGTTGTTCGTAAGCCGCCGTTTTAGGGATTACGCGGTATGTCAGATTCGGGCGATTAAAGCTGGCTACGTAAGCGCGCGCATCGCTGAATCCCAATTCTTTGATGATATCGGCGCGCACGCGTTCGGTCGCGGTGGCGGTAAGGGCCATGATTGGCACAGTCGGCAAATGTTTCCGCAGCTTCTTGAGTTCGCGATACTCCGGCCTGAAATCGTGGCCCCATTCGCTGATGCAATGCGCTTCGTCGATGGCGAATTGCGCAATGTCCCAGTTAAGCGCGCGCTCCAAAAAGGTGTCGAGCATTAGTCGCTCAGGTGCGACGTAGAGCATCCGATACTCGCCGCGATGCAAGCCGCGCCAGCGCGCCTTGGCTTCTTCCCGATCCAGCGTTGAATTCAAATACGTTGCCGGGATTCCACTGGTTTGCAGNGCATCAACTTGATCTTTCATCAGCGCGATGAGTGGNGANACCACGATCGTTAGGCCGCGGCGCATCAATGCCGGCAACTGAAAACAAAGCGACTTTCCTCCGCCTGTTGGCATCAGCACGAACACGTCGCGGCCGGCAAGTGCATCTTCAATGATTTCCCGCTGCAATGGCCGGAAACGGTCGTAGCCGAAATGTTTCTTCAGCGCACTGAGCAATTCCACGACTTCTTAGTAAAGCGAGGCGAGTATTTCGCCCAGCAAATTTGATCAACAAGAAGTGACGGCTTGAAGCCGTCACTGCAACTGATCTCGCAGGCTCAGTAGTCGCCCGAGAGGAGTCGTTCGATCTTGTCGGGCTCGCAGCCATAGAGTCGTTTAATGGTCGGCAGCCCGCAACAGGACCGAACTGTCACCCCTCCGCAAGAAGAAGAAAAACCAGGCGCCGCCTTTAATAAAATGAGTGGAATCAATAATGGTAGTGATCAGGCCGACGTGACGTAAAAGTAGTTCTTGCCGCGGAAACTAGATATACCATATTAGTTTCCACAGTGACTAACGCGTTATTCCATGTTCTCGCCCTGGCTCCCCACGTGCAACAGCCGATGACGGAGTTACGCGCCGATAAGGGCCTGAAATCACCGATCGAGCGTGGTCGGATACTTGAAGCCGTGCCTGCTGCCAAAGGACGCCAATGAAGCGCATGAACAAATCGCGGTCGCGAAGCCAAACGAGTTCGTCCGTTCGCCAACTGATAGTGGATGCGGCGCGCTCACACTTTTTCAGTCACGGGTTTCGCAGTGTGACCATGGACGATCTGGCGGATGAATTGGGGATCAGCAAAAAAACTCTCTATGCTCATTTTCCTGGCAAGATCGATCTGCTCGAGGCTGTGCTGGACGATAAATTTCAAGGTGTGGAAACGATGCTGAAAGGAGTGACGCACGCACAACCCCAAGATTTCCCGGCGACTTTGCGCGAGTTGTTGGCCGGAACGCAACGCGAATTGGATGAAATAAAGCCGCCGTTCGTGCGTGATATGCGCCAGAAAGCGCCGCAAGTATTTGAGGTTATCGAGCGTCGCCGGGCTGCATTGTTCCAGCAATACTTCGGAAACCTTCT
>Ga0065715_10089313_pt1 | contig 11299 bp, 4 predicted proteins | sample MisBulReplicate1_FD_59102 | JGI IMG/M metagenome (GOLD analysis project Ga0065715, IMG submission 59102) | Miscanthus rhizosphere microbial communities from Kellogg Biological Station, MSU, sample Bulk Soil Replicate 1 : eDNA_1 v2 (version 2) | ecosystem: Host-associated > Plants > Roots >...
AATGCGCACAACGTGGTCACGATGCGTGTGCCGCTGCCCGATTCGAAGTATCCCGTTCCGCTTAGTGCCACAGATCCTCGCGAGCCCGCGGGGTTGGCCTTCTCAGATCAACTGCTCACGCGTGTTTCGAGTCTGCCGGGTGTGCAATCTGCGACGACGGCAACTGTGTTTCCGCTTGGAGCGGGTCAGGAGTGGGGCAAGTTCCTCAGTGTAGAAGGACAGCCTGCGCCGCCGTCGATCGATCAAGTGCCTCTCGTGCGTTTTGCCCTCGTGAGCAACGATTACTTCCGCACCTTCGGCATTGCAGTGGAACAGGGCCGTCCTTTCAACAGCGACGATAAAGGCAATTCTCAACCGGTAGCGATTATCAACGAGACACTCGCGAAGCGTTTCTTCGGTGGCCAGGATCCGATTGGCAAGACGATCTGGATGGGACCACCGGAACACCTTCTGCCGCCGGATCAGCAGGGTCCGGAAAACCGTTTCATTCGCCGCACGATCGTCGGCGTTGTTTCCGACGTCAAAGGTCGAAGCCTGAATCAGGAACCGCCGGCGCTCGTCTATTCGCCGTTGAATCAATACCGCAACGAGGGTTGGAGCAACACCTTGATGCTCGCGGTACAAACCACCACGCCGCCGGAAACACTCGTCTCTGCGATCCGCGAGCAGGTTCGTTTGCTCGACGCCGATCAACCAATCACTAACGTGCGCACGATGGGCGACTTGCTGAGTCGCGCGCTTTCGAGTGCGAAGTTCAGCTTGTGGTTGCTCGGGCTGTTTGCTGTTTTAGGTCTCCTGCTGGCGGCGATCGGAATCTACGGTGTGATGGTGACAGCGGTGATGCAGCGCCGTCACGAGATCGGTTTACGCATGGCGCTGGGTGCGCAGCCCCGTGATGTGTTGTGGCTCGTGATCCGGCAGGGAATGGCGCCGGTGCTGATCGGTGTTGGGGCGGGGCTCGCTGCGGCGATTGGTCTGACGAGATTGATGTCGACGCTATTGTTTGAAGTCAGTGCGACGGATCCGTTGACCCTGGCGCTGATCACGGTGCTGTTGACGATCGTGGCGTTGCTCGCTTGCTACATCCCCGCGCTACGAGCAACGAAGGTCGATCCACTGGTCGCTCTGCGCTACGAGTAAATAGGACCAATAGGACCTATTAAAAACTATGCACACTCTTCTACAAGATCTTCGCTATGGCTTACGGATGATGCTCAAGCAAAAGGGTGTCACGGCAGTGGCTTTGCTTTCGCTCGCGCTGGGCATTGGTGCGAACACGGCGTTGTTCAGCGTCGTTGATGCGATGTTGTTGAAAATGTTGCCGGTGAAAGACCCAGACGCCCTGGTTCTTTTCAAATCGATGGCGCCCAAGGAATTCAGTGTCGGCAGTTACAACGGCAATTCCAACGACGATCCCGCGACGGGCCAGCGTGTGATGACGTCGTTTCCGTTTCAGAGTTATCAACGCATGCGCGAGCAGCAAGGGCCGATGTCTGACATTTTTGCGTTCGGCAATGTCGGGCTGAATGTCAGTGCTGATGGACAGGCAGACATCGCCCGTGGCCAGGCGGTTTCGGGAAACTATTTTTCCGCGCTCGGCGTCCGGCCGGCAGCCGGTCGTCTGCTCACTGACGAAGACGATAAGGCGGGAATTGCTCCAGTTACCGTTTTGAGTCATCGCTACTGGCAGAAGCGCTTCAGCGGCGATCCGGCGGTCGTTGGCAAACAGATCAATCTCAACAATGTCGCCTTCACTGTGATTGGTGTTTCCGGAAAAGGCTTTGACGGCACGGCGGGCGTCGGCACGAGCACAGACGTCACGATACCGCTTGCTATGGAGCCGCTACTGTATGCGGACAAGAATCGCTCGTACCTCAGCAGCAACGTGTGGTGGTTGCGCATCATGGGCCGCTTAAACCCTGGCGTCACTAGAGAGCAGGCCCAGGCGCAGTTGGAAAATGCTTTTCACCAGTCCGTGGTCGAGCATCGTGCTGCGCGGCAGGCAGCAGCCGCAAAAGGCGGAAATAAGATCAGCGATCTGGATCCGAAACAGTATCCGCGACTCTTCGCAGATCCGGGTGGGCAGGGCGAGATGTACCGGCGCGAGTACTACAAGCCTTCGCTCTATCTGTTGCTCGGCGTTGTTGGCCTCGTGCTTCTGATCGCGTGTGCCAACGTTGCAAACCTTTTGTTATCGCGCGCAACTGGACGGCAGAAAGAGATCGCGTTGCGATTGGCACTGGGCGCGAGTCGCCGGCGACTGATTCGACAACTGCTCACCGAGAGCATCCTGCTTGCAATCCTCGGGGGTCTGCTCGGAACTGTCTTCGCTATCTGGATCAAAGACGGAATATTGGCAGTGAGTCTTTGGGGCGGCCGCGGCATGACACTCGAGCCACGACTCGATTTGCGCGTGCTTGGTTTCACCTTCGCCCTCTCGCTACTCACCGGAATTATTTTCGGAGTCGCGCCGGCGTGGCGCAGCACTCGCGTCGATCTGACTCCAACACTTAAAGACAGCGGACGCGGGTCGAGTGCGGTCCATCGCTCGCTCTTGAGCCGCGGACTCGTGGTGGTCCAGGTGGCGTTATCCCTCTTGCTGCTGGTTGGCGCGGGACTGTTTGTGCGCACGTTGGTAAACCTCCAACGAGTCGATCCCGGCTTCAACACGCAGAACCTTTTGCTGTTTGAAGTGCAACCCGGACTGATCGGTTACAAAGACGAGAAACTGCGCCAGGTTTATCAACAGATAAGCGAACGTCTCGAAACGGTTCCGGGAGTGCAAGGGGTTACGTTTTCGCGCGTGCCGTTGCTGTCGCAGAGTTCCAGCTCGAGTAGCGTCTTTCTGCGCGAGGCTTTATCTGCGACACCGGATTCCGAAGGACGAATTCCCCCCAGCGGTGAAAGCTACCGCCACACGGTGCGCGAAAACTTCCTCGATGTGATGGGTATTCCATTGCTTTACGGCCGCACTTTCCGTCCTGAGGACAATGCGACTTCACCGAAGGTTGTCGTGGTCAATCAAACCTTCGCGAACAAGTTCTTCCCCAATCAAAACGCGATTGGAAAGCGTTTCACTTACGACTATAAGAAGCCCGATGAGCTCGAGATCATCGGTGTCGCGCGAGATGCGAAGTACGCGCGCCAGCGTGATGAAGTGCCACCGACTGCGTACGGCTCGTATCGTCAGGACCGCCCGATGAGTAACGCAGTATTTGAAGTACGCACTACTGGCGATCCCTCCGCGATAGTGGCGAGTGTAAGGACGGTTGTTCGGGACATCGACGCCAACCTGCCGGTGCAGAACGTTATGACGCAGGTTGAGCAGGCTGACGAAACACTTCGCATGGAACGTTTGTTCGCGAAGCTGCTGACCTTGTTTGCTCTGCTGGCCCAACAACTCGCGGCGATCGGATTGTTTGGCGTGCTCGCATATACAGTCGCTCAGCGCACGCACGAGATTGGCATTCGCATGGCGCTCGGAGCGAATCGATCGAATGTGCTCAGGATGATCATCCGGCAGGGAATGACGCTCGTGATCCTTGGTGTGATCCTTGGACTGGTAGGCGCCTATGCGGTCACAAGATATCTCGAGAGCTGGATCGGTCTTTCGAAGATGTTGTTCGGAGTGAAGGTTTCCGATCCGTTGACGTACGGCGTGATTGCGTTGCTGCTGACGGGGGTGGCGTTGATTGCGTGCTACATCCCGGCGCGCCGCGCGACGAAAGTCGATCCGCTGGAGGCGCTGAGGTACGAATAGATCGGCAATTCGGAGTAAAACGTGATTCAAGATTTCAAATACGCGCTGCGGTGGTTGCGCAAGAATCCCGGGTTTACGGTGCTGGCTGTGTTGATGCTGGCGGTCGGGATTGGTGTGAACACCGCGATGTTCAGTGTGATCAATGCGGTGTTGCTTAGACCGCTGCCGTATCCCGAAGCCGATCGCCTCGTTTGGATGAATGAATCAGGATTGGAAATCAGGAACCGGCAGGTGTCGTATCCCACCTTCGTCGACTGGCGCGCGCGGAATCAGGTCTTCGAAGCGATGTCGACATTTCGCGGCTGGGGTGTGAACCTGACCGGCCCCGCCGAGGCGCAATATCTCGACGCGCGAATGGTCACGGCCGACTATTTCAAAATCATGCGCGCGGCACCGTTCCTGGGGCGCGACTTCACTTCAGATGACGACAAGGTGGGCGCGGCTCCGGTCGTCATCATCAGCTACGCGTTTTGGCAGCAACACTTCGGCGCCGATCCCAACGTCATCGGCAAAGAAATTCTTCTCGACGACACGCCATACAAAGTGATCGGCGTGACACCGCAAAGCTTTGCGCATCAGGGGCCACCACCACTGTGGGGGCTTATCGGCCCCCTGGGCTGGAAACATCGCGATGTGCGAAACGCCGGAAATGTCATCGCTCGTCTCAAGTCTGGAGTGACGCTCGAACAGGCCCGCGCAGAGATGAACCGCATCGGGCAACAGCTATTTCAAGAACACCCGATCGCGAGTGGGGGCACGCACGTCGTTAACGTTGTATCGCTGCAAGACAGCATCACTGGCAGAGTGAACATTGGTTTGAAGATATTGTTCGGCGCTGTCGGTCTGGTTTTGTTGATTGCGTGTGCGAATGTCGCGAATCTACTCCTGGCCCGAGGTGCTGCGCGCCGAAAAGAGTTTGCAGTGCGAGCAGCTTTGGGTGCTTCGCGCTTCAGGATTGTCCGGCAGATGCTGGTCGAGAGTTTCCTTCTGGCACTTGCCGGCGGTGTTCTAGGACTTATCTTCACCTCCTGGACCATGAAGGTGCTCACGATCGTGGCCCATGAAACAGTTCCACGCATGGGCAGCATTCGCTTAGACAACAAGATACTCGCTTTCAATATCGTGATCTCGCTGCTCACGGGAATCGTCTTCGGCGTCATACCAGCCCTTCGGGCCTCGAAAACTGATCTACAGGAAACGCTCAAAGTCGGTAGCTCAACCACAACCGATGCCCAGGGCAAGCGACTACGCAGCGCGTTGGTTGTCGCGGAGGTTGCGTTCTCCGTCGCATTGCTGGTTGGCGCGGGCTTAATGGTGAAAAGTTTGGTGCGACTGCTGAATTCGGATAACGGTTTCGATGCGAAAAGCGTCCTTACAATGGAGCTGCGCATTACCCAAGGCCGCTTTCGCGAGCCTGCCGATCTCAGTCGATTCCTGCATCAGATTTTACAGTCCGTTCAGGCGCAGCCGGGTGTGGAGAAGGCGACGCTGACGGGCGGGCTTCCAGGGATCACCAATGGCTGGCAAACAGACATCGCAGTCGAAGGTTATAAGCGACCCAATAAAAACGAATTGCTGAACGTCGATTGGTCGATCGTGACCGCTGATTACTTTCAGACGATGAAGATTCCGATCCTGCGTGGGCGCACCTTCACGAAAGAAGAAGACGAACAGGGCAAACCCGTGATGCTGGTTGACGAGAACCTCGCGCGGCGTTTTTGGCCCAATCAGGAGGCGGTCGGCAAACGTATTTCGTACGACGGTCCGGTCTGGAATGAAGTGATCGGGGTGGTTCCTGAAGTGCGCACTTATGGTTCGGAAGATAAACCGCTGATCCGGATCTACACACCCTCGGGACGACTACCGCAACCCAATCCGATGCTTCTGATCCGATCTTCGTCGAGTGATATGCCGGCGCTGATTGCGACAGTCAAACGTGCGGTGCAGGCCGTTGATAAGGACGTTCCCATCGCAGAAGTTGCAACCTTCGATGATGTACTGGCGCGCGAGAGCTCAACGCCGCGCTTCAACGCCATCCTGTTTTCGATATTTGCCGTGCTCGCGCTCGTGCTCGCGGTGACGGGCGTTTATGGCGTGCTCTCTTACTCCGTTTCACAACGCACACAGGAAGTCGGGATTCGCATGGCGCTCGGAGCCGGACATCGCGACGTGCTGCGGTTGTTTATGGGGCAGGGAATGAGGCTAGTGTTGTTGGGATTGGTGATTGGGTTGGGCGGTGCGTTTGTACTTACGCGATTGATGTCGAGTTTGCTGTTCGGAGTTTCGACGACGGATAGGTTGACGTTTGTTGCGGTTGGGGTGGTGCTGATGATTGTTGGCCTGGCGGCGTGTTATCTGCCGGCGAGGAGGGCTACAAGAGTCGATCCGTTAGTAGCACTCAGGTACGAGTAAGCCACAGATCGGACGGATAAAAAAAAGATGATCACTGATATTCGTTATGCGTTTCGGATGCTGGTGAAGAATCCGGCTTTTGCGGGTGTGGTGGTGCTTACGCTAGCGCTTGGAATCGGAGCCAATGGGGCGATCTTCTCGTTGCTCGATCAGGTGCTGTTGCAAAGCCTGCCGGTCGCGAATCCCGATCAGCTCGTCGTGCTGTCGGCCTACGATCCTAAAGAAGGTCCATCCATCGACGGTTCGTTCTCTTACGCGATGTATCAGGATCTGCGCGATCGTAATTCTGCCTTCTCGGGTGTGATCGCGCGCGGCGGCGCGCAGATGAATGTCACCTACGGCGATCAGACGGAGCGTGTGCTTGGCGAACTGGTGAGTGGAAACTTTTTCGAAGTGCTCGGAGTTCATCCGTGGGCCGGACGATTGTTTACGCAGGACGACGACCGGACACCCGGCGCACATCCCGTCACAGTGTTGAGTTATGCGTTTTGGGAAAGACGGTTCAACAAAGATCCAAACATCATCGGCAAGACGATCCTCGTCAATGAAACATCACTCACAGTGCTCGGTGTAACTCCGCCCGGGTTCTACGGGCTGGAGCTTTCAAACAATCCCGACGTGCGCGTGCCTCTGATGATGACACCCGTCTTCAGTCCGCTTCCGCCAACCCGTCTCACGAGCCGGCGTCATCAATGGCTGAGTGTGATGGGACGACGAAAAGCGGATATCACTCCTGAGCAGGCACAAGCGTCGCTGGCCGTTACTTACCAGCAGATTCGACAGTTCGAAGCGGACCAGTTGTCGGCGAGCAATTCTCAGTTTAATCGCGACCGGTTCCTCTCCGGTCGAATCGCAGCACTGCCGGGCGATCAGGGCCTGCAACATTTGCAGACGGAGCTGAAGACTTCACTGCTACTGCTTTTTGGCGCGACGTCCGCGGTGTTACTGATCCTTTGCGCCAACCTCGCGAATCTGATGCTCGCGCGCGCGACTGTGCGAGCGCAGGAAACGGCAGTCCGTCTTGCGTTGGGCGCCGGACGCTTGCGTCTGTTGCGGCAGTGGCTGACGGAAGGTGTGGTGCTCGCAGCGATCGGAGGCGCCGTTGGAGTTTTTATCGCGCTCTGGATCAAAGCGGGACTGATTGCATTTATCCCAACTGATTTCAAACAGAATCTCAGCGCGACATTTGATTGGCGTTTGTACGCGTTCATTCTCCTCTTGTCGCTCGTGCTCGGGCTTGCATTTAGCCTCGCTCCCGCGATTCAGGCTGCGCGACAGGTGTTTTCACCTGGACTGCGCCTGGAATCCCGCAGTTTCACTTCAGCCGGCAGGCTCTTGAGTTTGCGCAGCGGATTGATTCTGGTCCAGGTTGCACTCTCGCTGCCGTTGCTGGTCAGTGCGGCCTTGTTGCTCAAGACACTTCAGAATCTTCGTTCGGTGGACACGGGTTTCGGAAAAGAGAACGTGCTGCTGGCGAGCATCAATCCCGCTCTCAACGGTTATGTCAAAGAACGTTCGACTGCTTTTTACGATGAGTTGCTCGCAAAGACGCGAGCCCTTCCGGGTGTGAAGTTCGCGAGTCTGGCCACCGACTCGCCGATCTCTGGTGGTTGGGATCGGATTGGTGTAGTCGTCGAAGGATACACGCCTAAGCAGGGCGAACGAATGTCGTGCGATGCGACGTGGGTTTCGAGCGATTACTTCAAGGCGCTCGAGATTCCGTTTGTGACGGGGCGTGATTTTGACGACCACGATCGCATCGGCGCTCCGAAAGTGATCATCATCAACGAGAAGATGGCGAAGTATTACTTTGGGACGACTGATGTGCTCGGGAAACACATCGGTCTTGATGATGTGCCCGATAGGGAAATCGTCGGCGTAGTGAAAGACGCGCAATACATCAACCTGCGCCAGGACTTGCGCCGTCATTTTTACGTGCCGACGACGCAGGAAAAAGAGCTGACAGGATTGACGCTGCACGTGAAGACGACGAGTTCGCCCGATCTCGTTGCGGAGCAATTGCGGGCGCAACTGAAAGCCATCGATCCCCATCTGCCGCTTTACAACATCAAGACACTTTCAACTGAAATCGATGAGTCGCTGGTTCAGGAAAGATTGGTCACGTGGCTCACCGCAGCTTTTGGCCTGTTGGCGACGTTGCTTACGGCGCTAGGGCTCTATGGCGTGTTGACGTTCTCAGTCGCGCGTCGCACGCGTGAGATTGGAATTCGTGTCGCCCTCGGCGCGCAACGGCGCGACGTGTTCCGGTTGATCATGATCAGGGGCGTGATTCTGGTTGGTGTTGGCGTCGCGATTGGTGTGGCGGCGTCGTTTGCGTTTTCACGTTTGATTAGTGCGTTGCTGTTTGGTGTCACGCCGAACAATGCCGCGACGCTCGTGGGTGTTTCGGCGGGCTTGATCGCCGTGGCGCTGCTGGCCTGCTACATCCCCGCGCGCCGTGCAACAAAAGTCGATCCAATGGTGGCGCTTAGATATGAATGAAACATTGCCAATTGCCAATTGCCGATTGCCAATTTGAAAAGAGAACAAATCGGCAATCGGCAATCGGCAATTGGCAATCGGAGAACACTATGCTTCAAGACATTCGCTACGGACTACGCATCCTGCTTAAGAAACCGGTCTTCACTTTTGTCGCGGTGCTGTCGCTTGCGCTGGGCATTGGCGCGAATACCGCGATTTTCAGCCTGCTGGACGCGGTGTTGCTCAAGACTCTGCCGGTGAAAGAACCGGCTCAACTGGTCCTTTTCGGAAATGGCAAGAACCAGGGCGCCACGGATAGCTTCCCGGATGAAAGTTGGGATCTCTTCTCGTATCCGTTTTATCGAAGAGTTCAGCAACGCACCGATTTGTTTTCGAGTGTGGGAAGCCTGCTGAGCATTGCATGGGATGTGCATGGTTTCGTCAACACAAACAGCGATATCGAGTCGATGCAGGTGCAACTCGTTTCCGGCAGTTACTTTCCGGTGTTGGGAGTAAATGCCGGACTCGGCCGCGTGCTAAATGAGTCTGACGATCAGAACGCAGGCGGCCATCCGGTGGCTGTTGTCAGTTACACGTGGTGGCAGAAACGATTCAACGGCGATCCGGCTGCAGTCGGCAAAACGATCACGATTGATGACACTGCTTACACGATTGTCGGCGTTGCGCCGAAAGAGTTCTTCGGGACGAGTGTTGGCGAAGCTCCGGATCTCTGGATCCCGCTCGCGATGGAAAAAAAGATTCCGCCCGCGCATTGGGATGAAAGAGAAAACGAGGAGTTTCAGTCGCTCTTGATCATCGGCCGTTTGCAAAACGGCGTGAGTGCGGCGCAAGCCACCGCAGGCGTCAATCTCATGTTCCAACAAATGCTACAGACGCGGGCCGGGTCAACACCAAGTGCTCAAACATTAAAGGACATGGCAAATGCGCGTGTTGAACTGACATCCCTCAGTCGCGGTTTGTCGTCGTTGCGCGAGCAGTTCTCAGCGTCGTTGAAAGTTCTGATGGGTGTGGTGGCGCTCGTGTTGCTGATCGCGAGTGCGAATGTGGCGAACCTGCTGTTGGCCCATGGAGCCGCGCGCACCAGGGAATTCGCATTACGCATGGCTGTGGGCGCTGGACGGTTGCGGCTCGCGCGGCAGTTGTTCACCGAAAGCGCCCTCCTGGTGTCTTTCGGTGTAATAGGCGGGCTTGTATTTGCGTGGTGGGGCACTCGCCTGTTGTTGATGTTGGCCTCTAGTGGACCAGATCCCATGGCCCTACAGGTGACGCCGAGTTGGCGCCTCCTCGCATTCACTATCGGTGTGGCGGCTTTGTGTGCTTTCGGTTTTGGTGTAGCTCCGGCGCTGCGCGCTGCGCGTATCGAACCAAACACTTCGCTTAAAGGCGGCAAGAGCCCGACACTCAGCCCGCTCAAGAATCCGCTCGGCAAAGCCTTCGTCATAGCGCAGGTCGCGCTTTCACTTTTATTGCTCGTCGGCGCCGGGCTCTTTGTCCGTACTTTGATCAATCTGCAGAGCATTCCCAGCGGATTCAATGTAGAAAACGCGATGGTATTTAACGTCGACACTTCAGCTACAGGTTACAAAGCTGAGGATGATCCGAGACTGCCGGCGATGCTGAGTGAAGTCGAAGACAAGATCAGGACGATTCCCAACGTGCAGGCCGCTTCGTTTGCTTTCTTCATTTTTCATCAAGGCCAGTGGAGCAGTGCCGCTTATACGCGTGAAGACGGTATTGGGGAAGGACAGAGCCGCCAGCTTCGCAACAACCTCGTCGGTAAAGATTTCTTTGCGGCGATGGGAATCCCGGTGTTGCAGGGACGAATCTTCGGGCCGCAGGACACGGCTAAATCGCAGAAGGTCGCCCTCGTCAATGAAGCGATGGTGCGAAAGTTTTTTCCCACTGGTTCTCCGGTAGGTAAACGCTTCGGAATAGATGGTCCTGAGTCCACCGAATCATACGAAGTTATCGGAGTAGTTAAGGACGCCAAGTTTGGAAGCCTGCAGGAGAACTTCACTCCGATGGCCTTTTACCCGCATATGCAGCGTGCAGACCTGATTGGCAATTTGGTAGTGCGTTTCTCGGGGCCGGCAAGCACTGTCGTGCCGCAAATCAGGCAGACGATTACCCAAGTTAATCGCAATCTGCCGGTCGAGGACGTCCGCACACTTTCAGACCACATCAATCGTTCGCTCACGCAACAGACACTCGTGGCGCGGCTCGCGTCATTCTTTGGACTGCTGGCGTTGTTGCTCGCGTGTATCGGGTTGTACGGAGTGCTGTCTTACGGCGTCGCACGACGTACGAATGAGATTGGTATTCGGATGGCGCTGGGAGCCCAGAACCTGAGTGTGCTTTGGCTCGTGCTGCGTGAGGCGTTGCTGTTGGTCGCAATCGGGCTCGTCATTGGCGTGTTCGCTTCGCTGGCACTTACAAAGACGGCGGCATCGTTGTTGTACGAGCTCAAGCCTAACGATCCGATGACGATCGCGCTCGCCACATTGTTGTTGGCGGTGGTTGCAGCCGTTGCGGGTTACTTACCGGCTCGACGTGCGTCGCGCGTCGATCCGATGACGGCATTAAGGGAAGAATAAACTTATTGCCAATTGCCAATTGCCGATTGCC
>Ga0065715_10000460_pt1 | contig 11293 bp, 11 predicted proteins | sample MisBulReplicate1_FD_59102 | JGI IMG/M metagenome (GOLD analysis project Ga0065715, IMG submission 59102) | Miscanthus rhizosphere microbial communities from Kellogg Biological Station, MSU, sample Bulk Soil Replicate 1 : eDNA_1 v2 (version 2) | ecosystem: Host-associated > Plants > Roots >...
CTGGACGAGCTCGGCGGTTATTACCATGCGCGCCCGGCATCCGAGAGCGTAAAATAGTGTGAAGGCGGAGGATACATGTTGCTGAAGGCTTCGTTTCTCCCGGTCGCGGTTGCCGTGCTGGCGTTGGGCGCGGTTCCTGCGCGCGCGCAAAACGTGCAGTTTGCGGGTTATCCGGATGGCCCGGGAATGGACATCCTGCGCACGAAGTGCCGCGTGTGCCACATGCCGGACCGCGTGAAGCAAAAGGGGCGAGAGAAGAACGACTGGGACGCGCTCGTTCACAACATGATGAACCGGGGCGCCGACATCACCGACGCGGAGCTGCCGGTGCTGATCGATTACTTGTCGAAGAACTGGCCACCCGGCAATGCCGACGAAGCGGCGCCCGTTGCCGTCGCTGCTGTACGGCCGATGGCGAATCAGGTGACCGTGAATTTTAAAGAGTGGACTGTTCCGACGCCCAACTCTCATCCGCACGATCCGCTCGCGGCATCGGATGGATCGATCTGGTATACCGGTCAGAGAGCGAACTTGCTCGGACGGATTGATCCGAAGACCGGTGAGATCAAAGAGTTCAAACTGAAGACCCCGGAGTCGGGCCCGCATGGCCTGACGGAAGACAAAGACGGCAACATCTGGTACACCGGAAATTTGAAGGCGCATCTCGGCAAGCTGAATCCGAAGACCGGCGAGATCACGGAATATCCGATGCCCGATCCCGCAGCGAAGGATCCGCACACGGCGGTGTTCGATCAGAAGGGCAATCTCTGGTTCACGGTTCAGAGCGGCAACATGGTTGGACGGTTCAACCCGTCGAACGGCGATCTCACACTCACCAAGTCGCCGACACCGCAGTCTCTACCGTACGGCATCGTGGTGAGCTCGAAAGGCGTGCCGTTTTACGTCGAGTTCGGCGCCAATAAAGTCGCGAGCATCGATCCCGACAAGATGGTGATTCGCGAGTGGACGCTGCCGAATGCGGAAGCGCGCCCTCGGCGTCTCGCGATTGATGCGAACGACGTGATCTGGTACTCCGATTACGCGCGCGGGTATCTGGGCCGCCTCGATCCGAAGACCAGCGACGTGAAGGAATGGGCGACGCCAGGCGGCGCGAGCTCGAGGCCCTACGGGATCGCGGTGATCAACGGCGACGTGTGGTACAGCGAATCCGGTGTGACGCCCAACACGCTCGTCCGATTCGAGCCGGCGACCGAGCGATTCCAGGTGTGGAACATCCCATCTGGCGGAGGCGTGGTGCGGAACGTCAGCGTTACCAAAGACGGCAACCTGGCGATCGCCGAGAGCGGCGTGAATAAGGTCGCGCTCGTCGAAATCAGTAAGTAATCAGTCGCCAGTCGGCAGTCGCCAGTCGATAGTCGGCAGGTCTTCAGTGTTGGGCACTGAAAACTGACACCTGATGACCCCAAAACGTCCCGTGTTATACTGTTCGGGTTCGAATTTAGCCGCTAAGTTTTGCCCCGCTGTCTGAGCCGACCGAGCCCTCCTTTTCCAAAGCGACTCGAAGACTCACACTACGCTGCAAGCAGAGTGGGTGGTCCATTCAGGCTAGGTTCCGTAGGTAGGAGAGTGACCATTATGGGTCGGAAGTTGTTTGTCGGAAACCTCCCGTTCACGACGGGGGAAAATGAGCTCCAGGATTTGTTCGGGCAGGCGGGCGCCATTGAGTCGGTGCGTGTCATGCGCGACAACGCGACGGGCCGCGCGCGCGGCTTCGCGTTCGTGGAGATGCAGAACGAAGAGGACGCCCAGGCGGCGATCCAGAAGTTCAACGGCCAGGATCTCGGCGGGCGTGCGCTCGTGGTCAACGAGGCTCGTCCGAAGCCGGAGTTCGCCGGAGCAGGCGGTGGTGGCGATCGTGGAGGCCGCGGCGGCGATCGTGGTGGACGCGGCGGCGGTGGCGGCAGCCGTCGAAGCGAGCCCCGCTGGTAACAGCGCGGCACAACACTTCGTTGTAGTACGCAGGGGCGAGAGGCAACTCTCGCCCCTTTTTTTATGAGCGATGGCACGATATAGTTAGCGCATGCCCGCACCCGTCAAAAAAAGCCCCTCAGAGCTGCAAACCCAGGAAAACGAAGTCTATAAGGCGCTTCGCGCCTGGTACATGATTCCGGGAATTCAGCGGGAACTGCGCCACAAAGAAAATGAGGCCGTGCAGACCGTGCTCGAAGTCTTCGAGAGCCGGAAGCGGAACCGGAAGGCCAGCGAAACCTAAATCGCGCGAAAACGCCTTCAAATCTCAGTAGTTTCGGGACTTTCCTCGTCAACTGGCAGCTCGCCCAGAAGGTCGTCGTCCGGACGGCGCTGCGGCCCTGGGATAATTCCGGCGATATCCGGATCCTCTCCAGGCAATCTCGAGCCGGCGGGGCGGTTCTTCGCTTCCTGCCGCCGTTCGGCTTTCATCTTCTGTTTTTCCTGTCGTGCGCGCTCTTTATGTCGTTTTTGCTGCGAGGGTCGGGATCTATTAGCCATATGAAAACCTAGTAGTAAATGATGCCGGGTGGGCGGTGTGCAGCGGCCCCAAAAACGTTATTAAAGTCTCATACTTTCGTCGGAACTCCTAATAGTTTACACGGTTTACAGAGGGCCTTGACGGCCCTTGCTCTAGTCTGCTACCTTGTTATGACAAGGTAGCTTCCGCAGCGCTGACCAGCGGGCGGCCGTGGGACGCACCGACACTGAACCATGTCCTCCGAAGAAAAGTTCGCCTCCATCAGAAAAGGCCTGCTGGAGTTCCTGATTCTGAAAATTGTCGCGAGCGACAAAGTCTATGTCGCCGAGATGCTGCAGCGCCTGAGCACCACGGAGTTCGCCACGCAGGAAGGCACGCTGTACCCGCTCCTGAGCAAAATGCGCCGCGAAGGCACGGTCGACTACGAGTGGCAGGAATCGGACGCCGGGCCGCCGCGCAAATATTACAAGCTGACGCCCAAAGGCCGGGCGCAGCTGGCGGAGCTGACCGAATACTGGGATTACCTGAACCAGACGCTGAACAGTGTGGGGCGGGGCTGAAACCGATCGGAGCGAACGAGACACGCCATGCAGAAAGTGATCATCATCAACCTGAACGGCAACGCGTTTCAGCTCGACGAGGACGCCTACGACGCGCTGCGCATGTACCTCGACAACGCCGCCGCGCAGCTCGCGGCCAATCCTGATAAAACCGAGATCGTCGCCGACCTCGAACAGGCGATCGCCGAGAAATGCATGCGGTTTCTGGCACCGCACAAGACTGTCGTGACACGTCTCGAAATCGAGCAGGTGCTCAAAGAGATGGGGCCGGTGGACGGGTCGGCGGGGACAACGGATGCCGGAGCACCAGCGGATGCTGCGAAGGAGAAGGCCAGGCCGGCGGGCGGAGGCGACGCCCCAAAGCGTCTCTATCGAATCCGCGAGACCGGCATGATTGCCGGAATCTGCGCGGGGATCGGCGCCTACGTGAATCTCGATCCGACGATTGTGCGCATCATCTTCGTCCTGCTCGCGATTCTGACGCACGGGTTCTGGATCGTCGTCTACATCATTCTCCTGTTCGTCATACCTGTCGCCAATACTTCGGAGGAACGCGCGGCAGCCAGCGGGCTGCCGTTCACCGCTCAGGAGCTGGTCGACCGCGCCACGACGAAATATTCGGCGTTCCGCGACAGGCACCTCACGAACAAATGGTGGAAGCCTAAAAAAAAAGTCCCGATAGCGTCGGTTGATCCGATCTGGGCGCCGCCGTCAGCGTCGGGGCTGCCTATGGCGCATCACATCGGCTACGGGCGCCAGCTGCTGGCCGGGATCTTCATTCCGATTTTCGCGATCATCCGGGCCGCCTTGACGGTGTTGTTCGTGCTCGCGGTGATTTCCCTGGTGAGATATCGCAGCGTCTTCAATGTGCAGATGCCGCCCGATGTGCCGTTATGGGTGGGCATCGTGATTCTCGCGCTCACGTATCAGGCCGTCGCCGCCCCGTTCCACATCATGCGCCACGCATGGTCCTCCCGGTATGGGCCGTACGGCTACATCGGCGCCGAGATCTGGGGCGGCATCATCTGGCTGGGTTTTGTGATCCTGTTTTTCTGGTTCGCGTATGAGCACGCGCCGATGTTTCGCGATTTTCTGCGGACGCTGCCGGCGTTCGAGCGGGGCTGGGGACAACAGGTGTAGAGAGCGGCACAGAGACCACAGAGATTCCCGATGGAAGCTCTGTGCTCTCCGTGCCCTCGATCGTGAAAGCCGTTCCGCCGGAAAAGAACTACTTCTTCGGGCCGATGACGAGCTGATTCACGACGCGATTCACACCCTTGGTCGTGCGTGCAATTTCTTCCGCGCGCGCCTTGCCGGCAGCCGACGCCACAGTGCCCTTCAGCGTGACGACGTGGTTGTTCGTGTCGACGTTGATGTCGCTCCCCGAGAGCGATTTCTCGTCGACGAACTTCGCATGCAGAGCCGTGGTGATGTAGGCGTCGGTGATGTTTTCTCCGGTGGCGACGGCGGCGTCCTTCGTTTTTTCGCCGGCTGTCGCGACGGCGTCTCCGGTTTTCTTCGCGGCCGTCTTGGTGGCATCACCCGTTTTGGCCGCCATGCTCTTGCCGTCCTTCGCATCCACGCGCAGCTGATTGTCGACGCGGGTGACGCCTGCGATCTTGGCCACCCGTTCGGCGCGCACTTTGCGCGAGTCGGTCTGCACGGCCCCGCTGAGGGTGACGACGTGATCTTTGACGTCGACGTCGATGTTCTGATTCTTCAGCGTGGGATCTTTTTCGATGGCCGCGTGAACCCGGTCGTGCAGCGTGCTGTCGTCAACTGCGACACCTGTCGTGGTCTTGGTCTGGCCGGCATACGTGGGATACACGGCTCCGAGACCGGCCACGATCGCGCCAGTCAACGCTAACTGTGTGAAAACCTTGCAATTCATGCGATCTCCTTTTGAACGTTAAATTTATCCGGAGACTTCGAAGTGCAAGGGATGAGCCAGCGGCTTTGGGTGCGAGGGGTGCGAGGGGTGCGCACCTCGCGCACCCGTCGCACCTGTCGCACCTTCGCGAGCCCAGAACCTCTTAGTGACGTGCCATTTGCGGGATTTTCAGAACCTGTCCCGGTTTGATCTTGTCCGGGTCGGTTAATTGGTCCTTGTTCGCATTGAAGATGTCCATATAGGCGTTCGCGTCGCCGAGGAACTCCTTCGAAATCTTGCTAAGCGTGTCGCCTGACTTAACCGTATACGTCTTCATCGTGGTTGAGCCGCCACTGGCCGTGGCCGCCGTTGGCACGACTTTGATGTCGGCCACGACGTCATTGCGCCAGTCGGGCACAGTCTTCAACGCGTCCCAGATGGCATTTTTCTCGGCCTCAGAGCCCACGGTGCCGTTGAAAACCAGTTTGCCGTCTTTCTCTTGCGCCGACCCATCCATGCGAAAGTCTTTCGCCGTCTGAATCGCCTTGTTGTACTTGTCTCGTAGATTCATGAGCTCCTCCTGTTTGATTGTTACGCTGAGGTGCACTGGAGAAGCTGCAAAGCAGTTGCCACAGTTTCCGTGTCATCGGGCTGTTACCGTCACGGTGCTATAACGGCGCCGGAGGTGGTCATGCGCGTTCATTCAAGTCTTTTGTGGGGCCTCNCCGCGTGCTGCGCCGNGGTCGCTGGGCTTCGTGCCGCCGACCCTCAATATTCCAAGACCGGCGAAATCCANATCGGCGGAAGCGGCGCGTTTGACTACCTGAATTTCGATCCAGCCACGNGGCGTCTCTATGTCACGCACGGCACCGAGGTCGTTGTGATNGACACCGCCAAAAATTCGATCGTCGGGCGNATCGCCGACACGCCTGGCGTGCACGGCATCGCGATCGCGCCTGCCAACCGCGGCTTCACCAGCAATGGCCGCGAGAACATGGTGAGCATCGTCGATCTCGACAAGCTGACGACGCTCAGCAAAGTCGAGACGGGGAGGAACCCGGACGCAATTCTTTACGAGCCGCAGAAGAAAGAGGTTTACGCGTTCAATCACTCAGGTGCGTCGGCGACCGTGATCGACGCGACGAACGGAAAAGTTGTCGCGACCGTTCAGCTTGGCGGCGCCGTCGAGACGGGCCAGTCGGATGCATCGCTCGGCCGGGTGTACGTGAACGTCGAAGATCAGGACAACGTCGACGTTATCGACACGGCGACTCACACGGTCGTCGCGCATTGGCCGATCGCTCCGGCATCAGAGGGCACGGGCATGGCGATCGATCCGGCGACCCATCGGCTGTTTGTCGGCGGCGGCAAGGCGCTCGTCATGATGGACGCGGCGAGCGGAAAAGTGCTGTCGAACATTCCCATCTGCAACGGCACCGACTCGACCTGGTTCGATCCCGGAACCAAAATGATCTTCGTGTCGTGCAGCGACGGTCACATCACCATGGCGCACGAAGACAGCCCGTCGCAGTTGCGCGCGGCCGGCACGATCGACACGGCGCGCGGCGCGAAGACCATGGCGCTCGATCCCAGAACGCACACCATCTACACCGTGGCGCAGAATTACCAGCCTGTCGATCCGAACGCGCCACCGCCGCCGGCAGGTGGGCGGGCGCGCGGCCCGGCTCCCGTTCCCGAGACGCTGCACGTCCTTATTTACGGCGCCAAATAAATCTTCTATCCCAGCACAGAGACACAGAGAACACAGAGTTTTTCTTTCAAAATACAATTAGGATTGAAGAACCAATCTCCAATTTTTCTTCAAAGAACAGAATTCTCCGTGTCCTCTGTGTCTCGGTGCCGGGGCTGAGGGAGGGCTGAGGGGCGAGTATTTCCCGCTTGACCGACCGAATTGGTCGGATATACGATACCATCCTGACATTGAGACTCAGTCTCATTTACTCCTCTCATCCACAAGGAAGCGTTGCTGATGGCGTCGACGAGATTCTCCGTGCTCTCTGGGTTGGTGCTTGGTCTGTTGATGGTTGTGCCGCCGTTCGCCGCACCGACGGCTGCTGCGGCTGCGGGAGCTGAGCAGATCCCCACACACCGATTCGACATTCCCGCCGGCCCGCTCACCGACGCATTGGCCGCGTTCCAGGCGGCGACCGGCGCGAAAGTGACGACCGGCGCTTCGCTCGCGCAGAACCTGACGTCGCCTGGCGTTTCTGGCGTCTTCACGAACGCTCAGGCGCTCCAGCAGTTGCTGAACGGCACCGGCCTCACCGCGCGGCTGACCGCCGCCAACACGTTTTCGCTCGAGATCTGGATAGCACCCGAAAGCGTAGAGGTCACCGCCACGAGCACGCCGTACCGCCCAGAAGGTTCGGCGACAGCGACGAAAACGTTGACCCCGCTGCGCGACATTCCCCAAACGCTGAACGTCATCTCGCGCGAGCTTCTCATCGATCAGGCCGCCCAATCGATTGCCGCCGCGGTGAAGAACGTGCCCGGTGTGTCGGTGGCGCAGGGAGAAGGAAATCGCGATCAGATCGTGCTGCGCGGCATCAGCACCGCGACCGACTTTTTCGTCAACGGCGTCCGCGACGATCAGGAGCGGTTTCGCGACCTCTACAACATCGAGACCCTGGAAGTGGTTCAAGGTCCGGCCGCCGTGTTGTTCGGCCGTGGCGGCGGCGGGGGAGTCGTCAATGTGGTGACGCGCGGACCGTTGTCGGGCGCGCCGTCGGAAGCCGTGCTCGAACTGGGAGCCAACGATCACAAACGCGGCACCGTGCAATTCGATCGGAAATTGAACAACCGGGCCGGATTTCACGTGAGCGCTATGGGTGAGGACTCGGGCGGGTTCCGCGACGGCTATTTCCTGCACCGTTACGGCGTGAACCCCAGCATCGGCGCCGCTCTCGGCGATGCGACGACGCTGGTCGTGGCCTACGAGCACCTTTCCGATCGCCGTCTTGCCGATCGCGGCATCCCATCGCGGGCCGGCAAGCCCGTGGATGTCGCGCCATCGCACTTTTTCGGATCCATCTCGCAGAGCGTCGCACGCGGCGGAGTGGACACCGGAACGGCAACCATCGAGCATCGCTTCAGCAGAAATCTGTCTTTCAGGAATCACTTCCTTGCGGGACGTTACGACAAGTTCTATCAGAACGTGTATGCCGGCAGCGATGTCAGCGCGGCTGGAACGCTGACGCTTGCCGCGTACAACCACAGCAACGACCGGGTCAACACATTCAACCAGAGCGATTTCATCTATACCGGCGAGCTTGGGGGAATGGATCACACCATTCTGTTTGGCGCAGAAGTCGGCCATCAGTTTCAGGACGAAACGCGCTACACGGCCGCGAATATCTCCAATGTGCCGGTCGGCAACAGTCTGCGTGACGCCGATTTCGCGAATGCGGTTTTGGCCGTCGATCGCCGCGCCGCCTCGAACGTGCTCGCCGGCTACGTTCAGGATCAGGTTGCGCTGACGCGCCGGTGGAAAGCGGTGATTGGCGCGCGCACGGATCGGTTCGCGGTGAAGATTCGGGAGCGGCGTGCCGGGGCGCCCGATCTGTCTCGCACCGATGTTGAAACGAGCCCGCGCGCGGGCATCATTTACCAGCCGGCCGACATCGCGTCGATTTACGCGAGCTACAGCTATGCGTTTCTGCCGAGCGGGCAAAACCTCGGGCTCGCCCTCAACACGGTCGATCTGAAGCCGGAAAACACGAGGAACTACGAAGCCGGCGCCAAGCTGGACCTGTTGGGGAAGCGCTTGAATCTGTCCGTCGCAGCCTTTCGACTCGACCGCAACAACGTGAAGAACACGGATCCGATAAATCCCCAATTGCTTGTGCTGACCGGCCAGCAACGCACCGACGGTTTCTCGATCGCTTCCGCCGGCAGCCTCACTTCGCGATGGCAGCTTTCGGGTGGATATGCGCGCCTCAACGCCCGCATTCTGAAAAACACTGCCTCGGCGCCGGCAGGCCGCAGGGTTGGACTCGTGCCTGAATCGCAGGCGACCGTATGGTCGACCTATGAGGTCTCACAGCGTTGGGAAGTTGGCGGGGGAGCGGTCAGTCAAGGCAAGCAGTTCACATCGTTCAGCAATGCGGTGGTACTGCCCGGCTTTACGCGGGTCGACGCGGCCGTCTATTTTCGAATGGGCCGGTATCGCCTTGCGGTCAACAGCGAAAACCTTCTGAACGCCAGGTTCTATCCAACGGCGCATAACGACAACAACATCTCACCTGGTGCGCCGCGATCGGTGCAGGCGTCGCTGAGGGCCATGTTCTAAACCGCCGTTCGCAACACGGTGAGCGCCTCGTTCCATCGCGCGAGCTCGTCGAGCATGATCGTCGCAGACGTGTCGAGGACGTCGTCGGATTTGAAGGTGTTGTTCTCAATCCTCTTGGCGAAAAACGGAACCGCGACGGCTTCGACGAGAGGCACCATCTTCAGAGTCGTCAGTACCTGCTTGGTGATCTGAACCGCGCGCAGTCCGCCGGACATCCCGCCGTAGCTCACAAACCCCGCAGCTTTGTAGTTCCACTCCTTGTAGAGATAGTCGAGCGCGTTCAGGAGTGCCGGGGATGGACCGTAGTTGTATTCGGGCGTGACGAACACGAACGCATCGGTTCGCTGTATCCGATCGCTCCAGCGCCTGGTGTGCTCATATTCATATTTTTGGAGCCTCGGGTGATGCGGCTCGTCGAGCAGCGGCAGATTGACTTCTTTTAAGTCAATCAACTCGACCGTGAATTTGCCGTGCTCCCGTGCGCAGCCGAAAAACCATTCCGCCACAGGCACTCCAGCTCTTCCGCCTCGAGTGCTGGCGATAATTATGGCGAGTGTCGGCACGACATCCCCTTTTCACCTTAATATTAGTCTGAGGAGAATGTCCGGATTCCATATTGATACCGCGCGGCTCCTGGCCGCAATTGTCGACTCGTCTGACGACGCCATCATCAGCAAGGATCTCGACGGCGTGGTCACATCCTGGAATCGCGCAGCCGAGAGGATGTTCGGCTGGACGTCGGCCGAGATGGTCGGACAATCGATCCGCAAGATCATTCCCAAGGAACGGCTTCACGAAGAAGACAACGTGCTCGCGTCGATCCGGCGTGGAGTACAGGTCGATCATTTCGAGACCGAGCGCGTACGTAAGGACGGAGGGCCGGTTCATATCTCGTTGACGGTCTCACCGATTCGAGACGCGACCGGACGCGTGGTCGGCGCATCGAAGATCGCGCGTGACATTTCCGAAACCAGGCGCGCCCGTCAGCAGCTCGAGCGCGCGAGCAAGCGCGACGCGTTCCTCGCCGAGGCGACAGCGGCGCTCGCATCTTCGCTCGACTTCCACAAAACGCTGAAGATCGTCGCGAGCATTGCCGTTCCGGATATTGCCGACTGGTGCGCCATCGATCTGCTGAATGAGGACGGGACGTGTACGCGGGTCGCTTTGGCTCATGTGAACGCCGAGAAAGTAAAGCTCGCGGAGATGGTGCGCGACCGTTACGAGGATCCGGCAGCGCCGACCTCTCCGCAATCGGTCATTCGCACGCGCAAACCCGTCCTCCTTACGTCGGTTACCGACGACATCCTCGCGCAATCGGCAAAAGGCGACGCCGAGCGGCTGGACCTGACTCGCGGATTGGGGATCGTCTCGATCATGATCGTGCCGATGGTGTCGCACGACCGGGTGCTCGGCGCCGTCACCCTGGCGACCGGCGAGTCCGGCAAGCACTACACCGAGGAGGATTTGCCCCTGGCCGAGGAAATTGCGGCGCGCACCGCGCTGTCCATCGAGAACGCGCAGGCCTACCAGCAACTGGAGACAGCGAACCGGCTCAAGGAAGAATTTCTCGCGACGCTTTCGCACGAGCTGCGCACGCCGCTGAACGCCGTGACCGGTTACGCGCGAATGCTGAAGAGCGGAGCGATCAGCAAAGAGAAGACGCCGCACGCGCTCGACGTGGTGGATCGCAACGCCGCGTCGCTGACCCAGATCGTCGAAGACGTGCTCGACGTCTCGCGGATTATTTCCGGCAAGTCGAGGTTGGAGGTGGAGCCGCTCGACCTCGAGAAACTGCTGCGCAACGCGGTCGCCTCGGTGATGCCGGCGATCGACGCGAAGAACCTCCAGCTGAAGACCGCGTTCGATTCCAATGTGGGTCAGGTGTTGGCGGACCCCGATCGCCTGCAGCAGGTCGTCTGGAATCTTCTCACGAACGCTGTGAAGTTCACGCCGCGGGCCGGCCGTATCGACGTCCGCCTCGAGCGGGTCGACTCGCACGCCGATATCGTCGTTTCGGACAGCGGCATCGGCATCCGGCCCGACTTTCTCCCCCACATCTTCGAGCGGTTCCGGCAGGCCGAAGC
>Ga0065715_10001561_pt1 | contig 11289 bp, 13 predicted proteins | sample MisBulReplicate1_FD_59102 | JGI IMG/M metagenome (GOLD analysis project Ga0065715, IMG submission 59102) | Miscanthus rhizosphere microbial communities from Kellogg Biological Station, MSU, sample Bulk Soil Replicate 1 : eDNA_1 v2 (version 2) | ecosystem: Host-associated > Plants > Roots >...
TGAATTGATGGAACATGTGTTGGCGCAACTCTCTGCATTACGCCAAGCACAGCTTGACGAATGGGTGTCGGAGACTGAGAAGCGAGAGGCTGACGCCGACGCGCTTTTGCGTGGTAAGTTCATTTACCCGTACTACTACGATTACAAAGATTACCTGCGTGATATCCATATTTTCAACGAAAGGCCTATCGCTTGGTGGAGAAACGTACTGAAGTTGTCAAAGCCCGTAAAGGTTGACAAGTATGGCTCCGCAGAAAGCTACGCGGTCGCTAAGTACGGCCAGACGTTTGAAGCGTGGAAGGCGGAGAAAGCCCTAGTCGATATTTGGTACATCATCCGACGTTATGCTGGTAACGGACGAGCATTACTGAGCAATGAATGGGCCGAACAACTCGAAGAAATGGTGGAAATCGCCAAGACCGCATCCCTAGCCGGAGAAGAACCACAGTTCGTGATTCCGCGTGCTGATTTTGACAGGTACTTTGAAATCGTTAAGCAGGCAAACAGCAACACCATTGAGGATGTCCCAGACCTCTTCAACAAGTGGGATTTTTGTTTAGAGCCTGTCACCATCAACTATTGACAGGCTGACAAGACCGCTATATACTTGTACGACAATTCGCCGCCTTAGCTCAGTCCGGTAGAGCAACCGCCTTGTAAGCGGTAGGTCGTCAGTTCGAATCTGACAGGCGGCACCAGTTCAACGCCCTGCAACTCCCTTTGTAAAATCGCGGGTGGGATTGCACGGTTTTAATCCGCGATTGAAGTTGAAACGTTCTCGGACGCAAACCGAGTGGTGGAAGGGTGGCTTACGGCTGCTTCCTAAACCCCGCGAAAGCGGGGTTTTTTATTGACTGAAATTCAGTAATCCGATATCATAGCCACATGAAAGTCAAAGACCTAATGGCACTACTCGCCAACGCCCACCCTGACACACCTGTCTGTTTCTTTACAGAACAGGGTGCAGACGAGGTGACCAGAGTAGACGTCTACGAAGGCTATTACATGAAGGATATGTCGCCTAAGATGTCAGCTGGCTGGACCGATGGTGTCTATGTTGGGATAGGCAATCCCGGAGATTTCGAGGAAACCCAATCCTGCACTAGCTGTAACCCGATTTTCGACCTTGAACGTAACGAGCCGATTGTCTGACATGATTACTGTCATCAACGAAGAAGATTTCGATATCAACACCGTCGTTGACGAAATGTTCGAGAAGCACGGGATCGACCAAGTGGCGACCGAGCGCAGGTTCAATAAGTCCGTTGCTGACCATTACATCAAGATGCCGAGGGCGACAGAACCCGGCTTCTATCGTGCTGTCGTTTCGATGGGGGCTTTCCAGCATCGAGAACTCGACAGAGTGTTCGGAGAGAAAGCCCGTCGCTCGCGAAAGGAAGTTCCGTTCTATTACGCGCTACAGCGACGTCAGGAACTCGAAGTGCGATATGCTGGTCATGTGCATAGGTACGGGCAAGAGTTGCGCGAAAGACTCCCTATCATCGAACACGAAAGCATCTGGGACTTCTACAAGTACATCGGTTACGATTACAAGAAGAAGCGTTTCGTAGAAAAGAGTTGACAGCCGTATAATTCATGGTAAACTCCTTGTTACATTACAACTCGAAAGGGTTCAAATATAACAACAACAGGAAAACACTATGACTTATATTCGTCGTTCGTCCCAGACTGGCCTTACCGATTCAGACATCATTGATATGCGTTTGACCGCTCAGCGTAGCGGCCTGCCGTCCACCTTTATCGCTGATACCTACGGCATTGATCGCACCACCGCCGCGCGTATCATCAATCGCCGCACTTGGTCCCATGTACCGGAACCGAAGCAGTCCGGAAATTACACCATCTATCCAGACGGTCGTATCTTCTCGAAGTCTTCTGGTCGCTTCATGCAGCCGAACCTAGGCCGCGATGGTCTGCAATACGTCGAGCTACGCGCCAATGGTAAGCGTGAGAAGGTAACAGTCGCCTCGTTGGTCGCTAAGGCCTTCTTGGGCACCAAGAGCAAGAACATTTCGTTCGCAAATGGCGATACCACTGATGCACATTTCACGAACTTGGTAGTTGTAAAGAAGTAAAACTAGTGTTACAGTAATAACCGTGAAGCCCCGGCACACGCCGGGGTTTTACATTTTTGCCAATGAAATCAATCACTTGGCCGACAACGGCACATATGCCAAAGGAGAACCACCATGAAGTACGCAAATCACGTTAACCCGAAGAACACCCCGCAGACCCAGCCGTTGCTTGGCGAGAAGCAGGTAAAGAACAGCGCAGGCGGATACGTCTATGCCGCTGATGACTTCACCAAGCTCGACCGCTTCCTGATTCTGGGAACCGAGAAGGGCACCTTCTACGCGACCGAGCGTAAGCTCACCAACGATTCGGCGACCACCATCGTCAATCTCATCCAGAAGGATGGCCTGCGTGTGGTTCAGCGCATTGTAGAGGTTTCGGACCAAGGTCTGGCAGTGAAGAACGCTCCGGCTATCTTCGCGCTGGCGCTTGCCGTCAAGCACGGCGACACCGACACCAAGAAGGCTGCAATGGCGGCATTGCCGAAGATTGCACGTACTTCGACCGATATGTTCTCGTTCGTGGACCAGTACAAGAATGGTCTGGGTGGTGGTATCGGCGCAGTCGTCAAGGCTGGCCTGAAGAACTGGTACCTCTCCAAGGCAGACGAGAAGCTGGCTTACCAGCTGGTCAAGTACCGTCAGCGTGATGGCTGGACGCACCACGACGTTCTGCACCTGTCGCACCCGAAGGCTGCAACTGACACCACGAACAAGCTGTTCCAGTTCGCAAAGGCGTCGGCTGGTAAGGGTATTTCCGAGTTCGACACTTCCGGCTTGCCGGGTATTGTTGTCGGTTACAAGGAAGCGCTATCTGCGGCTAACGCCAAGGGTATCGTCAACCTCATCCAGAAGTATGACCTTCCGCGTGAAGCAATTCCGACTGAGTTCCTGAACGACCGTGCGGTGTGGGAAGCAATGCTTCCGAAGATGCCGGCGACCGCTCTGCTACGTAACCTTGGCAAGCTGTCCAGCATCGGCCTAATCTCTCCGCTGTCCGAGGGTGAGAAGCTGGTNGTGAGCAAGCTTGGNGACGCCGAGTGGCTGAAGAACTCCCGTATCCACCCGATTTCCGTCCTTGTGGCGAGTCTGGTGTACGGCGCGGGTCACGGNATCAAGGGTAACCTGACGTGGACTCCGTCNCAGGCGGTGAAGAAGGCGCTTGACGCTGCGTTCTACGCGACGTTCAAGAACGTTGAGCCGACTGGTAAGAACTACCTGTTGGGTGTGGACGTGTCCGGTTCCATGTCGTGTGGTGTCCTTGGGATGGAAGTTCCGGGTATGACCGCGCGTCTGGTGGCCGCTGCGATGGCTCTTGTCATCGAATCGACCGAGCCGAACACCCACATCATGGGCTTCTCCACGAAGTTCATGGACCTCAACATCAACTCGAACATGCGTCTGGAAGACGTGGTTCGTCGCATGTCCGGCTTGCCGTTCATGGGTACGGACTGCTCGCTGCCGATGCAGTACGCGCAGAAGAACAACATTCCGGTTGACGGCTTCATTGTCATCACGGACAACGAGACGTACGCTGGTTCGGTACATCCGTCTGTTGCGCTTCGCGAGTACCGCCAGAAGATGGGACGCGATGCCAAGTCGGTTGTATTGGCAACGTCGGTCAACGATTTCACCATCGCTGACCCGAAGGACAAGGGCATGCTGGACGCCGTTGGTTTCTCGTCCGACACTCCATCGGTCATCGCCAACTTCATGCGCGCGTAAGCGCCTGAAGGTAACACAACAAAGGCCCCCTCACGGGGGCCTTTCGTTTTTGATAAATACCTGAAACCAGTTCAGGGATTATCATGAAGCTAGCCGACATTTCACTCAACAAGAACGTAAAGTACAACGACACGCTTCATCCGAAGGTCTGGGACAAGAACCAGAAGCTCAAGCCTGACGTCCGCAAGAAGCTGGTCGAGATTGCAGAAGCGTTCGTGGAGTTCCTTGAAATTGACGCATCGACGGTGGAGGATTACCTTGTAGTCGGCTCCTGTGCGAACTACAACTGGAACCAGTATTCCGATATCGACCTTCACATCCTGATGGACTTCCAGAAGGCCGGCGATTCGTGCAACGAAGAGATTACAGAAGAGTGGCTGATGGCGAAGAAAGCGCTATGGATCGAACGCTTCGACATCGAAGTGGATGGCCTGCCAGTCGAGGTTGGTCCGCAGGACTTGGCCGTCAAGCTCAACAGTTCGGCGGTGTACTCTATCCTCGAAAACCAGTGGGTCAAGAAACCAACCCACAAGGCTCCTGAGCTTGACGAGAAGGGCTACGACAAGAAGCTTAAGGAAATGCTAGCCAAGATCGACAAGGTCTTGACCAAGGCCGCTACAAGCGCTGAAATCGCGGACCTACGTCAGGAAATGAAGGACATGCGTCAGGCGTCGCTCAACTTGACTGCCGGTGGCACTGAATTCAGCACCAACAACCTAGTCTACAAGACATTACGTAATCAGGGGTTGGTGGATAAGCTCAAAGCGCTACAAGACGAAAAGATGTCGGCTGAACTGTCGTCATAAAAAAGGCCCGCTTAGCGGGCCTTTAGTTTATTGGGAACCACTGCTTTGGACATCCAGTGTTCGTCGGTTTGCACGTGCTTCGGGCGTACGAACTTAGCCACGTAGGTGCCGAAGTCCTCGTAAGGGATTTCCTCGACAACTTGGATGACGTATCCTTCCACCCTAGAAGCCGACTCAGGCGTCCACAGGCGCTTGATAAGGGCCTCGTCATACACACCACGATAAAGCTCACGGACCGGAGTGACACCCCATTCCTGCATCAATGCGAGGCCCTCGTCGTATGCCAGCTTGACATTACGGTCATCCCAGACGGAGAAGCCTAGGAAGTAGCTCTCTAGGTCGTCATACGCAATGGAATGCTCCGCGTACATGTTCTCACCACACAGGCGGAAGCCTTCCGGGATCATGTACCGAATGTTGCCCCAGATGGCCTTGACGGCGTCCCGCGATGGGTGATGGCGGCTATCCAGCGAACGAGCATGGTAATGGTCGCGATACATGGTGGTATTTTCACCATCCATCTTCTCGGTGACCACGACTTCCCGTCCGATGAATTGCTCCATCGTCGCGTGTTCCTTGTCATCTTCGCCCTTGGACCTCGACCACGGTGCGTGGCGGGTTCGCGGGTACTTGTACCGGCTCATGACACTTACTCTTTAAATGGGGTAATCAGGTGTTGGATATGGTCATAAACCGCGACCACTTCAGTCTCACCTCGACCGTCATAATACCCGATTACATTATCCTTTACAACCGTAGCAGTCCAGAGTTCGCCGTTGGCATCCCATCTGTTCGCGAACCACTTGGCCTTTTCTAGGTCAAGCGTCCACGAGAATCCCATTACAGGACCACCGCGATAGATGGTGAATTCGCCACCCTCGCCATCTGGGAGTTCGTGTAAGGTTTGCCACGGGTCGGTTCCGGTCAACGGTTCGAGTAGTTCAAACCAATCGTCATAGTTGTCGCGGGCGTTTTCACTGTCCACATAAACCTGTAGAATCAGTGGGTTGAGTTCAGCCGTACTGATTTCACCATGAAGTTCTCGGAGTGCGGCAAGGCGATATGGCCGCTCGTGCGTGAACACGAAGCGGTGATGGTCACGCTTCTCGATGGCCTTCTTCAAGTCTTGCTTGCGGAATTCGAGCAGCTGGTTCAGCCGCTCGTTTTCTGGCACGCCGAAATACGGCACAGCGTACACCAGTGGGTGACGAAGCATCAGGCCGAAGCCGGCCATCGGTTCAAGGTATGCTGCCAGTTCCGGGTTAAGCGCGGTCATGGGTCAATCCTTACAGGGCTTTGAGGTTCCGCTCCATGAGAATAAGCGGGGTTTGGGCTTCCAAGTCCTCTAGTATAGCTAAATTATTGTCCAAGTCAAGTTCAGCCTTCTTCACCTCGTCCGTAGTGATTCGGAACATCGGCATGGAAACGAAGTCGGAAGCCAGTTCTGGTGTCAGTTTCTTGACACCGGCAACGGCCTTCTCAATGAATTCGGCCTTGCTGAACTTACGGAAGTCGTTCTTCAAACACCACTGGATGAAGCGAATACGAAGGTCGAGACGAATGATACCGGCTTCGGTCTTCTTGATTTGGTGCTTCAGGCTGGCATCGTACAATTTCAGACGCTCGGCGTACCAGTATTCCAGCAAAGCTTCAGGAGTCTCGAACGTCAACGGTGCTGAAGCGTCAACACCCCAGCCTACGAAATTTTCAGTGTCCTTAGCAATCAAGCCGAACTTTTCAAGTAACTTAGCTTCACCCAACGCGGTGGTATCGCGCGGGCATTCGATAATCCACTCCCACTTGTCTTCCGATGAGTGGTTCTTGTAGTTCTTGATGACCTTGTCATCGGCCAGCTTGTTTAAGATTTTCTTATACTTGTCGTTATCGTAGCCCGGTGGTAATTCGGTGATAAGAATCTTCGTACCGTGAACAATAGAGAGCTTGCCAGTAAAGGTAACCTGACGACCTTCCTTCTCAATCTTACCAGTGAAGCCGTTGATACTAGGTAGTAAGGGAGTCTTCACCTTGCCGTACTTGATGATTTCCTTCAGACCTTTGACTACAGACTCGATATCATAGTTGAGGATACTGGACTTGAACCCATTACCCACACCGCTGGCCCCATTGATAAGAACCATCGGGATAATCGGGATGTAGAATTTAGGCTCGATCCTGTCATCGTCATCATATAGATGCTCGACAATTTCTTGGTCAACCGGTATGAAGAATCTGGACCAGTTGGCGTGCAACCAAGTTTTGATGTATCGCGGGGATGAAGCTTCCGCTGACAGTCTCGAACCGAACTGACCTTCCTTTCCAAGCAGCGGATAGTTGTTACTTCCCGGATGGTCCTGCGCCAACCCTACTACGGTTGACATCATGGACACTTCGCCGTGGTGATAGGCGGTATCGGCGGCGGCTTTGGACGCGAATTGACTTACCTTGAGCGGCTTCTCGTTCTTAGGCATGGACAATGCGAAGAACATGACTTTACGCTGCGTAATCTTCAACCCGTCAATCAGGTTAGGTAGAGAACGCCGGTTGTCATAGTCGGCGTAGGCCGACCATTCATTGTCAATGAATTGCTTAATTCGCATAACTGCTTCCACTGTAGATATAGGCCTTGCGTTCGTCTGCCTTCGTCTTATCGAATGCAATATCCAACGCCAAGGTATCGTTTTCGTCGTCCCATGTCAGCGGCACCATGAATTGGTCGTTGAACATGTATTCCTTCAGGTACTTGGTGTCGTTACTTCCCAGACCTTTCAAATAGTTCGAGCGGAAAGGTTTAGTCTGCTTGGTTTTCCACTCTTCAAAATCTTCAAGTCTCATGAAGTCGATTTCTTTCTTACCCTGCTGGACGCGTACAATCGGCGTCTGCAATTTGAGCAGGAACCCCTTCTTCACCAATCCCGGCCATAGTCGGTTGAAGTTACTGATGTGCAGACCGCAAAGATGGAATCCGTCCAAGTCTTGGTCAGCAGAAATTACCATGTGCTTGTAGCGCAACTCCGACAATTGCGGCTCGACTCCGAATTGAAGGCCGATGATTTTCATCAAGTTTACAAGCTCTTCATTCGCGATGAGTTCTGCCAACTTGCGATCACGCGCATTCAGTGGTTTGCCCTTGGTAGGGTACACACCATGATACTCCGGATTACGCGCAGACTGAAGCGGTTTCGCAGCGGAATCACCCTCTGCCACAAACAATATGCACCGACCGCGATTAGAAGAAGTCGCAGGCTCGTATTTTGTAATGTCTCGTAAAGAATTACCTTTGTCGAGGTCCTTGTTTTTCTTCTTGAGCGCAGCCAATTCATCAAGCTTCTGCTTGTTCTCTGCCCACTCAATGATTTCCGCTACAATGTCGGACTTGATGATTTTCTGAAGTGTCTTTGCATCCACTTCGAGCGTCGTACCGTATTCCTTCGGAGCAGTTGTCAGGTTTTCCTTTGTCTGTTCGCCGTAGCGTGGATTGTTCAGCGTAGCATTGACCAAGAGGAAGAAATGACTCTTGATGTCAGAAGGCTTGACGTCTTGCTTGGTCCTCTTCTTGACGTGGTCACGGATGCCACCAACAATCTGGTTCATCACGTAATCAATATGCGTACCGCCCTGTCTCACGTTCGTGCTGTTGATGAAACTCAGATGCTGGAAGCCTTCCTTGCTGTGAAATACAGACACTTGGAAACGGTCAGTGCCGAAGTCCACCTTGGAATCGGAGAACATCGCGGCGTAGTCCTTGAACGCCTTGAACTTGATCGCCTTGCCGTTCAACGACACTACAATGTGCGTGTTGGTGGCAGCGATTTCATACGTACGGCGAACAAGCATTTTGTAATGCTCGTCGTCCAATGTAATAGCAAGGCGCTCGTAATCTGGTAGATATGTAATTTTGGTGTACGACTTCTTACTCTTGGCGACTTCAGGCTTATCCTTGCGAGTCATGTTGTCGTGATACGTACACAGGAAACGATTCTTGCCGTCAGCCGTATCAACAGTAAATGCCTTGGAGAAGATATTGGTCAGGGTTGATCCTTCACCATTCTGGCCGGTGCTTGTCGAATCCGCAGCGTCATCGAAGTTGGAGCCAGAGCGAAGCTCCCCGAAAATCATATCAGGGATGTACTGGTTGTATTCCTTGTGCTTGACGACCGGAATACCACCGTTATCTTGGACAGAAATGAGGCCCGTCACCTGATCGATGACGACATCGATTTTATTCAGGTGCTTGCCTTCTGGCGTCTTCGAGAAGTCAGCCGAGTTCGAAATGATTTCATCGAATAGCTTTACGAAGGCTGGGCTGTACGTCACGTCGCCCCAGACTACCTTGTCGTTTTCGACGTAGTAGGTGCGGGTTGGTGCTGACGCAGTCGTGCCTAGGTAACGAGCCGGTCGATGAAGAACGTGTTCGACCTCAGATAACTTCCGATAAATTTGTTCTACTTTCTTTGTCATGCGAAATCGCTTGTTGTGTTCTTCAAGTAGGGTTCTAGGTCGGGGATATGCTGCTCCGCCTGAATGAACCGTGGCGGCTTGAACTTATCATCCCGTCGATTTGGTAGAGCAACAGCGGTCAAATTCGATACGCCCTTGTACTTAACGTAGGACCAGCTGGTGTCTACATTAACACGATTTGCGTCAATTTGGGGGTCCGGCCTAGGCGTATGACCATGAATAACCATCTTGTGGAAAGACTGGTACCAGTTGTAGTCGGTGAATCTCGCCCAATGTAGGTACTCGGGTTCCTGATCCTTCATGTTCGGCTTACGGATATCTAGTCCACCATGCACGAAGATGTAATCTTCCGTTTCATAATAGTCTTCCAGACGGTATTTCATCCATCGGACATACTGGTGCCACGCGAACGTTTCATTGAAGTAATCGAAATCCATCCCGACTTCTTCCAAGAACGCGCGACCACCATTGTTGACCCACATGCTCACATAAGCTTGCTTGCGTGGGTTTTCCATTGCGTCAATGAAGATGTCTTCGTGATTACCACGAATGAAAATGTGATTTAGATTATCATTACTCTCAAGATTCTTAATAAAATCAAGGACTTGGCGGTTTTGACGACCGCGATCAATGTAATCACCAAGGAAAACGATAGTGTTCTCCTTGTCTCCACATTCTTCAATGTCGAGTTTGATCGAATTGTATAGGGCTTGTAGCAAGTCAAACTTGCCGTGGATGTCACCGATGGCATATATCATTTTTTCACCACTAAATACTTGAAAGGAGAACTATTTATGAGCAAACAACACCTGTCAGACATGATTAAGAACATGACCCTTGGGGACATGGAAGCCGCCAAAGCTAATTTCAGCGCGTACTCTACCGAAAAGAGTCAGGAAATACTAGCCCGTGGTGAGCCAGTAGAGGAATTACCGGAAGTTACACCAGAGGTCACCCCTGAAGTTACACCAGAGGTCACTCCTGAAGTCACACCAACACCGGATGATAGCAAAGAATAATGCAAAAGTCAATGCATTAGAGAAAAGCCCCGCTTCGGCGGGGCTTTTTATTAGAGATTGAAGTCGAATTCGTCTTCAGGTACAATTGGTGGTGCAATACCAGCCGGAGCAAGGGCTGGCGGAACGCCGATAGGCGAAGCCGCAGCTGGAACGCCTTCAGCACCATGCGCGCAAGTGCAGCTGGACGGTGTAGCAGCATCAGTTGGTGCAAGCACCTTCTTCACTGGATTACCCTGAGCGTCCAATACTGGATTACCCTGAGCGTCAAGTTCGTATTCTTCAACCGGCGGTAGTGCCGATGTTGGGGCTAGTGATGCAAGGCTAAGCGCCGATTCGTCTTCCGGCGGTGTAGTTCCCATGCCGAGGATGGAAAACTCTTCCATTAGGCTAAGCAGATTGTTCATTCGATAGTTCTCCATTTCTACTATTTATAGGAATGCTGGACTTATATGTCTAATTTTGGTACTATGACGGCCTAACTGACAAAAGGAACGTCATGAACTACGTGGACCCGACCAAGCTGAGAGCCTATTTCTTCGGCAACCTGTACCTATCCGACATCCAACATGGCATCCAAGCCGCTCATGTCGTCACCAAGATGTTCGCAAAGTATGGTCGCGTGCATGAAGGTGATGATTTGGAAGCGGCAGACACTCTGTACGAGTGGGCTGATGATGGCGTGACGAAAATTCTGCTACAAGGTGGATATCAGTCAAACCTTGCGGTCGTGTACGAAATCTTCGAACACCTTGGCGGGTTTCTGGGTCTACCGTTCCAGCGATTCTACGAAGAAGTTGACGCACTGAATGGTGCGCTGACCAGCGTTGGTATCGTGGTTCCGGAAGAAATCTATCTGAAGGAAGACACCTACAACTGGCTGGACAAGGACTACGGGCTATTCGCTGACGTCGAGCGCCACAACGGTGGTGTGGTGTCGGAGACTCCGACTAACCCGACTCCCAAGGAAATCCTTGCAAGCCTTGCCTTCATCCAGAAGCCGACCACTCACGACCAGAACATCCTGTACATCGACATGATGCAGACCTTGCTGCGTGCAACCCTTCGCACTGCGAGGTTGGTGTAATGCTATCCAATCTTGAACGCAAATACGATTACAGTGACGTACTGATTGTACCTAACGCCAGTCTTTTGGCCTCCCGGTCTCAGGTCAACCTGAGCCGGACGGTC
>Ga0065715_10089314_pt1 | contig 11289 bp, 10 predicted proteins | sample MisBulReplicate1_FD_59102 | JGI IMG/M metagenome (GOLD analysis project Ga0065715, IMG submission 59102) | Miscanthus rhizosphere microbial communities from Kellogg Biological Station, MSU, sample Bulk Soil Replicate 1 : eDNA_1 v2 (version 2) | ecosystem: Host-associated > Plants > Roots >...
GAGGCCGACAAGGCCGCAGGTCGGACTGTCGCGTTTGCCAACGGCTGTTTCGACATCCTGCACGTGGGCCATGTGCGATACCTGGCCGGCGCCGCCAGCCAGGCCGATCGTCTCGTCGTGGCGGTGAATGACGATCAATCCGTGAAGGGATTGAAGGGCGAAGGGCGCCCTGTGCTTACCGCGGCCGATCGCGCCGAGATGGTCGCGGCGGTTGAAGGCGTCGACTATGTCTTCACGTTCGCCGACCCGGATGTGAATCGCCTGCTTCAGCAGTTGCGCCCCGACGTACATTGCAAAGGCACCGACTACACCGTGGATACCGTGCCCGAGCGTCACACCGTGCTTGCTTACGGTGGACGCATCGCTATCGTCGGCGATCCGAAAGATCATTCCACACGCGATCTCATCTCCCGAATTAAAGGATCTTGAACAAGATTCTCATCGTCCGGCTCGGGGCGCTCGGCGATCTGATTCACGCGCTGCCGGTCGCGGCGGCCCTTCGGCGTGCGTTTTCGCATGCCCGTATCGACTGGCTGGTCGACGTGCGGCATCGCGAGCTTCTCGACCTCGTGCCGGTGATCGACCGCCGCATTGCCGTCAACACGAGCTCCGCAGGTTCTCTGCTGGCAGCGATAAGGGAGATGCGGCGGAGTCGATATGACTTCGCTCTCGATCTTCAGGGGCTACTCAAGTCGGCGGTGCTCGCTCGCGCGTCCGGCGCCTTAGGTGTCATCGGGTTCCCCCGCCCGCTGCTTCGCGAGGAAATGGCGGCGTTGTTTTACACCGAGACCGCAGGCCTCGACGCCACGCACGTGATTCGCAAGAACCTGTCGATGTTGAAGGGACTCGGTATCGATGTGGCGCGCATCGAATTTCCGCTCGAGAGCCGGACACCGGAGATCGCGACAGCGGCCCGCCGGAGTCTCGGTCTTGGTGACTCAGATCCATTCGCCATCATCAACCCCGGCGCCGCGTGGCCGAACAAGCGGTGGCCACCGGTCTATTTTGGAGAAGTCGCGGCCGGACTTGCCAAGCGGCATGGCCTTCGCTCGATTGTCTCGTGGGGCCCCGGCGAAAAGGAGCTGGCGAACACCGTCGTCGCGGCGTCGCACGATTCGGCGGTCGTGTCGCCGGGGACGACACTGGGGGAGTTGGTGGCTCTTGCGCGAGAAGCCGCCGTGATGGTGTCAGGCGATACGGGTCCGATTCATGTGGCCGGTGCTGTGGGCACACCACTCGTCGGGATTTATGGTCCGACGAATCCCGATCGCAACGGGCCGTGGACGTCGCAGGACTTGACCGTATCGCGGTTCGGGAATTGCGAGTGCCACTATCAGCGTCAGTGTCACGCGAAGCGCTGGTGTCTGCTCGATGTGTCGCCGCGCGAAGTGCTCGAGCTTGTCGACGAGAGATTAGCGGCAGCTGCGCATGCGTGAGACGGCGAACACCGGCCGGATTGCGGCGGCGATCGCGCGGAGGCGCGTACCGCTGGGATTTGCATTCGGCGCGCTGGCCATCCTGCTCGCTCGGCCAACCGTGCGCAGCCTGATGATCGGCGGTGCGGTGGCGCTCGTCGGAGAGGCCTGCCGCATCTGGGCCGCCGGCCATCTCGAGAAAGGCCTCGAAGTGACGCGCTCGGGCCCATATCGATTCACCAGCCATCCTCTATATATAGGCTCGGCCCTCATCGCGACGGGCGTCGCGATAGCGTCGGCCCGGCTGAGTGTGGCGACGGTGGTCTTCTGCTACTTTGCCGCGACGACGGTTGCGGCGATTCGTCACGAAGAAGAGGGGATGCGCGCACGCTTCGGCGATCAATACGATGCGTATCTCAACTCGCGCGCGCAGCCGATCGATCGCCCGTTCAGTCTTGGCAGAGCGATTCGTAATAAAGAGCACCGCTCGCTTGCAGGGCTTGCGGTCGTGGCCGTGATCTTCGCGCTGAAGGCGGCTTTCGGTTCCCGGTGAGCGTGGCCTGACGTCTATTCTTCTTTGGTCCATTTCTTCTTGCCTGGTCCATCACCACCAGGCTTACTGGATCCAATCGAACCTCTCGACCTTCCGCGGTATTGACTGGTCTGACCGCGGCGTGGGGTGCCCTGGCTCCGTTTCTTGGGGTCTTTCTTGTTGCCAGCCTTTTTAGCCATTCCACTACTGTAGTAGAATCGTGTGTTTGAGTGGGTCGGAACAGAGCGTGTATTACGGGCGGTTAGCTCAGCGGTAGAGCACCGGCTTTACACGCCGGCTGTCACAGGTTCGATCCCTGTACCGCCCACTGATATCTGGTGATTGGGTGAAGGGCGATGGTGAATTGATTCTGGCGAAGTGACATCGCCCCAATCAATCGCCCATTCTTCAATCGCAAGATCGTCGATGATGCCCTTGCGGGGCTGTAGTTCAGTTGGTTAGAACGCCGGCCTGTCACGCCGGAGGTCGCGGGTTCGAGTCCCGTCGGCCCCGCCATTTTCAACAACGCCAAATTCCATTCCAGGCGACCTCCGGAGCGACGGCCTGTGGTCGCAGCCGCGAGAAGAAGTCAGCGGGAGAAAGTCATTTTGGGCTTGACGGTGGCGCCGCGTACATGAGCGCCATCGTCGCCCAGCAAGTTCCGACGTACGAGATGATCTGAAACTTGCCGTGAGGGAACCCCGTGTCGAGCCCTGGAAGGGCAGGTACGGCCCGCTTGGTCACCAGCCAGGATCCATCTGGCTCCTGGTTTGACAACAAATAGTCGACGCCGCGCTTGTAAGCGGCGTCGGTTGCACTCAGCTCGCCCGTCTGATGAAGAGCCACCAACGCGAGGCCGGTCGCGTACGCGTCGCTGTTCATACCGCGAAGCTGCGCCCATCCTCCGTCGCGATTCTGTTCGCGTTTCAGCACCTCCGCCTGATCGTTGACTTCGACACGGTTGACACGCATCCAATGCAGACCCAGCAGGCGGTACACCTTCTCATCGGTCGTTGCGGCGGCCTTTGCGAGCAGCCACGACCGTCCGCGTGCGATACGATTGCCCAATTCAGACGCATCCTTCGGCGACCCATAAACGTCGAGTGCGCGCACCGCATTGGCGGTGGTCGTGACGTCGGTTGATTCAATCGGCAGTCGCGGACCGCCATAACGCCAACTGCCGTCTCGTAGCTGCAAGCGCGATAGCAAGAGCGCCTGTCTCCAGATGCGGACAATATTGAGGCCTGGGTCCTCACGCTTTGCGCCAAAATCCACCAGGCTGGACAATGCGGTACTAAACGCGAAACTGCTACTCGCTAAATTATTGAGACCTGCCCGAAGCGTTGCCGGTGGTGAAGCCAGGCCACGCTCGGCGCCCGGTGCTCCTGGCGACCCGCGAACATTCTCGAATTGCGCTTGAAGCTTCACCTCGTCCAGTGCGAACCCGCGCTCTCGCGCCACAGCTGCGACGCGTAATGCCATCGGCGAGTGGTGGCACGAGAAACACTTTGCCTGTTCCAGCCACGTGGCCGCGCTGTGCTGGATTAGAGGCAGACTCTTTTCGGCTGCGGCTCTCGCCGAGAGCGGGGCATGCCTCGCGATGGCTGCTTCACTCCTGGCGCCGTTGGCCCGCAGCAAACGGATTACGTCCTCGCGCCGGCTTCGAGTGGCCCACGAGAGCGCAGTTCTACCGGCCTCATCAGTTTTGTTCGTCTCAGCGCCCCGGGCGAGAAGAAGCTTGATCCCGTCCAGCGATCCAATCCGCACTGCCGCCATCAGCGGAGTGTCTCCATGCTTATCCTGGAGGTTTGCGTTAGCTCCGGCCGTGAGGAGCTCACGCATCAGGTCGACGTAGCCGCTGGCTGCGGCAACGAGAAGAGCGCTGCTCCCGCTGCCGTCGGCCGACGGTGTATCCCCCGGCACGCCTCGCGCGAGCATCAATCGCACGCCGGCGAGGTCGTTCTGCCCCGCAACCATCAGCAGCATGCGTTGCTCTTGCGCGGGAATGGTGGGGGTTCGTGCGAGCAGAAGCGATAACGCCTGAGTGTCGCGCGTGAGAATCGCCCACATCCACGGTGTGTAGCCCTGGTCGTCCTCTTTGGCCGGGTCCTCGCCTGCAGTCAGAAGCTGTCCGAGTCGGTTCCGATCGCCTGTCCAGACAGCCTCGGTCAACGGCGCGACCAGCATCGCGGACGATTCGGCTGGACGACGCTGGAACGAGGCGATGCCAGAAATCGAGATTGAGGAGGTGAGAGCAACAAGAGCGGCGACGGTGCTGCTATGCCGCATAGGCAGGGGAACGAAGGTAGCGTAGCGGCGTGGTTAATCTCTGTCAACACTGATGAGCCAGTTCCGAAACTCGACCCAGACACCCCGCTATTTCACAAAAAACGCGCTGAAACCCAAACGGGTCTATCCTAAAGAAAATGCGAAACATTTTCGGCGCCGTCGTGTGCTTCGTGCTATCAGCCGTTTGCGCGCTCGCTCAGACGGCAGAGCCAGCGATGGACCTGAGCAACGACAAGCTCACGCTCACCGTGGCGCCGATGGGCGGCAAGTTCACGAAGCTCGTCATGCGTGAAGGGGACGGCACCAGTCCGATCCACACCATCGGTCACTTCCTGGCGCTAGACGGCTTCGGCGCGGCATCGGAAGAGGAGCAGGCGCTGGGCATGCCGTTTCACGGCGAAGCCAACCGGCGCGAGATGAAAGTGGTTGCATCGAACACAAGCGGACCCGTGCGCGTGCTGACTTTGCAGAGCACGCTGCCTCTGGCGCAGGAAACGCTGACACGAACGATGCAGCTCGTCGATGGCGAGAACATCGTGTACGTGACGAGCCAGTTGGAAAGCGCTCTCACCATCGACCGGCCCATTTCCTGGGCGGAGCACGCGACCATCGGACAGCCGTTCCTGGCCAAAGGGAAAACGGTGGTGGATATGCCGGGCGTCAATTGCCGCGTGCGTCCCTACAAACCCGGCCCAATCCCCGGGCACCTTGTGTACAACGAGGACTTCCAGTGGCCCATGGCTCCGACCATTGCCGGGGGGAAGGCCGATATCCGTGAGGTTCCCACCGATCACAACTGGCTCGATCTAGCCAGTTGCCAGATGGACACGCGGAGGCGGCTGGCCTTTGTGACGGCGCTCAACCTGGAGAAGCACCTGCTGTTCGGCTACGTGTTCCGGCGTGCCGATTATCCGTGGGTGATGAGCTGGATGAACTTCACCGGCGACGAACGCATGGCGCGCGGCATGGAGTTTTCCACGCAGCCTTTCGACGTCGGGCATCGCGAGACAGTGGCCATGGGACCGATGTTCGGCACGCCGACGCTGCGCTGGTTGCCGGCGAAGTCCACCATCGAGACACGCTATCTAATGTTTTATACGCGCGTTCCCGCCGAATTCATGCGCATCGACGATGTGCGCCTGGAAAACGGTGCATTGACTATCGTCGATCACTCGGGGAAAAGCGTAACGCTGCCCGCGTCCAAGGAGTTCTAGTTTTTGAGTTGGTCCATTCCGGGGACAGAGGTAACAAATCATTCCGGAACCTTTCTCACCACAACAATATCGCTCCAGATCTGCCGGCGAAGACCTCTTCCTGACGTCCCAACAATCGCGGGCACGGTGTGTGCGATCTGCCCAGGCACACCTGCCGCGGCAAGTTCATCGTATCGCTCCTTCCGCATGACGACCCAGTTGTTCCCCGAGGAGGCCAGGAACGCCCGCGCGTCGTTCTCATCGTCGAGGCGCCGCACTGGACGTGTCGCGTAGTAGCGCAATGCCGGTTCCCAGCGTCTCAGCCTGGGACCGTAGAGTCCGACAGAGTCGCCGGCCACTGACTCGGCCCGCAACCACCTACCGACTTCTTTTACCGGCCGACCCTCTTCAATAAGAGGAAACCCCATGGTCACGATCAGTCCGTAGACCACGACCATCATGCCGATTGGGATTCTCAGAACGGTCGGCGGTCTCAAATCGTTTCGAAGCATCGTCACGACCATCGCCACGCCGCCGAGAGCCAGACTCGCCGGAAGCAGGAATGCCGCCTTTGGGATATTCAGCGCCAGGCCGGGCAGGCTCACGGCCAGGGCTGCGGCCAGCAGTACGAAGAAAAGCGCCAGCGCGAAGATCGCGATGCGTGTGGCCGGATACTCTCTCCAGCCCACATCACTCTTCGCAGCTACCCAGGCTCGGGCGGCCAAGAGGCAACACGCTGGCGCCGCCGGAAAAATGTATCGGTCGACTCTGAACTGCGCCAGCGTGAATACCGCAATGACGGCGATTGTCCATGCCCATAACAGCATCTCATCAGCCGCCGGCGCCACTCCGCCAAGCCGCCGTCGGCATGTATCAACGGCATAACCCAACGTGACAAGGCTCCACGGAAAGAACGCCGTGAAAAACATGCGCAGATAAAACGTATGCGTCCTCGAGCTCGCCGATGCTCTCGGGGACAAGTACGACAGATGTCCGGCCAGAACATAGCCTCGTACGAATTCGTCCCCGAACTGCCAGTACATCCAGACGAACCAGGGAGACGCGACGACCATCGTGCCCAGCAGTCCGGTCCTCCACGACAGCAACGAGACAGCACGGCGGGACTCGCCACCCGCCGCCCATCCCAAACCGAGGAAAACAGCCGCTAGTACGATCGCTATCGGACCCTTGGTCATGACGGCGAGAGCGAGCAATGCATAACCGACGTACTGCAGGCGCGGCCGGTTGCGCAGCGAGGCAACCAGGAGGCACGCCATGCCGCCAAACGTGAACATCGTGAAGACCATGTCGAGGTAGGCGATCCGGCCGAGCACAAATGTCGCCGGAATCGTCGCCAGCATCAGCCAGCCTCGCTCGCCGATAGTCGGATCGAACAGCCTGACGCCCGTCCATCGTGTGAAGGCAAAAAGCCCAACGGCCGCCACCGCGCTTGGCAACCTCACGGCCGCCTCCTGTTCCCCTAGGAAACGAATGGCTAAACCTTGGGCCCAATGAAACAGCACCGGCTTATCGATAAACGGTGCGCCATCGAGCAGCGGCACGAACCAGCTGTGATCACGAAGCATCTCCCGAGTCAGCTGGGCATAGTGCGCGCCGTCGTCGATCAGTCCAACATAGCCGAGGCGCCAGAACACCACGACCCAGCAGACGACCGACCACCGCAAAGCGGACAACAGCAGTTTGTTTGATATCAATGTAAGTGGGGAAGTCTAGCCTGAGCGCGTGCTCGTATCAAAATAAAAAATCCAACACGCAAATCGTCCAGTGTGGTGAGCTAGCCTGGAATCTGCCAGTCACGCCGCGCGCATGAGCCAGGGTCGAAACTCGTCCCAGAAGGCCCCGCCATTGTTGGGTTCCGTTACCTTGGGCCAGTAAGTCGAACGGCTCACTGTAGGTTCCAGAACGCTTCAGTCAGGCGAATCCTGTCCTGAGCTTCGGCTGCTATGCTGTGCATGCCTGCATCGTGGCTGTTATTACGGCACTCGACTTCGATCACGTGTCACACGAGTACGCTACGCCAGACGGCCGCCCGTACCGAGTCATAGACGACGTGTCCTTGGCCATCAGCGCTGGGGCATTTGTCGCGCTTGTCGGGCCGAGCGGTTGCGGCAAATCGACGCTGCTCAACCTCGCGGCTGGACTCCTGGTGCCTACAGCCGGAAAGATTCGCATCGAAGGGGAGGAACTGTGTGGCATAAATCGTCACGCCACCTACATGTTCCAGGAGGACGCGCTTCTGCCTTGGAAGAACGTGCGTGGGAACGTGGCGCTTGGGTTGGCATTGGCGGGAACGAATCGAGCGGATGCCGAGATTCGAGCGAACGAGTGGCTCGCACGTGTAGGGCTCGCGGCGTTTGCATCACATTACCCAGCGCAGTTGAGCGGTGGCATGCGAAAGCGCGTCGCGATGGCGCAGAATTGGATCCTCGAGCGCAGCCAGGTTCTCATGGATGAACCGTTCAGCGCGCTCGACGTCCACACTCGTCTGTTGATGGAGACAGAGCTGCTCGCGCTCTGGGACCAGCCGTCTGATCAAGGGTTGGGCTCTCGGAACGCCAAGCGAACCGTCATCTTCGTCACGCACGATCTCGAAGAAGCCATCGCACTGGCAGACGAAGTGGTGATCCTGTCGGCGGGTCCGGCCAGCCACGTCGTGGCTCGACACGCCATCAACCTCGAACGGCCAAGGAATCTGCTCGATCTGCGCACATCCAGCGCGTTCGAGGCGCTCTATCGCTCGATCTGGTCCGTGCTCCGCGAGGAAGTCGTCAAGAGCCAGCAATCGGCGGCCCATCGTGCGTGAACGGGCCGCGGTTGCGGCTTGGCGTGCGGGCCTCGCCGTTGTCCTTCTTGGAGGATGGCAGTACGCGGCCAGGGTTGGCGCGATCGATCCCTTCTTCCTAAGCCGGCCGAGCGACATCGCCGAACGCATCTGGATGTGGGTGTCCTCAGCAATGCTCTGGCGGCATCTGGCAGTTACGCTGGAAGAGTCGGTGCTGGGTCTTGTGATCGGCGGGATCCTCGGCGTGGCAACCGGATTCGTGTTGGCTCGGTCGCCGTTCGCGGCTCGCGTGCTCGAGCCGTACATCATGATGCTGAACGCCGTGCCGAGGGTTGTGCTCGCACCCCTCTTTCTTCTCTGGTTTGGCCTCGGCATCTGGTCGAAGGTTGCCCTGGCGGTGACCCTCGTGTTCTTCGTCATGTTCTTCAGCGCCTATCAAGGCGTGCGCGAAGCCAACCGAGTGATCATCGACAACGTCCGGATGCTCGGTGCGACCGAACGTCAGCTCGTTCGACACGTGCTTTTTCCGAGTGCTCTCACGTGGATTTTTTCGAGCCTGCAGGTGAGTCTCGGGTTTGCGATGGTCGGCGCCGTCGTTGGCGAGTATCTCGGTGCAACTCGTGGCCTTGGGTACATGATCTCTCAGGCCGAGGGCACGTTCGACACAACTGGTGTGTTTGCCGGGATGTTCGTCCTGTCGATGGTCGTCGTGAGCGCCAGCGCCGGCGTCTCGCGACTCGAACGTTGGCTTTTGCGGTGGAAGGGCTGAGCGCCAGCCGAGGAATCGACATGCGAACAGAGAAAGAACGAACGCGCTGGTGCAGATCGCGGTCACTGGCAATCGCAGCCCTGGTCTCCTGCGCCTCGGCCATCGTCGTCTTCAGCGCCTCGTGTTCCGGAGAGCGGGGTCCAGGTCGGCTCATTCGGATTGCGATCGGCGGTCAAACGCAGATGGTCTATCTTCCGACGACGCTGGCGCAGGAGCTTGGTTTCTACAAGGAGGAGGGCCTGGAAGTCGAACTGCAGGATTTCGAGGGTGGCGCGAAGGCCTTGCAGGCCCTCATCGGCGGGAGCGCCGACGTGGTGTCCGGTTACTACGATCACACCATTCAAATGGCCGCAGAACAGCGAGCGTTTGTCGCCTTCGTCAACATGCTGCGCTATCCGGGGCTGGTCCTGGTCACTTCCCCGCAGTCTGCGGCCAAGGTCGGGGATATCCCCGCCCTCGAAGGGCGCATCGCCGGCGTGACGACGCCCGGATCTTCGACGCACATGTTCTTGACGTTCTTGCTGGCACGGCATCAAGTGCCGGTCGATTCCGTCAGCGTCACTGCCATCGGCAGCGGCGCCGCCGCCGTTGCGGCCATCGAGAGTGGCAGAATCGATGCGGCCTGGCTGGCGGAGCCGGCGTTCACATTGGTCAAGAAGCGCAATCCCACCATCCGCGTTCTGGCGGACCTGCGCACGGAGGAAGGCACGACGGAAGCGTTCGGCGTCGCGACGTACCCCAGTGCGGTCCTCTATTCCAGTGCCGACTGGCTGCGCACGAATCGCGACACTGCCGCACGATTGGCGCGTGCGATCGTCAAGACACTCGACTGGATGAAGTCGCACTCCGAGCAGGAGATCGCGGATAAGACGCCAAAGGCGTTGCGCGGCGCCGACGACGCCTTATACGTCGAGGCATTGAAGGGTTCACGGGCGATGTTCTCTGTCGACGGAATGATGACGAGCGATGGAGCGGCCAGCGTCCTTCAGGTGCTCGAAACATCAATGCCCAAGGTCCGCAATGGTGTCATCGACCTGTCGAAGACTTACACCAATGACTTTGTCGTGGCGCGGTGAGGGCGCGAGGCTTCAGTCGTTCCACACTAGAGCCCAAAGTCCAGAGCCTCGACGCAAAAGTAGGGCTACAACATAGGCACAGCGTCAATCCAACAAATCCCAAGACTCTTGGAAATATCGAACAGAGTATCCACGTAGTAATCCCAAAGGGCATTTGGGTCACGAAGAATCTTCACGATGTCCCATCCGATGATATCGCCAAGTTGATCCGCTGTCAGGCCGCGCTCCGTAAGCTGATTCGCTAAGCGGGTGGAGATCTCTGCAAATGTGACCGTTTCCTGGAATCGCTCTGCTTCAGGACCGAGCAGCAATACTCGCGGCTCCACCTGAAGCACTCGTCCTAACTGCTCGAGTGTTTTCAGAGACACTACGGTAAAGATCTCGTCGTCATGAAATTCGAGATCCCAATAGCTGTCCAGGCCGATGCCGAGTCGGTGTGCTACCTCTTTTTCGCTCAAGCCAACCAGTAACCGGGCATCACGGATCCGGACGGCAGCGGCGGGCCATTCGCGGCTCGTGATGTCGTCTCCGTCGGCAGACGCAAGCCCCTCCATTGCACGTTCGGCGCGAGCTCGTTCCTCAAACATCCGATCGCTCAGCAACAACGCTGGGTCGATATCAATTTCACAAACATGACGTAAATGATGAACAAGCCAAAGACGCAAAATGCTACGCCTAGCAGTTTGTAGTCGGGGTTGTACACATTCTTCCGCCAAGATGCGTTCCTGTTCCGACCACGATCGACGAACGTGTCGTGAAACTTAAGGAGCAAATCTGGCTTCCAGGCTAGCAGCGTGCCGTAAAGCACGAGCAAGGCTCCAAAGAAGAGGGTGGTCGTGGAAAGAACGATCAAACGCATGGATAAGGAGCGTTCCGTCAAGAGGTCCGTCGTTGCATAAGCCGCACCCGCTGCGCCCCAGTTGGCTGAGAGGCAGGGATTCTCACGAACGGTGTTTCTTTCGACCCGGCCTGGGCACGCGGCACTTCTCTAGAGATCGCCGAAGAAGTAAATAACGGCGAACAGCAGCGCCGGGGCAACCGTCAGCCCCCACCAGTTGCTCCCGCGCCGCATCGCGATGACGCCGCAGACGACCGCTGCCAGCAGGACGACAACGCAAATCTGGTTAGCGACGGCGAACGAGATCCATGGTCTGCCAGTGTAGTCGTATAGGTAAAGATTGAATTCCCCGAACCCGCGTCCCCCGAGCAGCA
>Ga0065715_10000826_pt1 | contig 11274 bp, 14 predicted proteins | sample MisBulReplicate1_FD_59102 | JGI IMG/M metagenome (GOLD analysis project Ga0065715, IMG submission 59102) | Miscanthus rhizosphere microbial communities from Kellogg Biological Station, MSU, sample Bulk Soil Replicate 1 : eDNA_1 v2 (version 2) | ecosystem: Host-associated > Plants > Roots >...
GTTCATTCTCTAAGACTGAAAAATTCCTTACCAAAATGTCCCGAGGGGAAATCTTCCAGATTCTCGATGGTCTTGGTAAGGAAGGAGTATCCGCTTTGGCGGCAGCGACTCCTACTGAGTCAGGTGAGACGGCCGGTGCTTGGGGTTACGAAATTTCCCGAGGCATCGGCCGTACCACTATTTCTTGGACAAACACTCACGTTGTCAACGGTGTTCCGATTGCGATCATATTGCAGTACGGACACGGTACAGGTACGGGCGGATACGTTCAAGGTCGCGATTACATCAACCCGGCAATCCAACCCGTATTTAACAAAATTGCAGATAGAGCATGGAAGGCGGTGACTTCTGCATGAGCAGCATTGACGAGCGCGTCGTCCAAATGAAGTTCGACAACTCTCAGTTTCAAAGAGGGGTATCGGACACCAGTAGCGCTTTGGACAAACTTAAGAGTGGACTCAACCTCGATGCTTCTGCTAAGAGTCTCCAGGGCCTCCATGATGCTGGGAGTCGTTTCTCTTTGGCAGGAATGGCATCGCATGTAGAGAACCTCTCTTCCAAATTCTCTGCCCTTGGTATTATGGGCATCACCGCCCTTACCAATATCACTAACAAAGCCGTTGACGCTGGTCTTAGGATGGCCAAGTCTCTCTCGATCGAACCGATCATGGAAGGCTTTAACGAGTACGAACTCAAGATGGGTTCTATTCAGACCATTCTTGCGAACACTGCGCGCCACGGAACCAGTCTTGCTACAGTTACTGCTGAGTTCGAAAAGCTCAATGCATATTCTGACAAGACGATCTATAACTTCGGTGACATGACCCGTAACATCGGTCTGTTCACAGCTTCAGGCATTAAAGTTGAAGATGCCACTACCATGATTAAGGGTTTCTCTAACGCTGCGGCAACAACTGGTACCACTGCGGCTGCGGCCTCTGGTGCGGCCTATCAGTTGTCTCAGGCTCTTGGTGATGGCAAAATTACGTTGGAGACTTGGAACTCACTATCCAATGCGGGTATGGGTAACAAGAACATGCAGGAAGGCCTCATCAAAATCGCAGATGCGATGGGGACCTTTGAAGGTAAAGGTACTAATGCAACAGAAGCGGCTAAGAGCTTCAACAAATCCTTGGAAAAGGGTTGGCTGGCACCAGAAGTCATGTCGAATTACCTTAAGATTATGTCTGGTGATATGGATGACGCTGCTATTGCAGCTCTGGGACTTAGCGATGCTCAAGTAAAAGCTTTCCGAGCAGAAGCAATAACCGCTGAAGAAGCGGCAACTAAGGTTCGAACCTTCACTCAACTTATGGGCACACTCAAGGAATCGGTCGGTTCTGGGTGGGCATCAACATTCGAATTGCTTATTGGTAACTTCACTGAAGCTACTGAGTTGTTCACTAATGTGAACGATACTCTCGGTGGAATGATTGGAAAAGCAAGTGAGGCTAGAAATAACCTCATCAAGGGTTGGGTTGAGGGTGGNGGTCGAGCAGAACTGATCGGCGCTATCGGCACAGCTTTTAAGGCACTTGTCGCGATCATGGGCGTGGTTGGTAAAGCATGGGGTGAGATATTCCCACCAATCACCGTTGACACCCTCACTACTCTCACCGGTAAAGTGTCATCTTTCTTGAAGAGCCTTATGCCTGGAGAGAAAACCCTGGCCAACATCGGTCGAGTAGCAAAGGGTCTGTTCGCAGTCCTGGATATTGGTTGGTTTGCTGTCCAGCTACTTTGGGGAGTATTCCAAAGACTCTTTTCTGGAATGAGTGAGGCCGGTGGAGGGGTTCTTGAACTAGCCGCACGCTTTGGTGATTTCCTTGTCAAGGTTCGTGAGACGATCCTCAATAGTGAAAAGCTCAACGCCTTCTTCGTAGGTCTAACTCCCATTCTTAAGGCCCCCGGTGTAGCTATAAACTGGCTTATTGGAATGGTCACGAAGCTTTGGGATAAGTTGTCCGCATTCGACTTCGGTCGGTTCAAGGTTGACTTGAGTGGATTTACTGGAGCATGGGACGATCTTAGGAACGTTCTTGGGCGTCTCAAGCCTACTGGTGAAACTGTAGGTAAGATCTGGGACGGTCTTGCTAAAATCTTCGAGAAGGCTTTNGAGCTGGGTTCCAAGCTGGTTCAGAAACTCGCAGANGGATTCAGCGGTGTNGGGAAGGATATGGAGAGCGCAGTTAAGGGCGTAGACTTCAGTACGATTCTTGGCATGTTGGGCGTCGGGGCACTCGCTGGCATATTCATGACCNTCAAGAACTTCTTCAAGAAGATCAAAGAGGTTATTGATAGCTTTGGCGGCGATGCNGAGGAAGGCGAGGGNATCCTTGATACGATCAAGGAAGCNTTTGGTGGACTTACAGATACCCTTGGGCAGATGCAGGCTACCTTGAAGGCTAGTACCCTTATTCTCATCGCGGGAGCTATTGCTCTTCTAACTCTGTCAGTGGTGCAGCTCGCTAAGGTCGACGCATCAAAGCTTCCTGCTGTCTTGGCTGCGATCACGGTTATGTTTGGGCAACTCTCGATAGCTATGGCTGTCCTGAGCAGTATCAACCTCACCGCTGGTCTCGCTAAGATGGTTGCGCTTGGCGTCGGTATGATCCTGTTCGCGGTAGCCATCAATATTCTGGCTAAGGCAGTCAAGTCACTTGCTGATTTGGATTGGAAGAGTCTCACAAAGGGACTTATTGGCACCATGGGTCTTATTGGAGGCCTCGCTTTGGCCTTCAAGGTCATGCCTACCAACCCATCAGGAATGATCGGTCTTGGTATTGCTCTTGTTGGGTTTGCTATAGCCATCAAACTCCTAGCTAGTGCAGTTGGCGATTTCGCTGACATGGACTGGCAGAAAATGATGCAGGGCCTTATCGGTGTCGGNATGGTGTTGGGTGGNCTTGCNNTATTCACACGTCTGGCAAAGGTGAANAAGGGTGCTATAGCTCAGGCTGGCGGTCTTATTCTCCTCGGTGTGGCTCTGAAGATTCTGGCAAGTGCNGTCAAGGACTTTGCTGAGATGGATTGGCAGAAGATGATGCAGGGGCTTGTCGCTATGGGTATGCTGTTGGGTGGTCTGGCGGCTTTCAGTCGCATAGTTAACCCAGCACAGATGGTATCCATGGGCGTATCCCTAGTTATCATCGGAGCGTCAATGAAGATCTTTGCTAGTGCACTTAAGGATCTTGGGGACCTTGATTGGCAGAAGATGATGCAGGGGCTCATTGCTATGGGNCTCATACTAGCCGGNATTGCTATATTTAGCCGAGTAGTCAACCCGTTGCAAATGATCACCATGGCGGCATCAATGGTCGTTATCGCCTTCGCACTGGACAAGCTTGCTGATGTTCTCAAGAAAATGGGGAGCATGTCCTGGGATGAGATTGGTAAGGGTCTTGTGACTCTTGGCGCATCACTTCTTATTCTGGCTGTAGGTGTGACCGCTATGATCCTGGCTCTTCCCGGAGCTATAGCTCTCATGATAATCACTGCTGCTCTAACACTCTTTGTTCCTGTTCTGCAGACACTGGGTAGTTTGGAGTGGGGTGTTATCTGGACAGGTCTTGGAGCAATTGCTGCTGCGCTGACACTTTTGGGTATCGCAGGCATTCTTATTCTCCCAGCAATCCCTGGTCTAATCCTATTGGGTGCGGCAATTGTATTGTTGGGAGCAGGAACAGCTCTAGCTGGGGCAGGTCTATTGGCCTTCTCACTCGGGTTGACTGCTCTTGCGACTGCGGGTGCTCTCGGCATTGGGGTTCTAGTGGCAGGTGTCACAGCGCTCCTGGGTCTTATTCCTTATGGAATGACTCAGATTGGCTTGGGCATTGTAGCGTTTGCTAAAGTTATTGGTGAGAATATTCCGGCATTCGTAGATGCAGCTGTGAAGCTCCTTCTCGGGTTCATTGAAGGCCTACGTCAGGTACTCCCTGCTGTAGCAACCTTCATATTCGACATGATCGTCATGATCCTGAACACTATTGCTGACAACGTACCTAAGATCGTTGAGGCGGGTTTCCGAATCCTCCTTGGCTTCCTTCAGGGCATTGCCAACAATATTGGGCGAGTAGTCGATGTAGTTGGCGTTATCATCATCAATTTCTTGAACGCTATGGCAAACAAGATGCCGGGGATCGTATCTGCTGGTGTGAATCTGGTTGTGAAATTTATTGAGGGCATCGGCAACAACATCCGTAAGGTAACTGATGCCGGTGCGGATCTTGTCATCAAGGCTATCAACGCTGTTGCTGACACGATTAACACCAAGCGACATGAGATGGAAGCTGCGGGTCAGAAACTTGCATGGGCCATTGCCGATGGTCTGACTGGTGGTATGGCTTCTAAAGCTAAGAACATCGCAGCTGAAGCTTGGGAGTTGGGTAAGAAAGCAATTGCGGCTATCAAGAGCGCAATTGACTCTAACTCTCCCTCTAAAGAATCACACAAGCTGGGTACATATCTCGGTCAGGGCTTTGCTCTGGGTATTAGTTCCTTGAGCACTATGGTCGAACGATCAGCAGCAAAGGTGGGTAACACCGCCCTTAATGCTTTGCAGACGGCTATAGCCAATGTGGGTGATGATCTGGATGGTAACATGACCTTGAGTCCTGTAATCACGCCAGTATTGGACCTGTCTTCCGTCAAGAAGGGTGTTGGATATATTGATGGGGTAATGAAGGCTGCACCTATTGAGCTTAACGGTTCATACGCTAAGGCCTCTGTTATTTCTGCAAATGTTCGCGCATCCAGGCTGGAACAAGCATCAACTGAGCCGACTACGATCCCGACAGAACGTGAGAACATCACATTCATCCAGAACAACAACTCGCCCAAGGCTCTGTCTCGGGTAGAGATCTATCGTCAAACCAAGAACCAACTATCCGTAGTAAAGAAATAAGAAAGGAGCACTAACGTAATGCTGCACAAGGTAGAAATTAGTACTGAGCAAGGCCTAACGCTGGAGCTCCCTTTGGAAAGCCTCTCCGGATATGTGGTTAAAGACATAGAAGGTCTGGATCCAGTTAAAGCTACTCTGGTATCTTCGAGTTTTGCAATGATGGATGGCGAGCAGTATCAGTCCAGCCGTCGTGAGTCTCGAAATATCCTGCTGAAACTGGGACTTGAAAGTGACTACTCCACGTTGACCAATCGGGAACTTCGGCTTCAGCTGTACAAGTTCCTCATGCCGAAATCACACGTACGCCTCAGGTTCTTTATTGAAGATGCGCCAACCGTAGATATTTACGGACGCGTAGAGTCCTTTGACTCCACCAGCTTCACTAAAGAACCTGAGGCGGTGATATCCCTCGTTTGTCACCAGCCGGATTTCTATTCTCCGACACCGGTGGTAATTGAGGGATTGACTGTCTCTGATTCAACGGAACTTATGGTCAACTATGAAGGTACGGTCGAGTCCGGTCTTATCCTTACGGTTAGACCTGATCGAGATCTTTCCGGATTTGTAATGCATCACCGACCGCCTGATGGCAAGATGCGAACGCTTGAATTCTCAGAGCCTCTGGCTGCTGGGGATATCCTCAAGCTCAGTACAGTAACTGGGGGTAAATTCGCTAGGCGTACCCGAGAAGCAATTGAAGAATCGGTTCTGTATGGTGTCTCGCCATATTCCGCATGGATCCAGTTGTTTCCCGGCCTTAACGCCCTGCGCATGTTTTCGGAAGGGGCTCCCGTACCATACACCGTCGAGTACACAACTAAGTTTGGAGGCATCTGATGGAGCTATACGTTCTTGATGATCGTCTTCGCCGAATCGAGGTTATTGATCGATTCGAATCTCTTATTTGGACTGAACGGTGGGGGGCCTTCGGAGATTTCGAACTGGTAATCCAGTCAACTCCAGAAACGCGACGGATGTTCGTGCCTGATATTCAGGTAGTAACGAATGAATCCGATCGTGTGATGGTTATCGACACTGTCGAGAATAAGCATGACTCTGAGGGGCGGTCAACACTAACTGTGACTGGCCGCTCCTTGGAGTGTGTTCTTGACGATCGTATCGCTACGGAAGGATACTCAGGTCTTTCCGAAAATACTAACTGGGAACTCACTGGGACTCCTGGAAACATAGCTCGATACGTCTTCAACAAGATCTGTGTTGAAGGGATACTCAGTCAAGAGGACATCATTCCTTTCATTACTGAGGGTTCTAACTATACAGATACGACTATCGCTGAACCCGATCAGGTAATCACGGCTAGCCTGCCTATCGGCACTGTGTATGAGACGATCAAAGAACTTTGTGAAATCTACAGTCTTGGTTTTCGACTGATTAGAAACTTCGACCAGTCACAACTGTTCTTCGAAATCTACACAGGCAGCGATCGTACGGCACACCAAAGCAGTTTGGCTCCAGTCATTTTTAGTCCCGATCTTGACAACCTGAACAACGTGACAGAACTGACCTCTGTGTCAGGACACAAAAATGTTGCATATGTGTTCAGTAAGAACGGCGCAGAAGTAGTCTATGCCAGTGGTGTAGACACTCAAAATACTGGGTTTAAACGGCGAGTTCTGTACGTCAACGCTAACGATGTGGATTCCGAGATTCCTGCTGGTCCTGAACTGAGCAGTATATTGCTCAATAGGGGTTTGGATGCTCTGGCTCAGCATCGAAAGTTGTATGCTTTTGACGGTGAGATCCCACAGTCAGGTTCATATCGTTATGGGATTGACTACAATCTCGGTGACGTGGTGGAGCAGCGAACTGAAGAAGGCGCCACCAACATCATGCGAGTCACCGAACAGATCTTCGTATCTGACGGTGAAGGCGATCGATCATATCCAACGCTATCGCTGGATACACTCATCACACCTGGCTCATGGTCCTCTTGGGATTACAATGAGACTTGGTCTGAAGCTACAGAAACGTGGGCAACCGCGTAACATATTTAAGGAGGTTAGACAATGGCAGTTGGAGATGAAGCAGCTAGCGCAGGATATCCTCTCGTTCCTGATACAGGAGAAGAGGGGCGTGTGCGTTGGGGTGCACGGGAACTTAATCGTACCCGAGACTTTATTGCTCAATTGAGTGGCAGATTGCCTGCCAATAAAAGCGCCGCACGTCTGGCTGCGGGTATCAGCAGTAATACCAGCAACCCTTCCGGTGGCAATGACGGCGACATTCACTTTAAGATTCTGTAATTATGGGTGTTGCTACTTTTAGCGGTAACAGTAATTACAAGATTGACGTTGACGCCGCTCTTGTTTCCCAAAATGGTCCGGGTAATTACTCTACGATCTACTGGCGTATATATGTCATCAAGACTAATACAACAGGACATCGTGCTTGGGGCAATACCGGCAGTAATGGCTTTGCTGACTCGAACCTAGGTGGTAATAACGACCTGTGGTATAACGGCAACATGGAGTACAACTTCCAGAACAACTCAAGTTCTGGAACATTCCTTATTGCTGAGGGTCGGTTTAACATTGGACACCGTTCAGACGGAACGCAAGAGTACTTTGTCACTGGCGGTCTTAATCTAACCCTCCTAGGTAGCGCATCCTCAAGTACGGGTACCAGGGCTTTGCCCAGAATTCAAACAGCTACTGTTCCACCTGCACCATCGGCGTTGCCCTTCGGCAATATCGGAATGAAGAACATTCAGTACAAGTTTAGAAACAATGGTGATGGGGGATCACCAGTACTTGAATGGCAGGCTATGTGGCAAAATGCGACACGTAATGGTGTTCAAACCTGGTATGCCTCCAATGGGGAAACCGATCTTGGTGGCTTGAATCCTGGCGAGGTCTATAATTTCTGGTCTCGTGGACGAAATGCCATTGGTTGGGGACCTTGGTCAAGTGTGGTTTCTGCAAGAACTTCTGCTCCGGCATGGGTGAAGCACAATGGTGTATGGCGGGAAGCAGTACCGTACGTCAGAGTTAACGGTGTGTGGCGAGCTGCTCAACCATACGTCAATATAAATGGGGTTTGGAAGACAGCAGATTGATCACACGAAAAGAGCTTTTACTATGAGTCAATGGATAAAAACAGGCGTTTACTCAGCCTACATGAAGATCGCTGAGCCACGTGTGGTTCGCTTGATTCAATTTGTGATCTATGTCGGCTTATTTTTGGTCGGCATTATGATCCTACATACCGTTCCACAATCGCTTGCTGAGGCTGCTGGAGCACAGGCCTTTGTGGTCGGTTTCGGTCTCATGCTGATTATCGGCGCCCTATGTGGTGCCGTTGCCGTACTACCAGGAATATGGTGGTTGGAGAGATCGGGTCTGGTGTTGCTAGCCTTCGGGCTTCTTATTTATTTGGTGATGGTTATCAAGCTGAACTCCTCACCAATGGGGATTGTCGTATGCATAATCCTCATTCTCACATTCGTACAGAGATGGTTGGAAATCAAAGGCGCTCAGCTTGCCCCTCTCTTGCCTAAAAAAAGGGGGTAAGCCTTGGATAGTACTCAGCAATTCATCATCGCCCTTTTAGGAGCAGTCGGGGCGAGTGGCTTTCTAGCCACATTCGGTAAAGGCATCATCAGCTGGATCAGTGGACGAGCCACTAGGGAACGAGCTAAAAATACTAGCTACCTTTCTCAGGCTCAGAAAGAGATCGAGCGTCGAGAAGATGCCGAAGCTGAAACAGAAGCTGAGATCAAACTTCGCCGTAAGGCCGAGCATCATGTCGCACTTTTGGAAAGACAACTAATACTTCTGGGCGTAGAGCCTATGAAGAACGACCAAGACCGCTAGGAGCAAAATATGGCTGACGGCCGTTACGAAGCAAAACCCACAAACTCTGGACTCGTCCAGCTGTCTGATGCCCAGTACGATTTCTTCCGGGCAATCCTGGAGAAGATCATTCCGGCAGCAGGCGTGTTCTATGCCCTGCTCGGTGGATATTTCCACTGGAACAACATCATCGAGGTGACCGGTTCGCTCGCAGGTGCAGCAGTGTTCCTCGGAGTCGTCCTGTCCGTTGCGCGTAAGGGATATTCTCCCGCACCCATTACGGACGCACCGAAGTCATTCGATGGTGAGGTTGCGCTTTCCGGCGTTTCTGAAGATGGGACTCCTATTGCCCAGATTCAGTTGACTGAGGATGCTCAGCGCAACTTTCTCACGAAGCCGGTACTTACGATCAAAGGCTTTGACGAGAACGCCTGATTAGCGTCCTCGCGAGAAATTCATCCCTTATAATGACACCCTCTTGAAAGGAGAAACCATTGTTTAAGTTTGTAAACAGTAATGAAAATGAAGGCCTCATCAAGGCCATCGACGCCGCCATCCTCAAGCTGGCAACCACCACGCCCGGTACCAACGAACACCGCGCCGTCCTCGATGAAATCGAAAGGCTTCACAAGCTGAAGGCTCCTGCAAAGGAACCCCGTAAGCGCGTGAGCCCTGACGCTCTCATCGGAGCCGCCGCCTCAATCGCAGGTATCGTGCTGGTGGCCAATGCTGAGCATGTTGGCGCCTTCACCTCGAAGGCCTTCAGCATCATTCCCAAACCCAAGCTGTAACAACCCAATCCACCAATAGTAGTCGCGTAAGCCCCATGTAGATATCCTCTGCATGGGGTTTACGTTTCTACAAGGGTTCTCAATTTTTGCGCGGGGGGAAATTCTGGTGAAACAATTCGCAGTTTTTACACAGGCTATAATGACACCCACCCTAATGAAAGGATGATCAACATGTCGAATTTCAACAATGAGAAAATCGTGGAGCTTCTGAAGGAGCGCCCAGGACGAGTTCTCGTCACTGCTGATGGATTTCATCTGTACGCACTTAGTGCAGACATCGACGGCAATGACGTAGTTCTCCGACTGGACTCTGAAGAAAATCTCCGCGAAAAGACCAGCGAAGAAATCAACCAGTTCATCATCAATAAATTACGTAGGACCGAATAAGGCGGAGCCCCTAACAAGGGCTCTCCTTTTTTCGCAAGAATTACATGTGTAATAATGAAACCCACCCTTAAGGAGATCCCACATGAATAAGAATCAGACCATCCTTTTGATCGTTTCCATCAATACTGCCGCATGTACGGCATTCATCACTTCGAGGCTCTACAACGATCGCCTCCGCACTCTACAGCGTAAGATTGAAGCAGACCGCCTCGCCTACAATGCAGTTGTAAAGGCATTCGTCAAGGCCTCGAAGAACATGAGTGGACCAGAGTTCGCCAGTATACTGATGGAGTCGATCAATGATGCTCATTTCGAGAACATTGTGAAAGACTTTGACAAGAAGTAATTTCAAAAAGAGAAGGGCCCCTAACAAGGGCTCTCCTTTTTTCGCAGGTTTTACACAGCCTATAATGATACCCACTATGAAAGGTTTGTAATGAACACTGTTGAAGTTCCCGCCATTGACATTCGTATTGGAGACAAGATTGAATCTAGCCACAAGGTTTGGACTGTCATGTTCGCAACATTAGTACGCGGCACGATGATCGAAATCACGGTTAAGGAAGTCGGTCTCCAAGCGCGAATGTCACCTGAGCGAAAACTCCTCGTGACCAAAAACGCACCCATCAAGAAAGTAATCTAAAGAGATTGAACCCCACAAGGGTTCTTCTTTTTTCGCAAGAATTACACGTCTTATAATGATACCCACCCCCTTGAAAGGAAAATCTAATGGAAAACCAGAAGAAGACCAATAAGTTCAAGAAGTTCATCACCAACCACCCCGACGCTGTAATCATCGGGGCTGCAACCGGAATCGTCGCAACGATGTACACCTATGCAGTAGTCAGTGCCAATAAATCGGCAAAGGCTGCTATCAAGGCGCACAACGAATACGCCGACAAGGTCAACAGCCTCATTGCCCGTGCAGACTCGGAAGGGAAGGCGACGTTCCTCTTGGCCGATTGGACCTACCTCCTCGTCCCGAAAGATGTCCCCACCGAATGGATTAAGATCGACTAAAGCGGAGCCCCTAACAAGGGCTCTTCTTTTTTCGCACGTTTTACAGGGGTAATAATGATACCCACCCTTTGAATAGAAGGAGATCCTCCCGTGTTGAAAAACCGATCAATCCAACTCAAGTTTGTCAAGGATGCTGAAAGCACCTCTACTGACGAAGACCCCAAAAACCCCATCATTAATGAAGATACCGCCGCAATTGCGAAAGATATCGTCAAGCATCTTGGAGTTGCGGTAGTCGCCGTCAGTGGAGCCATCATCACATTCAAAACACTTAGTGAGATTGCCGTTGTCAAGACCAAGGCATCCGCATACAAGAAGCTCAAGTAACGAAAGGGAGAGTCCTACATGGACTTTCCTTTTT
>Ga0065715_10001402_pt1 | contig 11270 bp, 5 predicted proteins | sample MisBulReplicate1_FD_59102 | JGI IMG/M metagenome (GOLD analysis project Ga0065715, IMG submission 59102) | Miscanthus rhizosphere microbial communities from Kellogg Biological Station, MSU, sample Bulk Soil Replicate 1 : eDNA_1 v2 (version 2) | ecosystem: Host-associated > Plants > Roots >...
TGCTGCAGCCCGAGCCGCCGCTCGTGCAACCAGAAGAAGATGACCGGCGTGACGACCAGGACGTGCAGCAGCGAGGAGACCATGCCGCCGAGCACCGGCGTGGCGAGCGGCTTCATCACTTCTGAGCCGACGCGGGTGCTCCACATGATGGGTAGCAGGCCTGCGACGACCGTGCTCACGGTCATCACTTTCGGGCGGAGTCGCAACAGGGCGCCTTCGACGACGGCGTCGCGCAGCGCCTCACGCGTCAGCGCGCCCCCCAGCTGTTGGCGCTTCCGCGCGACCGCCTCTTCGAGGTAGATCACCATCACCACACCGGTCTGGACCGCCGTGCCAAACAGCGCGATGAATCCCACCCATACCGCGACCGAGAAGTTGTAGCCCAGCAGCCACAGCAGATAGACGCCGCCGGTCAGCGCGAACGGAACGGCGAGGAGCACATGGGCGGCCTCCGCCACCGAGTGATACGTGAAGTACAGCAGCACGAAGATCACCAGAAGCGCGATGGGGAGGACGAGCTGCAACCGCTGGCGCGCATGCTCCTGGTTCTCCCAGCGGCCGCTCCAGGCGACGTAATAGCCGGCAGGCAGTGAGACGTCCTTCGCGACGCGCGCTCGTGCCTCCTCCACGAATCCGCCGACATCCCGGCCTTGGACGTTCAAGAGGACGGTCGCCAGCAGCAGGCCGTTCTCGGACGAGATCATCGCGGGCCCCCGAACGTGCTCGATGCGCGCGAGCTCGCTCAACGGAATCTGCGAACCGCGCGGCGACGCCACGAGGACTTGGCCGAGCATCTCGGGGTCGGCACGATACTCGGCGGAGTACCGGACGCGCACGGGGAACCTTCGTCGGCCTTCAATCGTCGTCGTCAGCGTGGTCTCGCCGATCGCTGTCTCAATGACTTGCTGAATATCGCCAACGCCGATGCCATAACGAGCTGCCGCCGCTCGGTCGATTGTGATATTCAGGTACTGGCCGCTGGTCACTTGCTCGGGATAGACGTTGCTCGCTGCGGGAACCTGACGCACGACGTCCGACACGCGACGGGCCGTATCCTCCAGCGTCGTCAAATCCGTCCCGAAAACCTTGACGCCAACCTCCGACCGAATGCCCGTGGTCAGCATGTCGATCCGGTTGATGATCGGCATCGTCCAGATGTTCGAGACCCCAGGCATCTGGACGGCGCGTCCCATGTCGGCCCGCAATCGGTCCAGCGTCATGCCGGCGCGCCACCGTTCCCGCGGCTTGAGATGAACGATCGTTTCCGTCATGTTCAGCGGCGCCGGATCCGTCGACGTGTCAGCGCGTGCGACTTTCGCGACGACGGATTCCACTTCCGGGAATGACATCAGCGCTGCGTTTTGCTTCGCCGCGTTCTTCGTGTTTTCCTCCAGCGAAATGCTGGGATCCGCGATCGGCATGAACATCAGGTCGCCCTCGTTCAGTGGCGGCATGAACTCGCTGCCGATCGTGCGAGCGACGATCAGGGCTCCGACGAAGAGCACCGCGGCGACCGAAATGGTCACCAGGCGGTGCGCGAGCGCGGTTTCGAGCACCGGCTGATAGAGGCGCCGCAGGACGCGCATCACTGGATTCGCGTCTTCCGGATGGAACTTCCCGCCCAGCAGCAGCGAGCACAGGACCGGCACCAACGTGACCGAGATCACCGTCGCTGCCAGGACGGCGAATGTCTTGGTGAACGCCAGGGGGTGAAAGAGTTTTCCTTCCTGGCCTGTCAGAGCGAAGACCGGCACGAATGCGAGGACGATGATCGCCATCGAGAAAAACACCGGGCGGCCGACCAGGCGTGTGGACTCGAGCACGGTCTGCCACACGCGGAGCCGATCGTGGGGATCGACATGGCGCTGCTCGACGTACCGGAACGCATTCTCGGTGACGACGATACCGGCGTCGACGAGTACGCCGATGGCGATGGCAATGCCGGCGAGACTCATGATGTTTGACGAGATGCCGGCGTAATGCATGCCGAGGAACGACAGCAGCACCGCAAGTGGGAGCGGAAGTGTGACGATCAGGATCGACCGGAAGTGCATCAGGAAAATGACATGCGCGAGCGTGACCAGCGCGATTTCCTCGAGCAGCGCTCGCCTGAGTGTGTCGGTGGACTGGCCGATCAGCGTGGACCGGTCGTAGAAGGGAACAACCGTCACGCCGGCAGGAAGACCAGGCTGGATCTGTGCGAGGCGCGCCTTCACGGCATCGATGACGGCTTTCGTATTCACGCCGGACCGGGCGACGATCACACCACCGACCGCTTCCTTCGTGCCCTTGACGAGCGTCGCCACGCGAAAGGCGTCGCCGACATGGACGTCCGCAATCTGCTCGGTGTAGATGGGTACGCCGTTGGATGCGCCCACGACGATCCGCTTCACATCGTCAACCGACGCGATCAGACCGACTCCGCGGACGATAAGCCACGCGCCGTTCGACTCCAGCACGTTACCGCCGACGTTCAGGTTGCTGTCGCGAACGGCGGCGACGACTGCACTGAGTGGCAGGTTGTAGGTGCGAAGCCGATTCGGATCGACGTCGATCTGGTACTGCTGGACGTAGCCACCGACGGACGCCACTTCTGCGACGCCGGGCACCGCATTGAGCTGGTAGCGGATGAACCAGTCCTGGAGGGTTCGCAGCTCGCGGAGCGAGAGCGTCGGACTCTCCACCGTGTACCAGAACACATGGCCGACGCCGGTGGCATCGGGTCCGAGCGTCGGCGTCACACCAGCCGGCATCGTCTTGGTGATCAGGCTCATGCGCTCGAGCACCCGCGCACGCGCGAAATACAGATCGACGTTGTCCTCGAAGATCACATAAATCATCGAGAACCCGAACGCCGACTGCGATCGAACGACGCGGACGCCGGCCAGTCCCTGCAGGTTGACTGTAAGCGGGTAGGTGACCTGGTCCTCGACCTCCTGCGGGCTGTGGCCCGCCCAGTCGGTGAAGACGATCACCTGGTTGTCCGACAGGTCGGGGATCGCATCAATCGGCGTCGCACCAAGCGCCCACCAGCCCCAAAGGGCAAGGCCGCCGTACAACGCGACGACGATGAAGCGGTTCCGAAGCGACAGCTCGATGAGTCGATTGATCATGCGCAGACACTCGTCATGCGGCGCGGACACGGACACGCGCCACTTCCGGCCCGGGAAACGCACCCGGGCAGACACACGACGACTGTCTTGGCTAAACGAGCAGGACGGAGAGCAGGAGGTGCTTGGGTGTCGAGGACACCCGCAGCGGCACGAGCGCGCGCCACCGCTGCGACATGAAGGCGTTTACCGGAACGGTGAACGCTGCGATGGGGACCAGCGCAATCACGCCGGAGGCGGCGAAGGTCGAACCAGCGGCTGGTGAATCGCGTCGCTGAGCCGCCGCGGCACAGCAACTGTCCGCCTGTGCCTGGCTGACGACATGCCTGGAGGAGTGTTCGTGGTGATCCGACTTATGCATCGGACAGGTCGCACCGTCCATGCAGCACGCCAACCGTGCTTCGGGCGTCGCCTGCCAGCCTGCGCAGACCGCGACGTTCCCGGCGCACAAGGCCAAGGCCGCCACCAACGCCGCAGCACGCCGGAATATGGTCACCGTTCACCTAGCATGCGGAACCCAGCCAGTCGTGTCAAATCGTTCGCTGCAGCGACGAGCCAGCCGGTCACGACCTGCACGCCACTGCAGTCCTGACGCCACGCGAAAGTGCTCCCGAAAACACCCGGATTCTGACATCCCCGCCAGGGCTGCCGAAAATCCGGAAGCCGGGGCGATTGATGTCAACGCTTCACGTCCGTCGGATCGCCCGTGTGATGCTCCGTGATTCTGCCAGCGGTGCGGCGTATCGACCAATCAGGCCGCGCGCCGTCCCTTCGACGACTCGAGCGGCGCAAGCGTCAGCCGCAGCTTGAACGGTCGCAGGAGCCGATTGAGCGTGTCCTGCGTCGGGTTGTGGCGCGGGTTGATCGCGCGCAGCACGTTGGGGCTGGCCATCCGCACCTTCGCGGCAAATTCCTTCACGCCCGTCGCCCGAATCACCTTCCCGAGCGCCACCTGAACAGGAACACCCTCCTCGACGGCGCCCAGCAGGAACTCGCGCGCGAACTTCGGGTCCTGCAGGTCCCGGGCGAGCCCAACGTTCCAGTCCTCACTTCGTCTTGCCATGTGCCTTCCCCTTAAGGTAGTCGCGCCAAAATTCCTGAGCTCGCGGGATGTCCCGGCGCTGCGTCGACTTCGCACCTCCGACCAGCAGGAGGATGACGGCTTCGCCGTCCTTGCCGAAGTAGATCCGGTACCCCGGCCCGAACGCGAGCCGCGCTTCCCACACGCCAGAGCCGACGCTCTTGTGATCGCCCAGGTTGCCCTGCTCGAAGCGGAGTACTCGCGCCTGAACCCGAGCTCTGACCGCGACGTCGAGGGTTCCGAGCCATTCGCGAAATGGATTCCGACCACCATGGGTCAGATACTCTCGAACAGTCAGCACTAGTCGACGTCATTAAGTTATCATATTCGATAACAATACGCTAAAGATCAGGAATTAAGCTCGCCGCCGCCGNATAGNCGCACAGCGGCCGCGTGCGATTCACGCGTCCGTCGATCGAGCGCGATGCGGGGATGGTTTCCGGCGAGATGCCGCGCTCGACCCAGGCTTCGAGGGCGGCGAGCGTATCGAACGTGCTCGTGCCGGCGCCGCCGCCGCAGTGGGCCATTCCCGGAACCGGGAAGAAGCGATAGAACCGACGGGTCGCCTCGAGGCCGCCGTTCGCGTTCACGACGCTGTCGTAGTATTCGATCGTGTCGAGGGGCGAGACGACGGGGTCGGCGAGGCCGGTGTACATGATCAGCTTGCCGCCTCGTGCGTTGAACGCACCGTAGTCCGTTGACATCGCGTTCAGCACGGGAAGCGCGGCGTCAACGGTGGCGACGTCCTTGTCCCAGTCAAAAGTGCGCGGATCCCAGGACGGGTTCTTGAACACCCAGTCGCGGAAAAGGCCCAAGCGCACGGGCGCTCCGGGATTGGTGATGTATTGCCCCCAACCGGACTCGCTGCCCCGCGCCCATCCAGGATAGAGCTGCCGTCCGTCGCGCGCGTGTGCGCCGGCATAAACCTTTCTCACTGCTTCGATCTGCGGAGGGGTGAGACAGGAATCCGTCTCGGCTCCGGCGCAGGCGAGCGGCGCCGGATCGAACCGGCAGGTGCGCGGATCATCGATCACCCCGTCCTCGACGCCGTCGTTCGCGTCACATGCCGCAACGCTTGCTTTTGCCAGCGCGGGCAGCTTCGCGGTCGGCAGCGTTGCCGTGCCGCTCGCGTCGTGCGTCGCCAGCCACGACCACAGGAACCCGTAAATGAGATGGATCCGGTTGTTCCCCGGATCGCCGGCGATGATGCCGTCGTAGTCAGCCGGGTAGCGCTGCGCTTCGCTGAGCGCCTGCTGCCCGCCCGTCGAGCAGCCGCTGAAGTACGAGTGCAGCGGCGCCCGCCCACGGGCGTTCTCGATGACCGCCTTTGCGATCGTCGTCATCTCGTGGACGGCACGATGCGCCCAGTCCACGATCTTCTCGGGGTGACCGATACCGAAGTCCATCTGATCGCCGGAGTGGCCGGTGTCGGTGCTGACGGCGGCGTAGCCGTTGGCAATTGCCCTCGCGAGCCCGGCGTAGTTGATCGCGCCGGAGAATCCGCCGTTGTCGGTACCCAGCAGTTTGCCGTTCCACGCCTCCGGCAGCCAGACCTCCACCTTGATATCCGAGTCGGGCGTGGGCTTCGCTCTGACGGCGACGCGACAGAAGGCCGGCACCCGGAAAGTGCGGCCGGACGTGAAGTCGCCAGCCGGGTAGGCGTACGCGAGCGTGACGGACGCATTCGTCAGTTTGATCGATCCGAGTTGCTCGCACGCAGAGACGACGGAGCCCACGGCCTGTGGCTGCTCGAGCACCTTGCTCGCCTCCGCCTCACGCACATAGCGTGCGGCGTCATCCGGCAGCAGAAAGCGATCCTTGACGGCCTGGTCCGCCGCCTTCCTCACCGCCGCGACATACGCCACGTGTGTGCCGTAACGCTCCTCCAGCGAGAGCCGCGGATCGTTGTTCCTGATCCGTTCCGTTTTCGTTTTCGCGAAAGGAATCCAGCCGCCCTGGAAGCCGCAGCCGTATCCGGCGAAGAAGCCGGAGCGAAACGTGTTCCATCCGAGGTAGGTGCCGAGCGGCACCTGCAGCTGCACCGACGGAACTCCCGACGTTTCGTTGCCGTCCTCGTTGACGCGCGGCACATACGTCGGCAGCACGCTCACCAGCCGCGGCGGCACGAACGACATCAGCCCCGAGAGATCGGCAGCGTTGAAACCCGGTCCGAAGTCGTAATGCAGCAGCGGATTCAATATCCGATCGCTGTAAGGCAGCCCCGGGATCTCCGGCAGGCCAAGCGCGGTGCGTGTCGCCGCCACCAGGTCGCCATTGGCCAGCGTCGGGTAGCGGCTCGGCGGAGGCGGCGTGCCCTTCGTCACCCAGTCGACGAGCGCACGCGTGAGCGCGCGCGTCTGCTCGGCTTCCGGGTTCGGATTGGCCGGCAGCGTGCACTGGCTGTTGGCGCCCGTCGTCCCCTCAATCGGGAAACCTCCGCGCCCGCCCCCGTGCGTGGTGCTCGGATAGTAGTAGCGGCGGACATTGGCCGGCAGCGGCAGGTCCGCTGCCGCGTCGGTGCCGATCAGATCCGGCGACATGCGCAGTCCCCAGAATTCCGACGATCCGAATGCTTCGATGATCTTCGGGCACGTCTTCGTCGCGGTGCACCGGTCGAGAAGGCCCGCCGCCTTCAGTCCACGCGCCTTGTCCGTGTAATGCGTCCACCAGACGACCCCGTCGCTCCCCGGCTCGTACATGCCGGCCGCGCCCCCCGGGAGCCCGAAGCGCAGGTTGATCGGCGTCTGACGCGCCGCGATCCGCGGAAACGCGCCGTCCCAGACGATGCGGTTCTGCGTGTCCTGGTTGAAGCCGAGATGAATGAAGGTGCGGATGAAATTGCCCGACTGCGAGTCTCCGATCGCGATCGCGTGCTCGATGAGGCCGGCGACGGGATTCGGCGTGCCTGCCGCATCTGCCTTGGCATGGCGGAAGAACGACACGATGTCGCGCGTCGCGGCCAGTCCAACCCCGAGCACCAGCGGATCTTTCGCCGTGTAGACGAGCTCGTATAGACGGTCGGCGCGGAAGCCGTCCTTGACGCAGATTCGCGAAGCATCCGGCGCCCCAGGCCACGGCATCGTTTCGCAGTTGGCAAACGCCCAGTCGGCGCGCGCGACGGTGTGCTTCTCGTCCTGGCGGCCGGCGTAGTCCTCGCTGCTGTGCCACGTCAACGTCGCGTCGGGCTGGACAAGATCGGCAGGCAGGTACGGCTGGGCCGTCCCCAGCGAGGCGAGCCGAATGGGAGCGCTGTGCGCGCCGTCGGGAAGATCAAAGAGACGGGCGATCACGCGGCCGGTGACCGGCGATTCGTCGCGCTGCTTCGCAATTGGAACGACGATCGTCTGATTGTTGGCGGCCGGGATCACGTCCCCCTGCCAGCCGCTGACGAGCGAGATGTCCCCGTCGGGATTCGCCGTGGCCTGCCCGTTTCCGCGATTCACCACCTGATAGAGCAGCACGTGCGATGCCTTCGCCAGATCGACGGGCTTGGCCAGTGCGAAGGTCGCGACGTACTCGACCTTGCCGTGCGTATTGCGCGGCGCCAGCGCGAGATCCTGGATGATCGCGTTGTGCGGATCTTTGGGATCGACCTCGCCATGGATCCGTCCCCGAATCAGCTCGAACGGGCCGGCCGCGCCCGCCGGCTGTCCGTTGTTCATCGGCTCGCGCGAGGTGATCTCGAGCCTGACGACCTGGGCCGACAGCGGCGCGGCGCAGAGCAGCGCCGCCAACGCCAGGGTTGCGTATTGCCACATGGTCAGATTTCCAGATTCAGCAGGAGAGAGCTCAACGACTTGCCGTGCGCGTCGAGTGCCAGCGACCGTGTGACGCCGCCGCGAAGCGCGCGTGTCATCACGAAGTTCAGCGCGCCGAGGTGCGGCAGTTCGAAACGCGTGATGTCCCCCTGCACGACGCCGGCGAAGTGGGCCCGGACGCGCTCCGGCGTCACCCGCTCGGCGAGGCGCGGGTAGTCGCGGGGATCGAACACGATGAGCGAGATGTTGCAGATGTCCCCCTTGTCCCCGGTGCGCGCGTGCGCGATATCGCGGAGCGTCATGGCACCCTCACGTAATCCACGCGACACGATACGCGATCCCGCGCCACGAGCGCAGTCCGGATGGCGAGGACCGGCCGGACCGACGTGAAGGCGCCACCGCCCCCGGCCGGGCCGTTGGTGAAGAGCGCTTCGACCTCGCGCGCGACTCGCCGGGCATCGCGCTCCGACTTCGTCCGTGCCGCCACCCGCAGACGCACTTCATACGGTTCCACGAGGGGCGACGCGGCGCCGTGCAGCGCATCGATGCCGATGAGGTCCGTGCGCAGTTCCAGCGTGTTCACGCCCGCCAGCCGCAACCGCTCGGCGACAATCTCGCCGGCAAGGCGTCCGCGCGCGGCGGCGCCGGCGCCGGCATACGAAATCTGCCCCTCTCCGATCCAGCCGTCGGACTGCCCGACCGACACCTTCAGCGTGTCGGGTCGCGGGCGCCCGTCCGCACCTTCGACGCGAACGCGATCGCTGCCGAGATCGGTGATGCGGACGCGGCTGAAGTCCGCGACCACGTCGGGCGTCAAGTACGAGGACGGATCGTGGATCTCATACAGCAGCTGTTCGGTGCAGGTCGCCGCCGTTACCTGCCCGCCGGATCCGGCCGGCTTGCAGATGATCGCGGTCCCGTCGGCCTCGACTTCGGCGAGCGGAAACCCGAGACGCGCGAGTCCGGGCACGTCCTTGACGCCGGGATCGGCGAAGTAGCCGCCCGTGATCTGACCGGCGCATTCGAGCAGGTGGCCGACCAATGTGCCGCGTCCGGCCAGCGTCCAGTCGTCGAGCCGCCACCCGTGGTGCACGGCAATGGCCGCGAGAAACATCGAGGGGTCCGCGACGCGTCCGGTGATCACGACATCGGCGCCGCGCCGCAGCGCTTCCGCGATGGGCTCGGCTCCGAGATACGCATTGGCCGAAACGATATCGTCGATGTTGACGGCCTCGCCTGTCTCCGCAAGGCGGCTGAATCCGTCGCCGCCGGCGAGCTCGCGAACGTCGTCGCCGGTCACCACCGCGATCGTGAACCCTCCCACGCCCAGTCGCGCGGCAACTTGCCGCACGCAGTCAGCCGCGGCGGGCGCGTTGGCGGCGCCCATGTTGGTGACGATCCGGATGCGTCTTCGACGCGCCTCGGGCAGGATCGCTTCCATGCGCTCCTCGAGCAGCGGATCGAAGCCGGCATCGGCATCGCGGGCCTTCGCCTGCTGCGCGAGTGCGATGGTTCGCTCGGCCAGGCACTCGAAGACGATGACGTCGAGATCGCCGCGTTCGACGAGCTCGACGGCCGGCTCGATGCGGTCGCCGGAGTACCCGGCGCCGCAGCCGATGCGCAGGGGGCGCGCGCTCACGGCCGGAAGACTCCAAGGAGCACCGCCGCGGCGGTCATCACGAGCGTGGCGGCGAACAGCCATGGCCCGGTGAAACGCTGGTGCTCGCCGAGCTCGATGCCCGTCAGTCCGACGACGAGGAAAGTGGCGGGGGTGAGCGGGCTCACCGGGAAGCCGGTCGTCATCTGGCCGAGGAGCGCCGCCTGGCCGACCTGCACCGCCGGAACGCCGAACGCGCCGGCAACTTCTGCGATCACCGGGAGCACGCCGAGATAGAACGAATCGGGATCGAACAGCAGGCTGAGCGGCATCGACGCGACTGCCAGCGCAATCGGGATGTGCGGCGCGAAGTGCGGTGGCACGGCCCCGACCGCGGCATGCGCCATCGCCGCGAGCATGCCGCTTTCCTTCATGATGCCGGTGAACGATCCCGCCGCCAGGAGGATCGCCGCCATCGTCAGCGCCGCCGTGGCGTGCGCGTCGATGCGGGCGCGCTGCGCGGCGGGGTCGGTGTAGTTGATGGTCAGGACCAGCGCCGTGCCGATCATGAACAGGACCGCAGGATCGACGCGGCCGGCAATCAGCACGCCCATGAGCGTGACGGTAATCAGTCCATTGATCCACACCAGCCGCGGCCGCCGCAGCGCGAGCTGGTGATCGCTGGTATGGCTCAGAGTCGCAGCCCGCGCGGCCGTGAGCCGATCCCGCGCCGACCCCGGATTCCGTCGCCTCTGATCGCGCTCCGAGCGGCGGCCGAGGTACCACGCAACGCTGAAGACGAACACGAGGCCCACCAGCTGTACCGGGACGAGCGGGCGGAACAGCTGCGCGATGGGGATGTGCAGCGACGCCGACGCGCGGATCATCGGACCGGTCCAGGGCAGGAAATTCACGCCTGCCGCCATCGACACGACGCACGCCAGAACGCGGCGATCGATCTGAAGGCGGTCGTAGAGAGGCAGCATCGCAGGGACGGCGACGAGGAACGTGACCGCGCCGGATCCATCGAGGTGGACGAGCAGCGCCAGCAGCGCCGACCCGGCGACGACGCGCGCCGGCCGCGCCCCGACGGCACGCAGGATGGCGTTGATGACCGGCTCGAGGGTGCCGGCGTCCGTGATGATGCCGAAGTAGAGGATGGCGAACACGAACATCGCGGCCACCGGCGCGATCTGCTGCAGGCCGGTCACGATGAACTTCGCCGTGGCCAGCCCGAAGCCGCCCGCGAGCGCCGCGGCGATCGGCACGGCAATCAGCGCGACCAGCGGCGACGCCAATCGGCTGACGATGAGGACGAACAGCGTCGCGACCGTCAGAAAGCCGAGTAGCGCCAGCACCGTCGTCTCTTCATCTGTGCGTCCGCTTCCGATACCCTTTCGCGGCAGTCAGGGAGCATCCTCTATGTCGGACAGCACCATATCAGTACAACGCGTGCGGCTTGGAGGAGCGCCACGCCTTCGCCGGACAGAACGTCGGGGTGACGCAGGTCGGCGAGCGCGTCTGGCTTGTCAGCTTTATGCAGTACGATCCATACCGCACCCGGCTGCAGCGCAACGCCTACACGACCGAAGTGATGCGCCGGGTGTCGGCACTGCCAGGGGTGCAATCGGTCGCCATGAGCGTCAGCAACCAGACGCCGTTCAGCGGAACCGGGGTGACCCAGCCGTTCACGTTCGTCGGCGAATCAACGCTGCCAGCGGACG
>Ga0065715_10000742_pt1 | contig 11267 bp, 7 predicted proteins | sample MisBulReplicate1_FD_59102 | JGI IMG/M metagenome (GOLD analysis project Ga0065715, IMG submission 59102) | Miscanthus rhizosphere microbial communities from Kellogg Biological Station, MSU, sample Bulk Soil Replicate 1 : eDNA_1 v2 (version 2) | ecosystem: Host-associated > Plants > Roots >...
AACTACCGTAGTTGTCAGATTATATTTATTGATGGTGAACGTTGCTGTGATGTTCTTATTCGCAGTCATTGTTACGCTCAATGGATTGGTTGTCCCTGTGGCATCTCCGCTCCAACCGGTAAAGGTGTATCCTGTAGCGGGTGTTGCAACTAAACTTTGAACGGTATTATAATTGTATGCACCATTCGCTGGAGTCACTGTTCCCGAACCAACTATCGTTGTTGTCAGATTATATTTATTGATTGTGAACGTTGCTGTGATGTTTTTATTCGCAGTCATCGTTACACTCAATGGATTGGTAGTGCCAGTGGCATCACCACTCCACCCCGTAAAAGTGTAGCCTGTAGCTGGTGTTGCAACTAAGCTTTGAACGGTATTGTAATTGTATGCCCCATTTGCTGGAGTCACCGTTCCCGAACCAACGATCGTTGTTGTCAGATTATATTTATTGATGGTGAACGTTGCCGTAATGTTTTTATTGGCAGTCATTACAACACTTAACGGATTTGTTGTTCCTGTAGCATCTCCGCTCCAACCAGTGAAGGTATAGCCTGTAGCAGGTGTTGCGGTTAAGGTTTGTGTTGTTCCCGCATTAAATGTTCCGGACGATGGACTCACTGTTCCGTTACCTACCACGGTTGTTGCAAGTGTGTATGTTGTCACTACATCGGTACAAGTTGGCGTTGTACTAAAGGCCATTTGTGCCGCTGAGAAATTTGTAAACGGTGTATTGATATCTACATTGGAAACATCTGTTGCTCCTTTCCCATCGCAATCGCCTCTGCCATTTCTCCAGTAGGGAGCCTGCAAATAAACACCTGCCGCACAGCTTCCTACTTCAGCATCACCTCCCACTACAACAGTGCCGGAGTAATTTGCTCCCCAACACATGGCATTCCCTTTGAGGTTTGCTGTATTGGTTACAGAACCACCTTCCATCCAGCCATTGCCTTCCACGATTGCACTTCCAGATATAGTAGCATTATACACATATGCATTTCCTCTGATGATTGCACTGCCACTAATGTTTCCGCCTTCAACGGTTGCATAATCTTCAATACGTACCATACCTGAAACGTTACCGCCTTTAACAATCGCATACGGACCAACATATACCGTTGCAGCAACTGTTGCATTATTCGATACCCAGCCACCACCATTGGTATGCAAGTGACCATTTGTTTTTAAGAACTTTCTAAACTCTGATGCAGCTTGATACCCTTCAGGTACCGCGTTCGCTATTTTTAATTCGTATGGATATCTTCGCTGCTTCGGATAACCAACATCCATATTGTAATTAACATGTGCTTTCGGTGCCGAGTACACAACCAGATAAATATTGGCCTCTGTTGCTGTATTCAAAGTGAATGATACTTCACCATCGCCTGTAGACATCGGACTGTAGCGAGACACCGTACCATCCGCTTTCGTTGTTACGAAACCATATCTCCATCCTGCTTGTGCGTTATTTACTTCGGTGTGCCCTTTAAACTTAACCGTTACTTTCTTTTGTGCCTCCGTACAAGTCGGATACAACGGAATGATATTCATCCCATAATCCTGCGGTGCCCAATCGTCGTTGGTATAATACTGATCGGTTGTGCCGGCAACTTTTGTAAGCAAGGTATATTGTCTGCTTACATAACGCGGCATATTGTTTTTAATGGATTGATATACTTCTCGAATTTTCGAACCAAAATTTTTAGTTGCCGTAATCTGATCGGTCCATATGATCGGGTAATCAAAGGCCGGCTGACGTTGTGCATAGCCCCAGAGATAATCATTCAACTGCTCCTGTGTAAAGCCCTTTAATCGTTTAATGGTTTGTAGAGGATGTTCCTGATAGGTTGATTCAGCCCACATTCTTCGGGTAAAATCAAAGCCTTCTTTTTCCTGTACATAAAACAACAAATGATAATTGGTGTAATGGTGACGGTTAGAGGACCACATAAAATGACGTGTCTGTAGCCAACGTGTTAAGGTACCATCGGTATCAGCCCACTGCGGATATGCCATAGCACGCATGTAATTGGCATGTCCTTCATAAAACGGACCAGCCCAATCGTAGCCTGAATAAGCAGTTTGATTCCCCGGATTTTCCTGAATGTGCATCATCATTTGCAGTGTGTGCGCAAACTCGTGACTCAAAGCCCCTCCGTCTTTTGTAGCTTGTGGATGGACAAACATTGCCCCTATGGTATTACTGAATGAACTGGCTGCCGCAAAACCCGTCAAACGATCATCTGTAGAGTTCCAGGTATTCATCATCATGATCATGATCTTATACTTCCCAAAATTGGTTGTCGGGGCATTATTGATGAAATGCAGATCGGTGATGTAGCGTTTGAAAATATATTCAAGTGTATCCGCTACCGACTTGGGAACAAAACGTAAGGTAGCATCTGCATACACAGACGGGTCCGTTCCGACTTTATCTCCCCAATACAAAACAAAGTTCGCGGATTCATACTTCCTTGTTTCGGATACGTTGTTATAAAATTCACTTGCCGGATTATCAAATTCCGTAGGTCGGAAAACGGTTTTCTGTGCGGAGAGATTCAAAAAAACGCACATGAAAAAAGCTATGTAAATGTATTTCTGCATAGTCATTAGGTTAAGAGATACAAAATTGACGGTTTTATTCTATATAAAAGACAATTGAATATAAAAATAGTAACGAAAAATCTTTAATAAATCTCATTTTAAAGAAAAAGTGGGTATANGGGCAAAAAAGGCAGAAATGGCATAGCATTTATGATAAATCCGGAAGAACTGGATGGATTATTCTATATAAATATATTCTTCCTTTTCTTCGAGTACTACAACCTTTTTAGAAATATCAATATCTCCGATATGATATATCAACTTACCCATCCCTAAAAACCAAATAATAATTGTAAACACCAATATCTTAGAGGGGGTGAGTTTCTTAAAAAAAATGGGTAATACGAAAACCATTAAAAGAGAATTCCACATGAATGAAAAAATGACAAGGACAATCATTGAATTCGTAACATCTCTAATGAGTACGGATTCCTCCGGATCATTTTCATTCACATAAACTTGAACAACTTTAGAATTATTCAGTTTGTCATACAATAGTCCGTAGCCATCCGAACTATTTTTTTGTATACCAAATGATACTGAATTTCCTATAAAAGATTTTGTTCCAATAAAATATTCATATTTGATCTTTACTTCAGACAGGAATCCTCCTTTTACACCTCGACTTACACTTAAGTCAGAAAAAAGAATGGTTGCATTTGTAGGCTTCCATTTTTTAGCCTCATACACTTTATAAAATTGATATGTGGCTACAAAAAATGACCCCAATCCTACTAAAAGAATCGGAATAAAAAATAATGTGAGACATCCAATCCCGATCTTATGTTTTTTCCAATCACTCAGACTTTTCTGTTTATCATCATTATCGGTATTCGATCTTGCGTCTTTATCCATATACTACATAATACATGTTCAATATAAACAAAATTTAGAAAGCTTATAAGCATACATTCCAGGCTGTTGTTCGTTGACACAACAGCAAATTGAAATCCCAAAGCGCTAGTTCTTTTTATTTATTTTCATCAAGAATTCTTTGTTAAATAAATCGGCATATTTTTCATACTCAAAAGCAATTGTTATATCCACACTTTTACCTCCATACGAAACATTTTGATAAACAATCATTTTATCCGCAAAAACGACAACTGGAGTTTTCAATAGTGTCTGTAAATAGCCTTGATCTATATATTTTTCCAGTTGAATTTCATCGGAAGTATTTTTCGTGTATTGATCAACTAGAATATTATATGCCTTCTCATATTGCTTTTTACGAATAACATCCTCGAAGCAAATGATTTTTTTATTCACTAGATCGAAAGTTAAGGGAATGCTATGATGAGAGGCTCCACTCGCTCCACAACAGGCTTCTCCATTTTGATTAATTGTTAAACTGATAAATAATGAAGAGATATAATTAATAGTAAACGTAGTATAGGTCACAGATGGCATTTCTTCCAAAGAATCATATGATCTATCCATTTTATTCGAAACACTATTTTCAATATCAACCCCTACATTTTTTAAAATTGCATCATTGATAAAAGTATTTAATTTTGAATCTGGTGTTTGAATATTCGGATAATAAATTTCAACAACATCTCTTAAAATAGAATCTTCGCTCGATCTATCTTCTGTATCATCGTATATATTATCGTATGTCTCATATTTTGAAAATTCGTAGTAATAATACGCTTTGGTGACTATCTTAATTTCACTTTCGTCAATCTGTGCGAACAGGGATTGAGAATAAATGATCAACAAAACAACCAGGATTTTTTTCATGTATAACTATATTACCAATGAACTCTTAAATCAATATCGCTCCTTTCCCCCAAATAAAAAAGCCTGCCGAATAATGACTTATTATATTTTAGAATCAATGTAATTAAAAATCACGCTGCAAAAAGCTAATATGGACAAACCGAAAAATATATAGGACCAGACCTTCATTGGGATAAAAAACAATTCATGATCTATAAATAATCTCATCTTGTTACCATCTCTGTCTATATAATAATCTTCACATGTTAAATACGTCCATATAGCAGTTAACAAATATGCAATCCCAAGTACAAATACAAAATCCATTTCAAGGAAAATTCCACCAACATTTCTACTTAATACGCCTGAAAGAATTGCTGATCCAACGAAACAAACAATGAAGTAAAATATTATAAGAATTCCTTTACCTTTCCATATTATAAGCATACTAAAATAATTTGTTTTTATCCAAGTTATTAAAAGTTAGTTCTATTCCAAAATAACTTTATGGTGCATCAGCAGCACCTCTTCTTCGAAATAATAAAGCCTGTCGAATAATATTCAACAGGCTTTATTATTATCTGTAGTAGTTGTTGGTGACTCCGCGTTGTCTTAAGTTCTTTAACTTAATTTGCTCAGGCGGAAACACCAACAACAGCGTAAAAAATGTGATCGGTATGGCACTAACCTCGGTAATTGTTTTCAACGATGTCGTATTCATTTCGGGGAAGTTTGAAAATAACGGAGGGGCGTTGTTATTATTTTAGTTTTGTGGGAAATGTTTTTTGGGTTGACGGATTACAAATCCTGTTTATCTGGCTTCGGGATTACAAATCCCGAAGGGCTGAATAATATACACTAGTCTGCGCTTTGCTAAGACTAACGCCAGAGAGAATCCTTTTCTCTGACTTCAGAAATACAAATCGCGAACAAGAAATTGATATATCTAATAATTCTCATATCTTTAATAAAGTAAATTTTATAAATTATGTCTGTTAAAATAACTTCAGATGGTAAAGAACTTGAATTAGTTGCAGAACATTCATTATTGCTATTGGATAAAAATGATGAAATAAATATTAAATTACCCGATAAAGGTAGTTTCTGGAATGTTAAAATTCTATTTACAGAAGATAATACAAAGCTTCCAGGACATTATCATATTCAAGGACAAAAAGGGACAGATACTATAATTATGACATTAAATAAATGGTATGCTACTACATGGATAGAAAATAAAATGCCAATATCATTTGGTAATGAAGCAAAAACATTTGAGCTGTTTTTTAAATTTAGAACTACTTGCTCAGAGCAAAACAGTAGTAGATATTTTATTATAAATATATGGAGAAAAAATCTTTAGATCCTGCAGGAAATTTAATAGGGCAATCTAATACTGATAATAGTAAAGAAGTCTTTGTTGAATCGGGTGATGTTAATAGTCGTATATCATTATTAACTGACGCATTATCTAAAGCTGCTAATCATATTGAAAAGACTCAATATGAAAGCTATTTAGCAATGGGATTAATCATAGTTTTTTGTATAGCAGATTTTATTTTTATTATTTGTTTAGGTTATAGATTATTCGACGTAGAAATTAGTAATGATTGGACTATTACAAAAGCAATATTAACTTCATTGAGAAATATTGTGGTAGTAGGAGCCTTATACTATGTTAGTTCATTCCTTTTAAACTTACTTAAATCATATATTCATATATATCAAAGAAATTCGCATAGATTAATGGTAATTAATTCAATGGCAAGTTTAGTTGAGTCTGCTTCTAGAGAAGAACGTGATAAAATATATCATAAACTGCTAGATATTATTATTTGTTTAGATAAGAATGGAATTTTAAAAGAAGATGACAAAAAAAGTGTATCAGAAGAAAATGAAATCATAATTGAACTAATAAAGAAGATTCCAGTTCCTAAATTTTAAGAGACAAAGCCTGCTAACATTCAGCAGGCTTTACTTTTTATCTGTAGTGGTTGTTGGTGACTCCGCGTTGTCCTAAGTTCTTTAACTTAAATTTATCCAGGCGGAAACACCAACAACAGCGTTTGACTTTTCTTGGATGTTGGCCGTTGGCACAACATCGGGTTGATTCGTTGTTAGGTTAGTCAAATAAAAAAGCCTGCCGAAGAACATCCGACAGGCTCAATTCATAACTTATAATTCATAATTGGCTACGCCAATTATTTGTACCATTTCGGGAACTTCGAAGGATTCACCTCGTGCATCATTTCATACACTACATCGATCACATCATCCGGACTAGGTTTAGAATAGTAGTCGCCATCGGTTGAGTATGCCGGTCTGTTGTCTTTAGCAGACAATGTTTTCGGTTCTGAATCCAGATACTGCCATGCTTTTTGACCTTCCAATACACATTGCATCATGTAGGCTGTTGCACCTGCAGAGTAATCTTCATCGGCAAACAACACACGATTTGTTTTCTTGATCGATTCAACAATTTGTTGTGTTCTATCAAACGGCAATAATGTTTGGATATCAATGATCTCGCAAGAGATACCTAATTGCTGTAATTCGTTTGCACCTTCCTGTACAATCCGGCACATAGAACCGTAGGTAACAATGGTAATATCCGTACCCGGTCTCAATACATCAATGATACCTAACTGAACCGTGAAGTCACCTAAGTTCTCCGGAAGTTTTTCTTTTAAGCGGTATGCATTCAACGACTCGATCATGATCGCCGGTTCGTCGCCTTTGATCAAGGTGTTGTACATACCTGCAGCTTGTGTCATGTTACGAGGCACACATAAGAACATACCACGTACGGCACCTATAATCATCTGCATCGGTGAACCTGAGTGGAACATACCTTCCAGACGGTGACCACGTGTACGAATGATCAACGGAGCTTTTTGTCCACCGGCAGAACGGTAATGCAGCGAAGCCACATCATCCGATAATATTTCTATCGCGAATAATAAATAATCTAAATACTGAATCTCTGCAATCGGACGTAAGCCACGCATTGCAGTACCTATCGCTTGTCCAACGATGGTTGCTTCACGAATACCTGTATCGGTGATACGGATCTCGCCAAACTTATCCTGTAAGCCAGAGAAACCTTGGTTCACATCTCCTATTTGTCCAACGTCTTCACCAAACGCCAACAAGCGCGGATCGCGGTTAAACAAAGCTTCGAAGTTGTGTTGTAATAATTCTCTGCCATCAATCAAAGGTGCATCTGCTGAAATAACCGGAGCTACTTCAGGAACTAATAATGCAGACTCAACCGACTCGCTATATAAGTGACTGTTGTAACGGCGTGCATTTTCTTTTGCCGTACGTGCTGCCCAGTCCTGTAATAAAGACTTAGAAGCGCTTGATTCATTGCGTAACAAACGCAATGCTTTCTTAACAAAACGCACCGCATCCGAACGGTATGGATTTAATGTTTTCTGTAATTCTGTAGCAAGCTGTTGCAGCTCTTCTTTGTGTGCACTTGTTGCAGCAACCTGATTCAGGTAATCCACTGCAATATCCTGATCCACATGCACCGCTTTCAAGTGATTGTCCCATGCCGCCTGACGCGCACGTTTCACTTTTTCAACAGAATCTGTTTCAATAGCAATCAAATCATCTTCTGTGCAAACTCCATTTTCAAGAATCCACTCTCTGAATTTTTTATTGCAATCGTATTCTTCTTCCCAATCTAAACGCTCTGTTGTTTTATATCGCTCGTGCGAACCCGATGTAGAGTGACCCATAGGCTGCGTCATTTCACATACATGCATCAATACAGGTACATGTTCGTCTCTGCAGATACGCGTTGCTTCTTTGTATGCATAGCAAAGCGCTTCGTAATCCCAGCCCTTTACTTTCATGATCTCAATACCACGTTCGTTGTGGTCTCTTCTGAAACCTTCGAACAAGCTTGAAATATCATCTTTCGTAGTCTGGTAGCGTTGAGGAACTGAAATCGCAAATGCATCATCCCATATTGAGATTAGCATTGGTACTTGCAAGACACCAGCCGCATTGATCGCTTCAAAAAATACACCTTCAGCCATGGCACCGTTACCAATTGTACCGAATGCAACTTCATTGCCATTATTGCTGAAGTTGGTCATGCTATGCAAAGCAGGATTGTTTCTGAACAATTTAGAAGCCCAGGCCAAACCTACTAAGCGAGGCATCTGTGCACCCGTTGGAGAAATATCAGGTGTAGATACTTTTATTTTTGTGAGGTCTTTAAAACGACCTTGTTCATCTAAGTTACGTGTTGAATAGTGACCGATCATCATACGTCCGCCTGAATGCGGATCGTGTTCAATGTCGGCATGACCATATAGTTGAGCGAAATATTGTTCGATGGTAAGTTCGCCCGTTGCCATCATAAAGGTTTGGTCTCTATAATATCCAGAACGAAAATCTCCTTCTTTAAAGAACTTAGCCATACAAATCTGAGCAAGTTCCTTGCCCGTACCAAAAATACCAAACTTCGCCTTGCCCATAAAAACTTCCTTACGAGCAAGTATACTCGTTTGTCTGCTTTCACACGCCAGTCTATAATCTTGTAGAATCTCTTCCTTGGTCAAAGAAAACTCCCCTGTCATTTCACTTGTATTCAAAATATTCTTTGTTAGGATTAGCCAAACCTTACAAAATTATGCAATTAAAAGCGCTATTCAAATTTTTTGGCTTTAGGTACAAAATCTATATTTTTTGGTATAATTTATGTAACTTTGGTTACTGTACGTTAATTTTCAGTATTCATTCCAATAAAATAAGAAGCTATGTTTAAGAAAATAGTGGTTTTAGTTGCCTTAGCAGCTAGTACAATGAGTGTTACACTTGCACAACAATCAACCAACTTCAATTTTCCAGTTGATAAATTTGATTTTGGTGTAATCAACGAAGGCGAAAAAGCACGTCATACGTTCGAATTCTTCAATACCGGAAAAGATACGATCCGTTTATCATCAGAAAATGTTCGTGCTTCATGTGGTTGCACAACCCCTTCTTTTTCAACAGATGCAATCGCACCCGGACAAAAAGGTGTAATTACAGCTGAATTTAACTCTCAAGGCAGACCAGGTACGTTCCAAAAAACAGTTACGGTTTACTACAAAGAAGAAGTAGTTAAAATGCTGAATATCAAAGGAATTGTTGAACCAGCTGTAGCACAAGGAGCTGCACCGGCAGCAGTACCAACAGAAGCGGATTTGAAAAAAGGCGCTAAAATCGTTCTTGAAAAACATGACATCAATTATGGTAAAATGGAACGCAGCAAAGCTGGTGTGTATTCAATGAAAATCACAAATGCAGGTAAAGACACGTTATTTATCTCTAAAGCAGCATCTGCTTGTAGCTGTGCTTCATTCAAATTGAAAAAAGAAAAAGCTGTTGATGAAATTACTTATGTACTTCCAGGTAAAACTGCAAGATTAGAAGTTACATACACCCCTGCTGCAGATGGTTACAACAGAGACATCATCACATTGTATACAAACGATGCTGCAAACCCACGTGTAGCGATTGCTCTTGAGTCAGAAGTTGTAGAATCGTTACAACAAAAAAATATGTTGCAAGAAGGCGGCACAGGTGCTGCACCTTTTTCAAATAAATAATTAGAACTTTATTTAATAAATAAAAAGCTAACGTGAGAACGTTAGCTTTTTTTATGCGTAAATATTAGTGGTCAGTGAACAGTGGTCAGTTGTCAGTGGTTAGTAAATTTTGTTTACTTTGTGTGGTATGATGCAATAAAATGTTATTGGGTGGTACAATAAAGAAAAAAATACGATTGAAAAGGAATGGAATTGCACCTTCATTGTTAATGCAGTAACTAGAATTCAATAAAACGATATAAAAACTATAAGACTACAGCTATGATCATCGGTGTACCTAAAGAGATTAAAAATAAAGAGTTCCGGGTTTCTATGACGCCTTCGGGAGTAGTAGAATTGGTATCCCGCAGACATACCGTATTTGTACAGCAAGGAGCAGGACTTGGCTCGGGCTTTACAGATGAGGCGTATAAAAAAGCGGGAGCAAATATATTGGAACATGCTGCCGATGTATATGCAAAGGCAGATCTGATCTTAAAAGTAAAAGAACCTTTATCTTCTGAATACTCCTTGATCAAAGAAGGGCAAATTGTGTTTACGTATTTCCATTTTGCTTCTTCGGAAGAATTAACAAAGGCAATGATCGAACGTAAGGCAATCTGTATTACCTATGAAACGATTCAAAAAGCAGACAACTCCTTACCTATCTTAACACCGATGTCTGAAGTTGCAGGACGCATGGCAGTACAGATCGCGGCACATTATTTAGAAAAGAACAATGGCGGCAGTGGTAAACTTTTAGGAGGTGTACCAGGTGTTAAACCTGCACGTGTTGTAATCTTAGGCGCTGGTGTGGTTGGTACGCAGGCTGCTAAAATGGCTGCCGGTATGGGCGCAGAAGTTATTTTAATGGATATTAATTTAAACCGTTTGCGCTACTTAACAGATGTATTGCCTGCAAATGTTACGTGCATCTACCCGACGCAGCAGTTAATCGCTGAGTATTTAGTACAAACAGATGTACTGATTGGAGCTGTTTTAATACCCGGTGGAAAAGCTCCCATATTAGCAACCAAAGCAATGATCGAATCGATGCCTAAAGGTAGTGTGGTTATTGACGTTGCCGTTGATCAGGGTGGCTGCATCGAAACCTGTAAACCAACGTCACACGAACACCCGATCTTTATGGTGAACGATGTCATACACTATTGTGTGCCGAATATCCCCGGAGCAGTACCTGCAAGCTCCACCATCGCACTTACCAATGCGAGTCTTCCCTACCTAATACAAATTGCTGATAAAGGCTGGCAAGAAGCCTGCAAGGCAAATCCCGAAATACAAAAAGGTTTGTCCATTGCTTCAGGTAATATAGTAGATGCTATGCTGGCTAAA
>Ga0065715_10089319_pt1 | contig 11256 bp, 20 predicted proteins | sample MisBulReplicate1_FD_59102 | JGI IMG/M metagenome (GOLD analysis project Ga0065715, IMG submission 59102) | Miscanthus rhizosphere microbial communities from Kellogg Biological Station, MSU, sample Bulk Soil Replicate 1 : eDNA_1 v2 (version 2) | ecosystem: Host-associated > Plants > Roots >...
AATAATTACTGATGGAATTTTAAAGTTTGACAACTTAGGGGTGGATGATTACGATAAGGTATCGCTTATCAAGGCTGACTCCCAAATTCCAGCAGTTATGGCCGCTAGTATTTTGGCTAAGACTTATAGGGATGAGAAAATGAAAGTTCTTCATTCTTTACATCCTCATTATGGCTGGGATCATAATGTAGGTTATGGATCAAAGGATCATCTGGAAGCTATTGAAAAGTATGGCCCTTGTCCACTACATAGATTCTCATACGCCCCAATGAAAAATATGCAGATTGCTGATCCCAGACAATTATCTTTACTTGATAAGTAATAATTTACTATCTCATCATTATGGGTGTAAAAAATAATTCTGACAAGGTTAAACTAGTTTCTCATAAAATATCTTTTTTGATGCCACATCAAGATGTATTACCAGATTTAAAACAGTTGGCCGAAGAGTTATATCGGGAATCAGAAGTTAACCGAGAGTCTCCTGAATATCTAATGGGCGCACATGATGCTTTAATGTGTCTTATTAATAGTTTAGAGAAAAAGGGACCACAACGTAAGTAATAATGTGATATATACAATACACCAATCGTGGCGTAGCAAATCGGATATGCGACTGTTTCATACGCAGTTTTAAGTGGGTTCGACTCCCACCACCACGACCACTACCGGCGCTTAACTCAGCGGTAGAGTGCTACCCTTACAAGGTGGAAGTCAGGGGTTCGAATCCCTTAGCGCCGACCAAATCATTAGAATGGGCGATTAGTTCAATGGTAGAACACCACGTTTACACCGTGGATACGTGGGTTCGATTCCCTCATTGCCTACCATGTGTCCCTAACATATAGGGGATGACACCTATCACAGTGGTGTGGAATGCTGGGGAGTACAGCACCATAGGCGGTTAACTCAGTGGTAGAGTGCCGATCTGACTCGTCGGATACAAGAGTTCGATTCTCTTACTGCCTACCAGATGATTGAATCATTTGACGGATTGTGTGGTTTAATTGCCACCTTTGCTAGCTCTAGTAATCAGATTCGTTGCAAATATGAATTTGGTCATGGTGGTCCTTGTTCTTTTGAAAAGTACAAGAGCCAATTTACATTACAATCTTGTTGCAATTCAGGTCCTATTCAGCACAATGATATTATCATTATTGATGATGCTGCTGGTCAATTAAAGACTCAACGTTAATGCCTCGTTAGCACAGCGGTAGCGCGTTTCCTTCACACGGAAAAGGCCATTGGTTCGAATCCAATACGAGGTACCATGATATATTATCGATTGTAAATTTTCACTTGGAGAAAGTTATGAAGAAATTATCTGGTATTTTGTTGTTTGGATTTTTAGTATTTTGTATGTTTGGAACAACCGCTTCTGCCAGTCCAGAAACTATTGTTGCTCCCGTTAATGATTCTCTTGAATTGACTTCTGGTCCAAACAAGCCATCTAAGGTTGAGCAGGTTATCTATACTCGCAAGTGCTGCGATGGTGGCGGTAACGTTCGTTGTATCTTAGAAAACTGGACTCCAGTTAATAATCCTTGCTTCTGTTATGGGCAGGGTTGGGGATACGCTTGCTAAATAAATTATGATTTATCCTTATTTATTTAGGCGCAGAAAATTTTCTTATTATGGCTCACCTACAACCAAGCCAGATAATAAGAAAATTATTGTATGGACTTGCACAATATCTATTGTGGCTATATTTCCAATCTTAGTTGCACTTATTTTAAATAAATAAAAGCCCCGCCACTTCCGAAGAAATGGCAGGGCTGAAGACTTAGTGACTAGTTAGATTATAACTTGGTCCAGGTTAGAGCAATAGCGTCAAATGCCCAGGTATCATTGGCTGGGTATAAGGTGCTTGCATCAATGCCTCCGAACAAGATTACCTTGCTAGAAGTTGCGTCATAAGCCATTTGAGCACCAATACGGCCGCTTGGTCCATTGGTAACATTTACCTTAGTCCAAGTGGTGGTTGCGCTGTTGAAGGTCCAAGTATCATTGAAGAAGGTCTTGGTGTCAGTTCCACCGAACATAACATGAAGGCTTGCATTAGTAGCATAAGCCATTGCAGCGTTGCTTCTAGCAGCAGGAGAAGTAGCTGGGGCAAGCTTAGTCCAAGTAGTACCATTGAAAGACCAGGTATCTAATAACTGTTGGTTGGTAGTAGATCCACCGAAAACAACGATAGAAGAAGTGCCTGCGGACATACAGAAATCAACTCTAGCTGGAGGTGAAGCTCTGTTAGCCAAAGCCACTTGTGACCAAGTAGTTCCGTTCCATACCCAAGTTTCCAATAACATATCGTTAATGGTTCTGCCACCGAACATTACCAAACCAGTACCAGATAGGTAAGCAGCTTCGGCCTTGTAGCGACCAAATGGAGAGGTTGCTGGGCTCTTTTTAGACCATGCAGTACCATTCCAGGCCCAGGTGTCAGCTAAAACACCATCGGCACTAGATGCTCCACGACCACCGAACAAGATAACATTGGTGCCGTCATAAGCCATTACAGCATCTACACGACCTGGCAATGGACCACCAGCGTCTAAGGTAGCTCCTGAATAGCTCCAATCTGTACCATTAAAGGTCCAGGTTTCATTTAAAAAGTTTGAAAAGTTAGGGTATGTGCCAGAATCTAATAACACGACTTTGCTAGAGCCGGTTGGAAAGTTAGACATCATAGCATATGCGCAGCGAAGTGGTAAGTGTGCGGTCATGATTTCTCCAAGTTTAAGAACTAAGTCTTCAATCTAATGTAAAAGAATACATAGAAATTGATAGAGTCAAGACCAAATAAAAATACTAATAAGATGATATAGATCATACGCGACTGTAACTCAATGGTAGAGTTTCTGCCTTCCAAGCAGATGGTTGAGGGTTCGAGTCCCTTCGGTCGCTCCAAAACAATAGTAATCCCTACCGTAGTGGAAGGTTGCACGTAGGTTAATGCAGAATAGTCCACAAACTATTGTTATGCGGATGTAATTCAGTGGTAGAATGTCTGCATTAGTTTAAGCGGTCATGGTTCAATGGTAGAATGCGAGCTTGCCAAGCTTGGGGTGAGGGTTCAATTCCCTCTGACCGCTCCAAAGGCGAAAGCCTTTTTATTTTCTTGTTTGTCGAACCCACGACCTATCAATATCACGATATATAGTTATGGGTATGACAAACGACGAACTGAAAGAGCAAGCAAAGAAATTACGAAGGGATGGCGTGTCCATTAAGAAGATTGCCAAGCAACTTAGCATTGCTAATAGTACTGCCTCATTATGGACACGAGGCATTAATCTAACAGCAGAGCAAAAAGAAAAACTTGCTAAACGTGAGATTACAGATGAGCAGGCAGTTGCTCATAGCAACCTGTTTCGCAACAGACGATTAGAAGCTCAATCAATAGGAAGAAAAAGAGTTTTTGAAGAAGACACACTTTATCTTGCCGGATGTATGTTGTATTGGGGCGAAGGTAACAAGAGCAAAAATTCTGTTACGTTAGCTAACGCTGAACCAGCAATGCTTATCTTGTTTAAGAAGTTTTTGATGAAATTTTTTGGTGTCAAGAATGAGGATATAACAATCACGATTAACTGTTATACAGACTATCATTCATTTGATGAAATCAAAAATTACTGGCTCTCAAAATTAAAATTGCCAGAGAGCTGTTTAAGAAAATCACAAGTGAATAATCGTCCTAAAACTTCCAAAGGTAAGATGAACCATTCAGAATATGGCACGTGCTATCTTTGCGTGTGCGATACCAATATAGTTCAAGAGATTTATGGAGCCATTCAAGAATATGGTGGATTTGTAACTGAAGAGTGGTTAAACGGAAAGAGACAAAAATGATTATTGTAGGGAGTGAGTTTAATAGAACCGATCCTATTTATGATGGTACCAGAGAAAGCGCGCTCAAATTGGTAAAGAAAGTTTTTCCCAATTTAAAGAAGTATTCGGCGGAAGAATTGTCAAATACTTCGGTTGGTGGACTGTGGGAGGAAAACAAAAAAGTTTCCAAAACTTCTCGTATTTGGCTGATGGTACCATCTATTACTGCCTTGCAAACTATGTGTTTGGCGTATTATTTTCAAACTGAATCACATAATGTTGTGCTATCTCCAGATTTTAATGTTTCACCTAATTGCGATCAATGCTGGTGGAATGTTGAAATTTTGAAACCAAATTCAACAGTTTGGGAATGGAAGCCACAATAAACGATACTACTAATACTTAGATATATAATGATTAAGCGAATGTCACGGGTTCAAGTCCCGTCATCCGCTCCAGAGACGAATGCCGATAGAATTACATTGGCTAATTTCCAAGGAAACTTGGAATAGATGGTTCAATCCCATCGTCCAGCTTCGTAAGAGGTTGGGTTTATTTTATCAAATTTTGTCGTCTTGCGCAGTTATCTTCTAATGGTTAAGAATTCTGGTCGCCATCCAGAGAATGTCGGTTCGATTCCGACTAACTGCTCCAAATTGTTTATTTTTAATTACAGGTTAGATGTTATGGAATACATTAAACAGCGATTTCGTACGGATTGTTTTCCGACATGTATTGCTATGATAGCTGGTATTACACACGAAAAAGCTATTAAAATTGTTCACCCTCGTCGTAAAAAGGGTAGTCGATATGGAACTAACTTAATTACAGGCTGTAATGCCCTTAAAAAATTAAAAATTAGACATAATTGGTTTATGCCTTGGGGCGAAAAAGTTAAACTTAAAAATATTAAGAATCCGGCTATTGTATGTGTTAAGTTTCCAGATAGTGCCACACTATATACTCATGTTGTAGTTTGGGACCCAGTTAGAAATAAGGTTCTTGATCCTGGAGTAAATAAGCCTTATCGCCGTACTGAGTATGAAAAAAATATTAAATGGTATTTAGAGATACTGTAAATGCATATCTATGAATGCAAGTTTTGCCTTAAAAAGATTCCTACTCTTTCTTTGGGGGAAGATTATTGGTGTATTCATTGTCAATTATATTCTGTCGTTGTTGACAAAGAGCATCATACAGTTGAATCGGAAACCATTAGGGTGGGCAATTATTATTTCAATTTCTTTAATGCTTATCGAGAGGCTTCTGTGGTGGAATCAAACGATAACGGGCATCGCTTAATACACAAGTTTGAATGTCCCGAACTTACCCATGAACTTGCTGTTCATTGGGCAGAAAAGCTCAAGAAATACGTGGTGTTTCAATGAACGGTCATCTATTTGCTGCTGAAGGTATTCATCATATGGCTCAAGATCATGAGCTACAATGGGTTTGTGTTCGTTGTAAAATGGTCTTACGAAGCATAATTTTGTATCCTCGCAATTATCTTAGAGATAAAAGAGTGCCCGACTCTTACCCTTTAACTTCTTGTGCTGAGTATAAAAAAATCCAGGCTGAAAAAGTAATCAGCCTGGATCAATGGAAAATTGCTAACAACAGATAATTATCTGCGATACCAGTTGGTCTTAACGTGTTCTTTTCTCCACTCTTTCATATGCTCTCCAAAAATTTGAGTGCTTTGACCAGATTGACGAACAATCAAGTATCCGCCCTTAGTCATGCTAAATGGAGCAGTTAATTTGTGAAGATAGTCGAATGGCAAGTTGTCAGGGCTCTTTGCCTCTGGGTTAAACCAAGATGGAAACACAAAGTTAGAAAGGCTGACTGGAACATTAACACCATTGACATTAACCAATACAGAGTAAGAGTCGCTTTCAACAGGGTCACAAAGCTCTAAAGCATATTCAGTATATGCATTGCCATTAGCATCATTAACACTTGGCCCATCTGACCAGAAACCAGCATATCTATCTCCAACCATTTCACATACTTCATGGCTCAGTACAGAAGAGACAGTTGTGGATTGTTTGGATCATATAAAACTACCCCGCCATTGCTTAATACAGGTTGGCAAAAGATAAAAGCATCAACTACATCATTATCTTCTGCATGATAACCTAGAGCACCAGCTACAGTAGAATTATCTAGCATACTTACTACCCAAGCATATCCTGGTACTTTAGTTTTGTCAGCATAAAACCTAATGGTTCCAGACTTCATATTCCAAGCTGGAAGAACATGAAGATCTAACTGAATTTGAATTGCCTTACACATTGTATCTACATCTTGATTACTAACTAAAGTGGATTCATTGATGACTGCTATTAACATAGTTACCTCTCTTATTGTCTAACTTATATCAGTAATATGAAGCTTTGCCCATCTTAACGACTATTTCATCATACTATCGGAGGTATGTTGTGGAATTGCTTGTTAAAATATTGATTGATATTCTTTTGGAACTTGGTAAGGGCGTAGTTGTTGCATTATTGACACATAAAATTAAAGAGCTGCTTCACTATTTACTTGCCTTTATAAAAGAAAAATCTTTTACATTTGCCAATTAATTTTTGATTCAAAGGCATCATTTTTAGTTATATTACGCTATGATTCCGTCAAGAATCTGTAAAACAAAAAAATGTATGAGGGGTTGACACCCATTTTATAGATTTTATATTAAAGGAAAGTTATTATGAGCAATACTGAATTAATCAAAGAGCTAAGGGCTTTAACTCAAGCAGGCATGAAAGATTGCCGAGAAGCTTTAGAAGAGGCGGGCTGGGACTTACAGAAAGCTGTCGATGTTATCAAGGTTAAAGGCCAGAATATTGGCGATGGTCGTAGTGGCCGTGTAGCTTCTGAGGGTCGAGTTGCTATTATGGATGCTACCAATCTTTTTGATAAGAATGGCAGTCCTCTTCCTGATAAGCAGCTAAGGGTCATGGTTGAGGTTAATTCTCAAACAGATTTCGTAGCTAATAGTAAAGAATTTGCTAATTTTGCAGATTCTGTGGCGGCTACACTTTTATTGTCTGCATCTAATAATCAGACGTTTAACGCATTAGATGTTGAACAGGGAGACAACGGCCGTTTAGCACTTGTTTCTAAGATTAAAGAAAATATAGTAGTTCGTAGGTGGTGGGTTGAAGAAGCCTTTGATCCACGGGCTAGAGTTTTCTCTTATAAACATTCTAATGCAAAGATTGGGGTTTTGCTAACCTTAATGGCCCCTACTCCAGAGGCTGCTAATGATCCTGCTTTTGTAGAGCTAGGAAATGATTTAGCTATGCAGGTAGCGGCCATGAATCCATTAGCGGTGTCACATGACCGTCTTCATGCAGAAGATGTATCTAGACAGAAGTCTATCTTTGAGACTCAACTGGCCGAGTTAAATAAGCCACAAGCTGCTTGGCCAAAGATTATGGATGGCAAGTTAAACAAGTGGTATACAGAAGTTTGCTTGCTAAATCAAGAATCAGTTATTGTTCCCAAAACTACTGTTCAACAAGTCGTTAAGAATGTAGGAACTAAGTTAGGTGGAGAAATTCAAGTTGTTAGTTTCATTCGCTGTCAGGTTGGCGAAGGACTAGAAATTAAGAAAGAAAATTTAGCAGATGAAGTTGCTAAAATAGTAAAGGAATAAAAATGAACAGCGATCAATTAATGCAAAAATTAACAGATGCAATCAGCTATAAATACAGAGAAGATAAGACTGCTCCTGGTTTAACTACTTCTAGACTTAAGAAGGGTTATTATTGCTCAGTGGTTCGTTATGATGGCGCTTTTGCTAAAGGCAAGCAAGTAGTTTGTTCTGCCAGAGGTGACGATTTAAACTCAGCTCTTAAGAGTTTGGCTACTACTTTCGTGGCGCTGGCCGTAGAACCAAAGAATCCAGTGCAGGAATTGGATGATCTTGTAAAGAAGGCTTAATGAAAAAGCTTGGCTGGAAACCAACTACCATTGATGAGTGTATGACTGCGCTTAGTGAACTACTAGCTCCTGAAGAGCAAATGCAGCTTACTATGTTGGCTAAAAGCAATTTGAGCCGATGTCATATGGCTTTAGGTGGATGGATTAGAAATAACTGGGATCTTTGGAGTGGTGGACCTTTATTAGATCATATGAAATCTTTAGGGTTTGTACATCCAGATGATATGTCTGCTGCTATTATTAAAGAATGGTGGTCTCGGATGAATCGCCTTCCATCTTCTTTACAAGAAGATATTGAATATTATGCTGATTTCTGGAAGAAATCAAAGGAACAAAACACATGAAGCGCGAAGATTTAATGAAAGAAATGAAACAAGCAGTTGGAACTAAAGAGCCAATTGTCTTCTTTGATAAGATGGCTGATGCTATAAATCTTTTATTTGATCGCATTGATCAATTAGAGGTTGATCTTCAACAAGTTAAAGTCCAATCTGCTTTATCAATTCAGTGGGAACCTAAGTTAGCTTCTGAAATGTTAGCTAAGCAAGTATATAGTTTAAGACAAAATCAAGATAAAGATGCTTACAAATCAGAGATTGATGCTCTGAAAGAAGCTTATGCCCAAGATAAGGTCACTCAAAACTATCAAGAATTTTGTAAATTCTGGGTTGATACTTTAGGCTGGCATCCATTTCTGGATTCTAAATGAAACCAATTGATGCACTTAAAAGAGCAATAGAGTATTTAATTGTTTCTTCTAGACGATTTGAAAATCGTCCAGGTGCTGTTATCGAAAAAATGGCTCCTGAAACTAGAGAGGCGCTAAAAGGACTTAAATCAAGTGATATTGATGGTGGCCCTCAAGCTGAAAGAATTGATGTGTATGGAGACGATGCACATTATCGTAATAAAGAATTTGAAAAAGATAAGATATCTTTCGATAAGAAATTCTTAAAAATTAAGTGATTCTGCATATTAATACTCCAGTATATCTATGACGGGCAACTGTCATAGATTTGGGAGTCTACTAAATGGCAAGGTAACCTTCCTCCGAAGATGGTAATATTGGTTCGAATCCAATCTCCCAAGCCAATCTACTAATAATAGGATATATTTATAGAGTATACACTATCCTGTTAGGAGATTAGATGAATTGGAGAAATAAGCCTAGGAAAAAGAAGAATAAAATTTGGGAAGCCTCAAAAGAGGAGCTATCTTTGATTGTAAAAGAAAGTTCTTCTTTAAGTCAAATACTCAAGCATTTTGGTTTAGAAACGTCTAGTGGTCATTACACCTCATTAAAAAACTGTCTTAATCATCATCAGATTGATTACAGTCATATTTCTCTAGGTCTATCTTCTAATAAAAATAGAGTGTTTTCTTGGCTAAGAACAGAGCCAATATCTTTAGATAAAGTATTAGTTCAACATTCGAAGTATAATCGTGTTCAATTGAAAAACAGGCTTCTTAAAGAGGGTCTACTTACAAATATTTGTTATGATTGCGGAATTGGCCCATTATGGAATAATAAACCACTTTCACTTCAATTAGATCATATTAATGGTATTGCAGACGATCATAGATTAAATAATCTTCGCATACTTTGTCCTAATTGTCATTCACAAACAGCAACTTTTGCGGGCAAGAAACGCTCTTCTAAAATAGATCAATAATCCTATGTTGTATAGGTATGATTTTCATCAAAAATTAGATCTTACCAGATTTAAAAAGCAGTCTATTTTTTATATTGGTAAAATGAGAGAGGTAACTTATGATCTCTATACTTCGCATTATAAAATGCGCGTAGAGATTGTTCGGCCAGACAAATCTACTACTCATTTAGTTACCATATTTATTTTTGAATTAGAAAGAGATAAAGATAATGAACTCGTTTCAGAGGTAATTGTTATCCCTTTAATAGATATGCGATTTAAAGAATTTCAGGAAATCAAAGACACTTTTCAAATTGATAATTATAAGGCACATTTTGATTCAAATAGTGTTGAAATGACTGTAGATAAAATATGTAGAATCCTAAAGATCATTCACAAGATTAATAATCTGAAAGCTTTTTATTAAAAAATGAAATCCGTTGGAAAGCTTGTTTACAGTCCTCGCACTCACTTAGCTTCAAGTGATCGATGGTTGGTATTGATGTGCGATGACGAAATCTCTAGATACTACAGATACTTGTATTCTAAGCAGTATCCTTATTTGAATGGAGATCGTTCCACTAAACTTACTCGTCCAGTTTGGGGCACTCACATTTCTATTATTAGAGGTGAGCGTGTTCCTAACGCTAATTTGTGGGGTTTGGATGCTAATAAGATAATTGAATTCGAGTATGAAGCTGGCGTTATAGACAATGGTGAATATTACTGGCTTAAAGTAAAGTGTCCTTATCTTTCTGAAATAAGAGAGAAGTATGGGCTGTTTCGTGAACCAAGATTTGGATTCCACTTAACTATTGGAAGAACAACAGAATGTTAGACAATAACGAATTCTATTTGACGCTAGTACGTCATGGACAATCAGTAACCAATATGAATCCTGATTTGATGGGTCAAGTGCCAGATGTGCCTTTGTCTGAAAAGGGCGAGGCACAAGCAGTTCGTTTGTATGAAAGACTATCCGGGGAAGGCGAACAATATGATGTAGTATATGCTTCGCCTTATACCCGCGCTTATCGTACAGCAGAAATTGCCACCAACTTCAATAAAAGAATTGTAAGTGTTGCTGAACTAAGAGAATATAGTGCTGGTGATTGGACCGGAGTTAGCCGTTCTCAAACAGTTACACCCTCTCTTTCTATGAAGATGGGTGCCCTCAATCAATCTTTTCTTCCACCAAATGGAGAATCTTTAAACCAAGTAGAACGTCGAGTTTCCAAATGGTTAGAAGATGAAATTCTTTATAATAAAGACAAAATCAAATTAGCAGCAGATAAAAAGTCTAAAGGAGAGTTACCTCCTAGTTATATTTGTTTTAGTCATGGCATGACCATTAAATGTTTGTTACAATATATAATGGGATTTGATAAGAGTTTTACATGGAAGATTACAATTGAAAATACATCTATTTCAAAATTGTATTTTGGAAAGGAAGGTTGGAGATTACTGAGTATCAATGATCATGCTCATCTCTCTACGTTGTGGACGCCAAATAAATTATGAGGTTAATATGGGTATGGTAGAAAGAAAGCGCCAAAAAAGAATTAAAGATTATGTGATTAGCAGAGATGGTTTAATTTGCTGCTATTGTGATAAACCTCTTACGTTAGAAACTGTTACTATGGAACATATTGTTCCAGACAGTCGCCGTGGCACTTATAACACAACTAATCTTACTGTCTCTTGTTCTGAGCACAATAACCAACGAGGCAATAGACCATTTTTTGATTATTGTAAAAAGTTCAATTGGTCAGATGATAAGTTATTGAAATATAAGAAATTGTATTTCAATAATTTGAGAATT
>Ga0065715_10000465_pt1 | contig 11237 bp, 10 predicted proteins | sample MisBulReplicate1_FD_59102 | JGI IMG/M metagenome (GOLD analysis project Ga0065715, IMG submission 59102) | Miscanthus rhizosphere microbial communities from Kellogg Biological Station, MSU, sample Bulk Soil Replicate 1 : eDNA_1 v2 (version 2) | ecosystem: Host-associated > Plants > Roots >...
CTCGCCGCCGCACGTATCAAAGTGATCGGCATCGGTGGCGGCGGCGGTAATGCGGTCAATACCATGATCGGCTCGAGACTCTCGGGTGTCGACTTCATGGTGGCGAACACCGACGCGCAATCTTTGCAAGCGAGCCAGGCGCCAGTGCGTATCCAGTTGGGGAACATGGTGACCAAAGGATTGGGTGCCGGCGCCAATCCGGAAATCGGCCGCCGCGCCGCCTTGGAAGATCAGGAGCAGATTCGAGAATACCTCGAGGGCTCAGACATGATCTTTATCACAGCGGGCATGGGCGGTGGCACAGGCACGGGTGGGGCTCCGGTGCTGGCGCGAGTTGCGCGCGACGTCGGCGCGCTCACCGTGGGTGTCGTCACCAAGCCGTTCATCTTCGAGGGCAAGAAGCGCATGCACCAGGCCGAAGAAGGCATCGAGGAGTTGAAGGCGAGCGTCGATACACTGATCGTAATTCCCAACCAGCGCTTATTGAGCATTGCCGCGAAAACCACCACGATGCTCGAAGCTTTTCATAAGGCGGATGACGTCCTACTGCAAGCCGTGCGCGGTATTTCCGACCTGATCATCACGCCGGGGTTGATCAATCTCGATTTCGCGGATGTGAGAACGGTGATGGCGGAAATGGGGCTGGCACTGATGGGAGCTGCGGCAGCTTCAGGCGAGAATCGCGCCATCGAAGCGGCGCAAAAGGCGATCTCGAGTCCGTTGCTCGAGGATATCTCGATTCAAGGCGCGCGCGGCGTTCTGATCAATATCACCGGCGGTCCCGACCTCTGCTTGCATGAGGTCAATGAAGCGGCGTCGATGATCCAGGAAGAAGCTCACGACGATGCGAATATCATTTTCGGCGCTGTGATCGACGAAACTATGACCGATGAAATCCGCATCACCGTCATCGCTACCGGATTCGGTGAAGCGAAAGAGGAGAAAAAGCCCGCGCCCGCCCCAGCGCAAACTCCGTCGACCAACGTATCGAGCATCGCCAATGCGGCGCAGAAGAATCGCAAGGTCGTTCATCTTGGCACCATTGTCGACGACCTCGATACACCGACATGGCAGCGTAAAAAGGCCGGCAGTGACGAGATCGAAACCGTGACTTTGGGCAAGAGCAATTTCGAATTCTCGGGGAATCAGGACGAGGACGACAAATACGACATTCCGACCTTTTTGCGTCGGCAGATGGACTGAGTAGCAGGGCGAGCCGCTTGATCGGCGGCTCGGCATTTCCTGATTGAAGCTTCAGCTGGCATTCGATTATGCTGGTGCAAGCTTAGTCAGGACGAGATTGGGCTCGCGGCGGGAGAGTTGTACCCTATTCGTTTGCGATCGGACACGCGACTTCCGGAAGATCCTCGGGTATTTGTCTGTTCGGTTTATTCTCGGCCAGCCGCGCAGATCGGCTGAACGTCTGAGGACGTGAGTCTATATCGGCGTCACTGGGAAGTTCTCAGGCGCTTCTCCTTGCGCCACCGTTCCAATGCTAACCCGATCAGTCGATCGATCAGGCGTGAATAGCTCAAACCGCCGACCTCCCACATCTTGGGATACATGCTGATCTTGGTGAAGCCGGGAATGGTGTTGATCTCGTTGACCAGCACTTGGCCGTTCGGCCGCAGGAAAAAGTCGACGCGCCCCATGCCTTCACAACAAAGCACCCGAAATGTGCGCACGGCGATGCGCTGAATCTCCGTGACGATTTTTGTCGGCAGGCGCGCGGGAACCTCCAGCCGAGCGCCTTGATTATCGATATACTTGGCATTGTAGGAATAGAATTCATGCTGCACGATGATTTCTCCCGGCAGCGACGCGATGGGCTGGTCGTTGCCGAGCACTGAGCATTCGATCTCGCGGCCACGAATCGCTTCCTCGATAATAATTTTGGTGTCGTAACGGAACGCATCGTCGATGGCGGCGCGGAATTGAAGCGGTCGGCTCACTTTACTGATTCCTACGGAAGATCCCAAGTTGGCAGGTTTCACAAAAAATGGCACCCCGAGGATTTTTTTGATGTTTTTGAACTGAATGGATTTTTTTTCCCATTGTTCGAAAACAATGAATTTGGGAATCGGGATTTTGGCGTCACGCAGCAGTCGCTTCATTACGTCCTTGTCCATACCGACGGCGGATCCCAAAACGCCGGCGCCGACAAACGGCAGATCAGCGAGCTTGAGTAACCCTTGAATCGTGCCGTCTTCGCCGAACGGACCGTGGAGCACCGGAAAGACAACGTCGATAGCGCCAATGCCAGCGCCGCCTTCTCGTAGCAAGGGCGTTGGGTTCTCCCCAGGCCGCACCGCGGCCAAAGTCTTTCTCTCGGTAAATTCGACCGTGCGGCGTTTTTCGTCATAGAGCAGCCGCGCGCCCTCATCGAGGTGCCAGCGCCCATGGCGGTCGATGCCGATGGCGACCAGATCGTATTTTCCCTTGTCCATCGCCTTGGCGATATTTCGCGCCGACACCAGCGAAATTTCATGCTCGGCGGATTTGCCACCGAACAGCAGTGCGACGCGCAGTTTTTTCTTCATTGCAACTCTTCAGGACTAGGCCGAGGATTGACGATGGACCATCGAAGATAGAGAACGACAATTGAGGATGGATCGATCATCAATCCTCTATCTTCTATCGTTGACCTATCACTTCTTGGCGACCGTGGCCGGTGCTTGTTGTTCGATGATTTTGACGACTTTGCCAGGGTAAGCTTGTTTTTCGAACTGTAGGACGAAGTACTTGGCTTTTACCGGGTCTCCCTTGTTGTCGAATTCGATGGACCCGGTGACGCCTTTGAAATTCTTGAGTTTGCGCACCGCCGTAACGACATCGGCGCGGCTCGGTTTTTTACCGCCGTTGGCTTTGATCCATCCCTCTATGGCTTTGATCCCGACCAGGGTCGCGTCATAGCCGTACATGCCGAAAGACTCCGTCTCTTTTCCGAACCGTTGCTTATATTTTTTTGCAAAGGCGGCGGTCTCAGGATACGCATCCGGCGGGCCAGCGACACTGGTATAATAGCTTCCAACCACAGCACTCCCGGCGATTTTGGCCATCTCGGCCGAATCGAGTCCGTCCGGTCCCATGAACTTCGCCTTAACGCCTTTCTCGCGGAGCTGTTTCAGCAAAAGTCCGCCCTGATGATAAATGCCGCCGAAGTAGACGAGATCGGGATTTTTGGCCTTGAGCGGAATGATCATCGGCGAAAAATTGGCGCGCTCTTCAGTACCGTCAAAACCCAAGACGTTGAGGCCGAGCTTCTTCGCTTCATTGCGAAAATTTTCCGCAACACCTTGGCCGTAGAGGGTCTTATCGTGAATGATATATACGGACTTCAACTTCAAATCTTGGGCCGTGAACCGAGCGCCGACGGGTCCCTGAACGTCGTCGCGCCCGCATACGCGATTCACGTTCGGATAGCCGCGATCGGTGATCTCGGTCGCGGTATTGGCCGGGGAAATCATCGTCAGCATGGCGTCCCTGTAAACTTCAGACGCGGGAAGCGCGACACCGGAATTGAAATGTCCGACGATCACGAGCACCTCAGGATCGGCGACCATATTTCTCGCATTCGCGACACCGACCTCCGGTTTAGCCTGGTCGTCCTGCGGCACGAGCACCAAATCATAGCCGAGATCTTTGAATGCTTTGCTGGATTCTTCTACAGCGAGCTGAGCGCCAAGCTTGATATGCTCGCCGATGGCAGCCTGCTCGCCGGATAACGGCGCCTGCACGGCAATTTTGATTCTGCCCTTCTGCTGCGCCGCTGCCGTTCCCGCCCAGACAAAAGTGATTATCAGTGGCAACGCCAATGAGAAACGTTTCAGCACGTAAGTCACTCCCTTGATTTTGGAATGACTCACGATAACAAATCGCGATCGGAGGCGCCACTACGATTGTACGGGAGAGACCTAGGCGCTGACGTGAAGCGGCACGGCCGCGGCTTGCGTCAGGCGGCTGCCTCTTGGGCTATGACGGTGAGCAACATTTTCTGAGTTTGGCGCAGCAGCGTGAGTTCGCAACGCGAGCCGATGCGCGCTTCGGTTAAAAGCTTGTGCAGATCGTCCACGGAGCGCACCGGCGAATCACCCAGTCCGACAATCACGTCGCCGTCTTTGAGCCCGGCCTGCGCCGCGGGACTTTCTTTCTCGACGGAAATAACCCGCACCCCCGTTTCGGTCTTGAGCTGTTGCGCGCGGACGACGAAGCGCGGGATCGCGACGTTTTGTCCACCGACACCAAGATAGGCGCGGCGAATGCGCCCGTGCATGATCAGGTGGCCGGCGATGAATTTTGCGGTATTGACCGCGACGGCAAAGCAGAGTCCCTGTGCCGGAAGAATGACAGCGGTGTTGATGCCGATCACCTCGCCGCTGGAGTTGACTAGCGGTCCGCCGGAATTTCCCGGATTGAGCGCGGCATCGGTCTGAATGACATTGTCGATCAGCCGCCCCGATTCGGACCGGAGGGAACGACCCAATGCGCTCACCACTCCGGCAGTCACGCTATATTGAAATCCAAAAGGATTGCCGATCGCGATCGCGAGCTGGCCAACTCTAATCTTTTCCGAATCGCCGAGCGGCGCGGCGATCAGAGCGGGCGCAGAAATTCGAATCACGCCGATATCGGTTCCCGAATCGTGGCCGACCAGAGTCGCATCGAAGCGCCGTCCATCGTTTAGGGTGACGGCGATTTTGCTTGCCCCTTGAACCACGTGGCTGTTCGTGAGAATAAAACCGTCCGGCGTAAAGACAAAGCCTGAACCGCTGCCGCGAGCTTCGCGCCCCCGTTCGACGGTGGATCGAGTTTGAGGCAGAGCTTTGCTGACTTCAATGAACGCCACCGCAGGGCTCAGTCTCTCGGCGGCATAGACGACCGCCTGGGAGTAGGCGTCGAGCAAGGCGCCATCGCGGTCAGATGCGAGCGGCGGATTAGGCTTAGCGTTCCCGGTAAAATCTTGATCGAAAACTTTTTTCATTATGGCTCGTCGCATATGGGCTCCTAGCGAACCGAAGTTAATCATCCATTGGCTTTATGTTAAGTACNCACTGGCTGGTGCTATAGTAACCTTCAAGTAANTGNAGGAGCGCTGGATGAAACCGAAAGCGACAAACTGCCCGGCNGAGTTTACTCTGAGCCTGATCGATGGNCGATGGAAGATCCCGCTGATTTTTCATCTTTTGCATGGCGCCAAACGGTTTTCCGAGCTCGCCCGCGCTCTCAGCGGCGTGACGCAGAAAATGCTCACTCAACAGCTAAGAGAAATGGAACGCGACGGCTTGGTTGCAAGGAAAATTTTCCCCCAAGTTCCGCCCCGAGTGGAATATTCGCTAACGCCATTGGGTACAAGCCTCAAACCAGTGGTGGACAGCATGTGTCGCTGGGGGGTAGCGCATGGCGCCTCTCCGACCGCACGTGAGGCGCAGGTATGATCATCAGCACCGGCGTGGATCTCGCCGAAGTGAAGCGGATCCAAGCTGCCCTCGAAGATGCGCGCATCGGGGCGCGCTTTCGCGGGCGCGTCTTCACCGCCAAGGAAATAGAATATTGCGAGAAAAAGCAGCGCGGCAAATACGAAAGCTATGCCGGCCGGTTCGCGACCAAAGAAGCGGTGATGAAGGCGCTGGGCCGCGGCTGGGGCGCCAAGGTTCGTTGGCTCGATATCGAAGTGGCACGCGCGCGCAGCGGCAAACCCGCGATCGTTCTCCACGATAAGACGGCGCGGCTCGCCGAAGAACTCGGCATTCGCCGCTGGGCGCTCTCGATCACGCACACCAAAGAACACGGTCTCGCGTTCGTCGTGGCCGAGAATGAATAGGAGCAACAACTGCTGCAAAAAATCAGAAATCCGCCCGTAAAGACACCAAGAGAAAAAGCAACGCAGGACGGGTGGAGCGAAGCGATGCCCATCAAGCAAAGCGGCTAAAAGCGATGGGGCTCGTCGGAACTCAACCCACATATAAGTTCTACAAGTTTATGCTGATGATTTGAGCGCTTTGGCGTGCTCTTCGCTCTTGGATGGAGGATTCAAGTGGTTTTTTTCCGGCAGCAGGAAGATCACCGCCAACGCCCAGATACCGCAGATCGCGCCCGCGACGGTCCACAACTTTTTGCTGCGGCCGCTATATTTTGCAATGACACAGCAGAGAATCGCATCGAGAAAATGTACCAATGCCGCGGTGCGCCAAAGCACGCTCAGATCCATTTCAGGTTTGATAAAAAGCAGGCCGGAGAAATAACCCAGCAGTCGATAGAAATCCACGGCACCCCTTGACGCTTCCTTCGAGCTGTTAATATACTCGCTGTTCGCTCAATTAGGAAAGCGCCGTATGACCATTAAAACCATCGAGTGGAAGAACGATCGGGTGGTCATGCTCGATCAACGATTGCTGCCACATCGGGAGGTGTACCGCGTCTGCCGCGACTATCAACAGGTCGCCGCTGCTATCCGCGACATGGTCATCCGCGGTGCGCCGGCGATCGGCGTAGCTGCAGCCATGGGAGTGGCGCTGGGGGCACTCAAGGCACCGCAGAAAACTTTCGATCGTGAATTCGAGCGCATTTTGTCGAGTNTGGCAAAAACCCGGCCGACGGCGGTGAATTTATTCTGGGCCTTACANCGGATGCGACAGATCTATTCGGAGAAACGCAGTCAAGGNGTAGACGTGGTCAAGCGCGCGCTCAAGGAAGAAGCGCAGAAAATCTATCAACAAGACATCGCGGCCAACAAGCAGCTTGGAAAATTCGGCGCGAGCCTTTTGCGCAACACGAAAAAAATCATGACCCATTGCAATGCCGGCGCGCTGGCGACCGCCGGGTATGGGACGGCATTGGGGGTTCTCCGCGCGCTCAAGGATTCAGGGAAGGAATTCGAGGTTTTCGTTAACGAGACGCGGCCATTTTTACAAGGCGCTCGGTTAACGGCCTGGGAATTATGCAAAGAAAAAATCCCGGCTACGTTGATTACCGACAGCATGGCTGGTTATCTGATGCAGAGGGGCAAGATCGATGCAGTGGTGGTCGGCTGCGATCGGGTTGCCGCCAATGGCGATGTCGCCAACAAAATCGGCACCTATACGATTGCCGTGCTGGCGCGCCGCCACGGTATCCCGTTCTATGTCGCCGGACCGACGGCTTCTATTGACGTCAACTGCGCCACGGGAAAGGATATTCCGATTGAGGAGCGGGACGTCAAGGAGGTCTCACATATTTTCGGCAAAGCGCTGGCACCCAAGGGAATCCGCATCCTCAACCCCGCGTTCGATGTGACGTCCCATGATCTGATCACCGCAATCATTACGGAAAAGGGCGTGATTCATCCGCCATACCAGCAGAACATTCGGACCCATGTCTGTCATTGAAAAAAATTACGAGCTGGAAGCTTACTTTCAGGACGCCGGCAAGCCGCGCGACAAGTGGCGCGTCGGTACCGAATACGAAAAGGTCGGCATCTATCGAGACACGGGCCAGGCGATTCCCTATTTCGGCAAGCGCGGGGTCGCTTTTATTTTGCGGGAGCTGATCGAGCGGTTCGGCTGGGACGCCGAGGAACAGGACGGTAACATCATCGCGCTGAGCCGAGATAAGGCGCAGATCACGTTGGAGCCCGGCGGTCAAATCGAGCTCAGCGGCGAGCCCTGCGACAGCATTCACTGCACTTACGCTGAGTTCAACCAGCACATCCGCGAACTTCTAGAGGTGGCCGAACCCTTGGGCATCATTTTTCTCGGTCTCGGCATGCAGCCGGTCAGCCGGTTGGACGAGATCGAATGGGTGCCGAAAAAACGCTATCGGATCATGGCGCCGTATATGCTCAAGGTCGGCACGCTCGGCCAGCGCATGATGAAGCAGACTGCGACCGTGCAAGCCAACATCGATTACAGCGACGAGAAAGATGCCATCGCAAAGTTTCGCACCGGAATGGGACTCGCGCCGATTTTGATCGGTATGTTTGCCAATTCGCCGATCTGCGACGGCGAGATCAACGGCTACCGGAGCTTTCGCGAGCACATTTGGACCGATACCGACAGGAATCGCTCGGGATTGCTGAAATTTGCATTCGCCCCCGAAGCTTCGTTCGCCCACTATGTCGAATACGCGCTCGACGTGCCGATGTACTTCATCATTCGTAACAAGAACTACATCGATATGACCCACATGACGTTCCGGCAATTTCTCCAGTATGGCCACAACGGCGAACGCGCCACGATTGAGGACTGGGGCGATCACCTGACCACGCTGTTCCCGGAGACTCGGATCAAACGTTACATCGAGATCCGCTCAGTGGACAGCCAACCGCCGGATCTCATGCCAGCCCTTTCAGCTTTGGTCAAGGGCGCATTTTACGATAGTGATTGCCTGGAGGCCGCCTGGGATCTAGTGAAAGGCTGGAGCTGGGATGAACGGATGCAAGCCTATCTCGACTCCCATCGCGATGCGCTGGCGACTCGGGTGCGGCGTTATGCGCTACTCGACCTCGCTAGGGAACTATGTGAGATCGCGTGGGAAGGATTGTGCCGGCAAAATCAGGTGAACGCCCTCGGTGAAAACGAGACCATCTACCTCAAACCTCTCAAGGATCTTCTCGCACAGGGCAAGTGCCCCGCGGACTTGCTGCTGGAAAAATGGGAGGGCGAGCTGCATCACGATATCAAGCGGCTGATCGCCTATACCGCTTACAAGTTGCCGTAAATCCGATCCACGAAGCGCTGGTGGTTCATCGCTTTCAACCGCACCAGACTCTCCCCGCCGGAAAAGCCGGTGAACGTCGCCAGAAAGCGCCGTTTCAAGCCGGTGATTCTTCGAAAACTGGTTTCTATTCTTGCCCGCAGTGCCGGATCGTTCTCCGCGAGCGCGCAAAGACACTCGAACACATCGATGGCCTTCGTTAGGTCATGACAGAACAACAACACGTCGACTCCCGCGCGCAGCGCAAGCCCTGCTGCTTCGCCGGGCGAAAAGTTGGCGCTGATTGCGTTCATCTCCATGTCATCGCTAAAAACCACGCCGTCGTAACCAAGCTGGTGGCGGAGCAGTCCGGTGACCACTGCTTCCGACAAAGTCGCCGGCAGCTCACGATCGAGCGCGGTAAATCTTATGTGCGCGGTCATTAGCGCTTCGATCCCGTCGCGGCAGGCGTGAGCGAAAGATGGCCATTCCAGTTTCCGGAGCTGATCCAGTGATTTTTCCACCAGCGGCAGCTCGAGATGGGAGTCCTTGTCTGTATCACCATGACCAGGGAAATGTTTACCGCAGGGAATGACGCCGCCGTCGCGCAAACCGCACATCCAAGCGGAGCTCATTTTGATCACTTGCTCAGGAGTCGTGCCAAATGCACGATCACCGATGACGGGATTCGCCGGATTCGAATTAACGTCGAGCACGGGTGCGAAATCGAGATTAAGGCCGACCACCGCCAATTCTAGAGCGGTGGCGCGGCCACACTGATAGACCCATTCGGTATTTCCGGAGCCTCCGATCTGTGCAGCGGAAGGAAAACGAGTAAAGGGCTCGGGCAGCCGATGAACGCGCCCGCCCTCCTGATCGATTGCGAGGAATGGCGCTTCATCCGCTGCCGTGTTCCAAAGGGATCGACACAGGTCCGAGATCTGTTCGGGCGACCGGCAGTTTTGGTTGAAGAGAATAAAACCGCCGAAGGCGTACTCTTCAAAAGCTAACTGCTCATCACGACTCAAGGTCGCGCCATGGCAGCCGACCATAAGCATCTGAGCAATTTTTTCCTTCAGCAACTGCACAGCGGAAATATAGCATAACCTGGACAATTTTTAGGGCAGCGTGTAAATTCTTGTGCCGTGGCTAACGCCAAATACATTGTCGTCGAGGGCCCCATCGGTGTCGGGAAAACCAGCCTGGCAAGAATCCTCGCCAATGAGTTTCAGGCCCGGACCGTTTTCGAGCGGATCGAGGACAACCCCTTTCTGCCGAAATTTTACAAATCACGAGAAACCTACGCTTTTCAAAATCAGACGTTTTTTCTACTCAACCGCTATCAGCAACAAGTAGAATTGGCGCAGCAGGATCTTTTCAGTCAGAACACGGTCGCGGATTATCTTTTCGCGAAAGATCAGATTTTCGCGAGCTTGACCCTAAGCGCCGAAGAACTGAATCTCTACCAGCAGATCTATGCTCTCTTGAACGCTCGCGTGCCAAAACCCGATTTGGTGGTTTACCTCCAAGCTCGGCCCGAGGTGCTTTACAAAAGAGTTAAAAAAAGGGATAAAAAATACGAGCGTGGCGTGACTTTCGAATACCTGGGCGAGGTGGCTCAGGCGTACAATCGATTCTTCTTTCACTATGAAGAAACGCCGCTGCTGGTGGTGAACACGTCCGAGATTGATTTCGTGTCGAGCAGCAAGGATCTGGCTGACTTGATCAAAGAAATCAATAGCATGGGCTCGGGGACGCAGCACTATATACCGCTTGGATCCAGGTAATCTGGACTGAGACGGATGCCAAAAGGCGAATCTTCGGGAAGAGAAGCGGCTCTTCCTGCCTCTGTGGCCTTCCGGATTGGTTCCGGAGGGCTTTTTTGTTTCAGGAGGCGCGATATGGGCGAAAAAATAACCGCACCTCATATCGTTAAGATGAAGCAACGGGGCGAGAAGNTCACTTGCCTGACGGCGTACGATTACTCTTTTGCGCGCATCCTNGATGAGGCGGGAGTGGAAATGCTGCTGGTGGGCGACTCGCTAGGGTGTGTTGTNCAGGGTAATCNTAATACTTTGGCCGTGACCATGGACGAAATGGTCTACCACACTCGCATGGTTGTACGGGGCCGCAAACGCGCGCTCGTCATCGGCGATATGCCGTTTCTGTCTTATCAAGTCAGCAAAGAGAAGGCGGTCGAAAACGCCGGGCGGTTTCTGCAGGAGGGCGGCGCAGAGGCGGTCAAACTCGAAGGCGGCGTAGCGATGCGCGAAACCATCGAAGCGCTCGTTCAGGCGGGCATTCCCGTCATGGGTCATATCGGTCTCACGCCGCAATCGGTGCATCAATTCGGTGGTTACAAAGTTCAGGGCCGGCACAAGGAGCGACGCGAGGCGGTCTTGCGCGATGCGTTGGCGGTGGAAGACGCCGGCGCGTTCTCGGTCGTGCTGGAAGGCATGCCGTTGGATCTGGCCGACGAAATCACCCGGCGCTTAACGATTCCGACCATCGGTATCGGTGCCGGCGTTGGTTGCGATGGCCAGGTGTTGGTGATTCATGACATGCTG